>JGI12316J15310_10000226_pt55 | contig 11097 bp, 9 predicted proteins | sample MarCyaLeptolynsp_FD_15310 | JGI IMG/M metagenome (IMG submission 15310)
GCGGCCGGAGATCATCGAATCCGGCCTGATGTCGGGCGCAACCGCCAACCAATTGTTCTGGCAGGTCCGCGTGCCGAGTGCGCTGAAACAGATCCTGCTCGGCATCAACCAGACGACCATGGCGGCGTTTTCCATGGTGATCATCGCCTCGATCATCGGCGGCACCGCCGACATCGGCTGGGAGGTCCTGTCGACCATGCGCAAGGCGCAATTCGGCGAAAGCCTGTTGGCCGGCATGGTTATCACGCTCATGGCGATGGTCATGGACAGGATCACGGCGGCCTTCGCGACAAATGACAGAACCGACGAAGATCCCGACGCGTCCACCCTCGTCCGGCACCGGTTCCTGATCGCGGCCGTCGCCGGATCGGTCGTTCTGGCGCTCCTGGCACAGGTGATCCCGTTCCTCAGCACCTGGCCGGAAGCCTGGGAGATCTATCCGGCGGAATATCTGAACACTGCCGTCGAATACGTCATCCTGGAATATGCCAAGACGATCGCGCTGATCAAAAGCTGGGCGTTCTTTTTCCTGATGTTGCCGTTCAAGACCGGACTGGAAGAAGCGATCTCGCCGTTTTCCTGGGGCTTTGAATTTACCTTCGAACGCAAACTGATGTTCCTGGCGTTGGCGCTGGCGCTCACGGCGCTCGCCTGGGTCAAATCCGGCCCGAAGGCGGCAATTGCGCTGGCCTTCTTCGCGATCACGTTTTATGTCGGGATCACCAAGGTTCCGTGGCCGGCCTTCGTGGCCATGGCCGCGTTCCTCGCCTGGCAGCTCGGCGGAATCAGGCTGGCTCTGGGAACCGTCGCCAGCCTCGGCTTTCTGCTGTTTTCCGGCGTCTGGCCGCAGACCATGCTCAGTCTCTATCTCTGCGGCATCGCCGTCGCCCTGTCGTTCCTCATCGGCACGGCGCTCGGCATTCTCGCCGCCCAGTTCGACGCGGTCTCGGCCTTCCTCAGGCCGATCAACGACACGCTGCAGACCATGCCGCTGTTCGTGATCCTGATTCCGTTCGTGATGATCTTCAAGATCGGCGAATTCACCGCGCTTCTGGCGATCATGGCCTATGCGATCGTGCCGGCCATTCGCTATGCCGAACACGGCATCCGCTCGGTGTCGGCCGAGGCGACCGAAGCGGCCCAATCGATGGGATGCACATCCTGGCAATTGCTGTGGCGGGTCAAGCTGCCGCTGGCGCTGCCGGTGATCATGCTCGGCCTCAACCAGACGATCATGTACGGCATCGCCATGCTGGTGATTGCCGCCCTTGTCGGTACCAACGGGCTCGGACAACAGGTCTATATCGGGCTCGGAGACGGGGATTTCGGCGTCGGCATGGTTGCCGGCATCGGCATGGCGATCATCGCCATGATCGCCGACCGCATGACCCAGGCCTGGAGCCGCGCCCGCCAGAGCGCTTTCGGGGCGGAGTGAGCGGGCGCAATGTGACCGGGGATATTGGCGCTTCGACATGGCAAGTGGCATGCTCTCCATCCCGTAACGTTCCGCGATCCCTTATGTGCCTCGCCGGACGTGAGCCGGCGCCCGGGAGACCGTGGGGCGCGAACGCTGGATAATCGCAAAAGAGAATACCCGTCACGTGGGTCCCGCATCACGTGCGGGACGGCACTCCGGGTTTGTCGACGGGTTCAATCACCCATCGTGGCACGCTCAAATAAAGGCAAACCCGGTACGCCCTTACCCCCACCCACGTCATCGCTGTGCTTGTCGCGGCGACCCACCAGGCCGCCCATTCCGGGACCGAGATTGGCTGCGTCGGGATGGATTCCCGGCTCCGCGGGAATGACGTGCGGGGGAATGGCCGTGCCCGACAAAGGCGGGCGGCGCGCATACCATTTTAAAACGCCGCTCCCCTAATGTGCCTCGCCGGGCTTGATCCGGCGCCCAGAAGATCGTAGGGCGCCAACACCGGAAAATCGCAAAGGAAAATTCCCGTCACGAGGATCCCGCATCAAGTGCGGGAACGCACTTTGGGCCTGTCGACGAAGTCAAACGCCGGCAGCGGCACGCGCCACAATGCACAAACGGTTCCCCACTCACCCTCACCCACGTCATCGCCGCGCTTGTCGCGGCGACCCACCAAAACGCTGCTTCCGGGAACGTGATTGGCGGCGTATCGGTGGGTGCCCGCCTGCGCGGGCATGACGTGTTGGGGGATGGCTGAAACCCAGGAATGGCAAGCGGCACACGCGCCGTATCACACCGCCATGCGACCCAAGATATCGCGCCGGACCTGATCCGGCGCCCAGGAGATCACGGGGCGCGTCGACACCAAAAAAAACTTGACGTCCACCCCAACACACATCATCTATCTATCGATAGGTATATATATCTCATCCGAAACGGCCAATGCCGACCCAACCTGAAACTGGAGAGCGACAATGAAGATTTACGATGTTCCGGAATTTCCCAACCCGGCCCGGGTGCGGATCGCGCTTGCCGAAAAAAACGCCACCGACCAGGTCGAATTCGTTGCGGTCGACGTCATGGGCGGCGAACACCAGGGCGCAGAATTCCGCAAGAAGAATCCCGGCGCCGCCGTGCCGGTGCTTGAACTCGACGACGGCACGACGATATCGGAATGCACCGCGATCACCGAATATATCGACCATGCCTTCGACGGACCCGCCCTCAGCGGCAGGACCCCGAAAGAGCGCGCCGTCGTGCACATGATGCAGCGGCGCGCCGAAACCAATCTGCTGGACGCGGTCGGCGCCTATTTCCACCACGCGACCCCCGGCCTCGGCCCGGACATCGAAACCTACCAGAACAGGGAATGGGGCGAGAAACAGCGCGAAAAGGCGGTCGGCGGCATGCGCTATTTCGACAGCGTGCTGGCGGGCCAGCCCTATATTGCCGGCGACACGTTCAGCATGGCCGACATCACGGCCTTTGCCGGTCTGGCCTTCGCCGATTTCGCCAAGGTCGACATTCCCGAGGAGTGCTCCCACTTGCGGGCATGGCGCGGCCGGATGGCCGAGCGGCCGAGCATTGCCGGCTGAGACGGCCTTTGTCCGACGGACGCGGTGGCAATGAGGGAGAATTGTCATCGCCGTCGCGCCGGACCAGCGGGACAGCCGGGCTGAACCCATGATATCGATCATCCACCGAGCGGAGCGGCCGAACCATTCGGCCGTTCCATCCCCTGTTCAGGAAACCGGTCCAACGCCCTGAACCGCAACACCAAGCCGAACCAGCCGGAGACAGTGCAACATGCCGACACCCGATCAGACCGACGTCACAATCCTCGGCGCCGGATTGTCCGGGCTTGCCACGGCGGTCCTTTTGATCGAGGCCGGCCTGTCGGTTCGCGTCCTGGAAGCCGCCGAACGGCCGGGTGGCAGAATTCACTCCGTCTTCGACCCGGCAACCGGCACCGCCCTCGCCGATCTCGGACCGACCTGGGTCTGGACGGCCTATCAGCCCGTCGTCGGGCGCTGGCTGAAGAAACTCGATCTGATGACCTTTGCGCAATACGAGTCCGGCGCGGCCCTTCTCGACCACGGACCGGACCGACCGCCGGCGACGGCGTTCCTGCCCGGTCAGGATGGCAGCGTCCGCCTTGTCGGCGGCCCACAGGCTTTCATCGACGCGCTCGTCAGCCGATTGCCGCCGGACTGCCTGAAGACCGGATGCCGGGCCCGGGCGGTGGAAACATCGCCGGACGGCGTCACGGTCACCGCCAGCGACGGCAGGCAATTCGGGAGCGCGCGATGCGTGGTGGCGCTGCCTCCGCGGATTGCATTGCAATCCCTTTCCTTCGCCCCCGATCTGCCCGCGGCCCTGGGCACGGCGCTCGCGGCCACGCCGACCTGGATGGCGCCGCACGCCAAGGCCGCGATCCTCTATGAAGAACCGTTCTGGCGCGCGGCCGGACTGTCCGGACGCCTGGCCAGCCAGACCGGGCCGATCGTGGAAGCCCATGACCACAGCGGCCCCAACGGGTGGCCGGCCGCCCTGTTCGGGTTCATCGGCTGGCCGCACAGCGTCCGACGTCAGGCCGGCGCGGAGCTGATTCAGGCCGTGCGGGCGCAGCTCAAACGCTGCTTCGGCCCCGACAGTCCGGACCCGGTCGCCGTTCATATCGAAGACTGGGCGGCCAATCCGCTGATCGCAGCTCCCGCCGACCTGACCGGACCGATGGCGCATCCGCAGGTCGGGCCGGAGATGCTCCGCCAACCCGTGGCCGAGAACAGGATCCGCTTCGCGGGATCGGAAACCGCACGCCGCAGTCCGGGCCTGATCGAGGGGGCGTTCGACGCAGCGGAACACGCCGCTGCGGGGCTCTTGAATGAGCTCAAATCGTAGAGTCAGGATGAACACGGTTTGATTTTGCCATTGCGCCTTTTGTCAGCAACAAATAATTTTTGCCAGGCAGCAGTTTGTTTCAGAGCCAGGGTCCGTCCATACGCGAGACGAGAGAAGGTGTCAGGAGTTTGGCACATGTGGACGCAGATACGCAGGTCAGGGGTGTGCTTCGAGTGACAAGAAATCTGATGCTTGCAGCAGGCGCAATGCTGGCGGTCATCACCGGATCTGCAGGTGTCGCCGCGGCGGATGAACGGGATGCGTGCAGGAGCGTCCCCGCGCCTGGCTGTTTGATCGAGTGGGCCGAGGGTTTGGCGGGACCGCTGGATCCCGCTGACGACCCGGTGCAGACCTGGGCGATGATAGCACGGGCCTGGATCGACGCAGGCGCGACGGAAAGGGCGCTGGATGCGGTTCGCACGCTGGCAGCGCAGGAGTCGGGCCGACGAACCGCTTTGATCGTGCTGGACGCGCTTTACCAACGGATGAGCCGCAGCGGAGAGCATAAGCGGATCCTTGCCACGTTGGACGAATACGATGCGTTTGCCCGCGATGTGGGGGAAGCAAGTTTTCAGCGGAAGGCGGTCACGCACCGCGCCCATGCCATGATCCGGACGGGCGATCTCGATATGGGTCTCGCATTGGTGCGCAACATGACCGATCCCGGTCGGTTCGACCTGGGCGGGGCCCGGTCAGCGTTCGTGATCGAGGCGGTCCGGCATGGCCGCATCGACGACGCTGTGAAAACCTACGCCAAAATCGACCATGACTACACCGCACGTCAGACTCGGACGAGCAGCCTTCTCCATCTGTGGGTCGCCGAAGGTAGCGACGCGGCGACTTCGTTCGCGACGAAGATAGGGATGGACAAGACGACACGGACCGACATTTTCGAGGCCGTCGTGAACATACGAGCTGGCTGGGACCCGGTATCCGACGGACAGATCAAACTGCTCCGTGCCGGATTTGCCGCCGAGGAAGACCTGGCGCTTGCAATCCAGGATCCGCGTGAACGAATACGGGCGGTCTATTCGCTTGTGCGGGCCTATTTGAAAGAGGTGCGGTATGACGGCAGTGGAGGCAGTCCAGACGCTCGCGCGCTCGCACTATATGAAAAGGTCCAGGGGCAGGCTGACGCCATGGATTATCTGAAGTCGCGCGCGCGCGACAGCGGAATTGCGCCCCCCTATCTTGTCGGTATTGGCTCGGCGCTGATCTCGGAGCATTTGGTGCAGGGCCGCGCCGAGGAGGCATTTGACCTGATCGACATGGCGCCGGACTACCTGTTGGGCTTTTCGCTGAGTTCGGCGATCTATTTCGCATCCCGCACGAACGACAAAGATCTGGGCGCGAAAATCCTTGCGCGGTATGGCGCGCGGCTGAAGACAAATGAACTGGCGATTGATGCCTATGACGAGATGAAATCCTTCATGACCTTTGTCGAATTGCTGGCTCTGTCAGGCGATGCAGACGCCGCATTCGGACATCTTGGTCAGGTCATGCAACAAGACAATTTCTCGGCCAGGACGACTCGCGATAGTGTGCTGGCGCGGATCGTTGAGGCTGGCCGATTGGATCTGGCCAAAAAGATGCTTGCCAGCTCTGCCGGTAACACACGCGTGGATATCGCGAATGTGGTGATCTCTGTTCTTTGCCGCGAAGGGTTGAGTGACGCGTGCCGGGCTTTCGTGGAAGCGGAAATCGCTGCCGGAACGCATAGGCTCGAACCCTACTCGGCCAGGACGATGGCTGAGGCGGCGTTGCGTAACGGGGCACCCGCGGAGGTCGCGTTCCGCCTGTTCGATTCGATCGACGGTGCGGCGCTGCGGGCGCGGTTTCTTGCGGGTATGGCCCGGAACCTGCCGGCGACACCATAGAGCATCAGGCAAACAATCCGGGATCGGGCGCGGTCCGGCTCCTGCCCCTTTTCCCCGAAGGGTCCCCTATTGAAAGCTCACACCTAGTCCTGTTCAGACGGAATCGTCTGGACAGATAAGAAATGCGGAATACAGGGACTTTGAGCTTTTCACTGTTTCCGTGAAACTGTGAAAAACTCTAGAGCCGGTCACAACCGCTCAACAGGCCAACGGCCCGGCAGTCAGCGAGCCCGTCTCGAACACATATCCAAATGAGCATTGGTGAATGTTGCCTGACGGGTCGTGCGTACAGGTCAATCCGCTTGGATCCTGTTTGTACGTCCCACCGGTACAATCGTCTTTTGTCTCCTGTGATTTCATTTTGGAGAACATCTGCGCTGCCAGTGGGCCTTCGATGATAAACCCAACCTCGGGCTTGCCGGAAGCCTGACTGTTCCCCAGTGTCGCGTAGACATTGTTCAGCGTGAACTCCTGCACCTTCTGCCCAAAGGAAATTCCCGTCCACACCAAAAAAACGATAGCCGCGACTGTCGATTGTCTCACTAAGTTCATGCCCATCCCTGTTCATTCTCTGACGAGTTCCTGGTTTAGCCCGCTGTCATCCGGACCGCGTTAACGGGACTCCAGCCATGGATACATGACCTTGATAGGACGAACGCCTTGGCCCTTACAACCGGACAGGATTTCCTTCATCCTGCACGGGCTCTAAAAAATCTTGCCCGGATTCAGGATGCCGTCGGGATCCAGCGCGCGCTTGATCGTCGCCATGACATCGACCGCGTCGCCGGCCTCCTTGCGCAAGGATTTCTGCTTGCCGGCACCGATCCCGTGTTCGCCCGTGCACGTCCCGCCGCACGCCAGGGCGTAATCGACGATCTCGGCATTGATCGCGTGCGCCCGCTCGATCTCCGCTGGCCGGTCCGGATCGATCAGAAAGGCGGCATGGAAATTACCGTCGCCGACATGACCGGCAATCACCGCCGGAAACATGCTTGCATCGATCAGTCCGCGCGCGTGCAGCAGATTGTCGGCAAGACTTGAGAGCGGCACGCAAACATCGGTCACCATCGGCCGGCATCCCGGCCTATAGGCCACCGCGGCGTGCGCCGCATCGTGCCGGGCCTTCCAGAGCCGGTTGCGGTCCTCGGTCTTCGAGGCCCAGGAGAACGGACCGGAGCGGAATTCCTCACACAGGGCCGCGGCCAGTTCCGCCTGTTCCGCGACGCCGTTCTCGCTGCCGTGAAATTCCAGAAACAGGGTCGGCTTTTCGGCAAGGTCAAGCTTCGAATAGGCGTTTGACGCCCGGATCTGCACCTCGTCGAGCAATTCGATGCGGGCGATCGGAACACCGGCCTGCAGAATGGCGATCGCCGCGTCGACCGCGTCGGAAAGGCTGTCAAAGGCGACGATGGCAGACGAGATCTTTTCCGGAATCGGCGCCAGCTTCAGGGTGATCTCGGTGATCACACCGAGCGTGCCCTCCGAGCCGACAAGCAGCCGGGCGAGATCGTAGCCGGCGGAGGATTTGGCGGCGCGGCTGCCAACCTCAATCGCCTCGCCGCTGGCCAGCACGGCGCGCATCCGCATGACATTTTCGCGCATGGTGCCGTAACGCACGGCCGCGGTTCCCGACGCCCGCGTCGCCGACATGCCGCCGAGCGTGGCATTGGCGCCGGGATCGACGGGAAAGAACAGGCCGTGATCCCGCAATTCGTGATTGAGCGCCTCGCGGGTAACGCCGGCCTGCACCGTCGCGCGGAAATCCTCGGCACTGACGGCCAGCACCTTGTCCATCAGGGTCACGTCGAGGGAGAGACCGCCATGCACGGCCAGGATATGCCCTTCAAGCGAGGAGCCTGCGCCATGCGGGACGATCGGAATCCGGTGCGCAGCGCAGATTTTGACCGCTTCGGCGATTTCGGCTTCACTCGCCGCAAACGCGACCGCATCCGGCGCTTGCGGTTCCAGATAGGACATGTCGGTGCCGTGCTGGGTCCGCACCGTCGTGTTGAAGGTCAAGCGATCGCCGAACACGGTTTCAAGCGCCTCGCGGGCCGGGCCGTCGATCGTTCCATAGACCTGGTTGTCGCGCCGATCTGGAGTGGATCGCATCGCCCTACCCTTTGCGCACGGCGTCGAGATGGCCGGCAAAATCCGGGGACTGCATCAGGGTCTTGCAGCGTTCGAACCGGTTGATCGAATAGGCCCAGAAATCCTCCGCCGGGTTGCCGTCGGCATGCTGGATCAGGCCCCACAGGGTCCACAAGAGATCGCACATGGCCTTGTAGACAATCATCCGGCCCATGTCGGCGGCCGACGGCTCGCCGTCGAAATAGGCGCGCATCATCTCCGCGTCCTGATCGGCGTTGAAGCCGGCCTCCACGGAGAGATCGCCGAGATCCCACAGCGGATCGTTCATGCCGGAATATTCCCAGTCGACAATCCACATGCGTTCGCCGTCGTCGAGAAAGTTTTCGCACAAGGGATCGCAGTGGCATGGCGCCAGCGCGGTCTTGTCGTCCGCCAGGATCTGCTTGATCGGTTCGGCTGCGGCGACGATGTCGGCATAGCCTTCGGGAAGATCGATCTCCTTGCCGCCGAGGATCGAGAGGTAATCGTCGATCATTGCAAACAGTTCGAACCGAAACTGGAAGGTTTCGCCGGACCCGTGCAATTGCCGCATCGCGCGGGCGGCGCGGGCCGGCGATCCGGTTCTCGATGCAAACAGGTCCGGCGTCATGGTCTCGGCCGGTTCGATGCAGGTGCTGATCATCACGCCCGACGCCGCGTCGGCCCAGACGATGTCCGCCGAAACGCCGGCCTTCGCCGCCTGTCTGGCGTTGTGCAGTTCGACCGCGCGGTCGATATAATCCTCGGTGCCGCGCCCGGGGATGCGCACGATCAGGGCGCGCCTGTCGTTTTCCACCCGATAGACCAGATTGGTCAGGCCGCCGAGCCGCGTCGCGGAGATCGCATCGGCCGAGAGACCGGCAAAATCCGGTACGTTGGCCAAAGCCGCAACCACGTCATCGAAATTCTCGGCCATCTTGTCCCCCAATTCGGTTTGTTATGATTTCAGTCGCTTGTTTTCAGGATCATAGAGCGGTCCGTCAACCCGTGTCAGCGAATGGCGTTCGCCGAAAGTCTCCAGTTCGAAGTCGGTTCGGGCCACGAGATCTGTCGGCAGATAGCCGTAGGCGATGGTCTTGCCGACCGTATGACCGAATCCGGCGCTCGACACGAGCGACACGACCGCGCCATCGGCCAGGATCGTCTCGCCGCCGTAAAGCGGCAGATTCCGCTCCGACACGAAGGTCGAGAGCGTCCGCGCGACACCTTCCCGCTTCTGTCGTTCCAGCACATTGCGGCCAATGAAGTCGCCCTTGGAGCGCAGATGCACGCGTCCGCCCAGACCGGCCTCGAGCGGACTGTAGTCGGGCGTGATATCGGAACTCCAGTAGAGATAATTCTTTTCCATGCGCAGGGATTCGATCGCCCTGTAGCCGACATCGGCCATGCCATGCGCCTGCCCGGCCTGCCACAGGAGGTCATGGACATGCAGCGCGAATTCGCTTGGGATATGCAGCTCCCAGCCCAGTTCGCCGACATAACCGATGCGCACGGCCCGCACAGGAGCCGCGCCGATCTCAATGGTGCGCGCGGTCGCAAAGCCGAACGCCTCGCTGGAAACGTCGTCGTCGGTTACGGCGGCCAATACGTGGCGCGACAGAGGTCCGCACAGGTTGATCACCGCAAAGCCCGACGTGACCTCGATCAGCGTCGCCGACCCGTCGGCGGGCAGGTGTCTGCGGATCCAGTCGGAATCGTGCACCCCGAAGCCGGCGCCGGTAACGATGTAGAAATGGTTTTCGGCGAGACGGGTGATGGTGAGATCGGCCTCGACGCCGCCGTTTTCGTTGCAAAGCTGAGTGTATACAACGGATCCAGTCGGCTTGTCCATGTTCGAGACCGCCAATCCCTGAATTGCCCTGAGGGCGCCCGGTCCGAACAGTTCGAATTTGGAAAAGCTGGATTGATCGATCAGGGCGACCCGTTCGCGCACTGCCCTGTGTTCCTCGGCTGAATAGGCTTTCCAGCCCGGATCGAGAAAACTGAGTTGGTCAACTTGCTCGACGCCCTCCGGCGCAAACCACAAAGGCCGCTCCCAACCGTTTTTCGAGCCGAAAACGGCGCCGCGCCGTTTCAGGCGTTCATGCAGCGGACTGAGCCGGAGATTGCGGGCGACATCGCTTTCCTGGCCCGGATAGCGCATTTTGTAGTGGTGGGCATAGTGTTCGACAGCGCGCGGATACATGTAGGCCCGCGCGCTCTGGTGCGGTCCGAAGCGTTTGACGTCGAGCGGCCACAGATTGAGGCTCGGCCGCCCTTCGAGCAGCCATTCCGCGATCATTTCGCCGGCGCCGCCGCCGGCCGCGATGCCGTAGAGAAAGCCTGTCGCCAGCATCAGATTGTCGAAGCCGGCCGGCGGGCCCATGACGAAGTCGCCGTCGGCGGAATAGGGTATGGGCCCGTTGATCACCTGGCGGATGCCGACCCGGTTGACCACCGGCGTCACTTCAGCCGCGCAGGCGGCAAGCGGCTCGAACCGTTCCATGTTTTCCGGCAGCAATTGCCTGGCGAATTCGCCGGGAATGCCATAGTCGCCGAATGCGACCGTATCGCCCTCGTAGCCTCCAATGACAAGACGTCCGCCGGCGTCGGGCTTGTAATAGACCAGCCGGTCGGGATCGCGCAGCGTCGGCAGATCGGCTCGAAATCCCGGGATCGGTTCCGTCACGATGTATTGGTGTTCGACCGCACAGGCCGGCACGGGAACACCCAGCTTGCGGCCAAGCTCGCGGCTCCACATGCCGGCGGCAAGCGTCACGG
>JGI12316J15310_10000196_pt10 | contig 11090 bp, 13 predicted proteins | sample MarCyaLeptolynsp_FD_15310 | JGI IMG/M metagenome (IMG submission 15310)
CCGTGGAGGAGTTGCGCGAAGCACCAGAAGAAATCAACGAAGATGATCCACATACCACTGAGCGCGAGGTGTATCGCACGCGACCGGTGGTGACGATCACCTTATTAACCGAGCAAGGTGACACCATCCCGATGACGGGTGATGCTGCGCTGGTGCAGTTCATCAGCCAATACAAACATGCTTTATTGGATTATCTGGAAACACACTTCCGCCCATTATATAACTTTGATTATTCGTCAGTAGAACCAGTGCTGAACCGCGTCCGTATTGGTAACGGGTTATTTACGACGCAAAAACATGTCATCGCGGCAGCTCATAAAGCCCTGCAAACCCGAAAAGGCATCTATCTGGTTGGCGAACCTGGAACCGGCAAGTCGGTCATGGGAGCAACGATTGCCGCAACCCTTCAACCGAGTATGACTTCTGATCAAGTTGTGGTGATCATGTGTCCACCGCATCTGGTTGAAAAGTGGAAGCGGGAAGTGTTAAAGGTATCAGCGGGTGCCTATGTCGAAATTCTGGAAAGTGTGGATGATACCCGTGCGTTTATGGATAAAGCGTCGAGTTTGTTACCGCATACCCTCAAGGTAGGCATCATTGCGCGTGAACGAGCTAAGCTATCCGAAGGCTGGGAGGCTGCGGTGGTCTGGAAGAAACGTCACACGGCGTTATGGCCAAAAGATAGCATTCCACCCGAAGGCATGGAAGATGAGGCCCGCATTCTGACCAAAGACATTCCCCTCTGCCCGTGTTGTAGTGAGATCGTGACCAAAGATCAGAAGGGCGAACGATTGGCGAGCCGTGCATGGTTGAGTGATGCACCCCGAACTTGTAAAGCCTGTGGTGGCGCGTTATGGCAAGACAAACGGACGTTTTCGGCACCGCGTGAGGGAGAGAAGTTCCCGCGCAAAAATCCACGGATGGCATTGGCGGAATATATCGCCAAAGTTCATGCGGGGCGGGTGTATCTTTTTTGTGCAGATGAGGTACATGAACTCAAGAGTTTGAGTAGCGATCAAGGCAATGCGTTTGCGGTGTTGTGTAATGCTGCGGAAAAAGTGGTGGGATTAACGGGCACATTGTATGGCGGTGTGGCAAGCAGCATTTTTGCCTTGGAATACCAAATGAATGAGCGTGTGCAACGAGCTTACAACTGGGGTGAGGGCAATCGTGAGAAGGGCAAACAGCTAGCGCGGTGGGTCGATCAGATGGGTAGCCTCGAACGGATTGTGGAGTACAAACCGCAGTATGATTCGGCAGGCAAATTCACGGGTAAAAACCGTGTGGAACATCAACCGCGCGAAGCACCCGGTACCTCACCGATGTTAGTCCGTGAAATCCTCGATCATAGTTTGTTTGTGGGTCTCACCGATATAAGCGATATGCCTGACTATGATGAAATTCCGGTGCCCATCACGATGGATAGCGACCTGCGTCAAGTCTATGATGATACGCAACGGGCATTGGGTGAATATCTGTTTCAATGTCGATTAGCGGGCGATGCGAGCTTTTTGGGTCGATACCTCAGAACGTTGTTGAGTTATCCAAATGCACCGTTCCGAGCGGAAAAAATCATTCATCGCCGTAAGATTCGCGATGAGCAGGGCAAAACGATGACCATGGAGCGTCCTGTGTGGACAGTTCCGAATCTGGGAGAGCAACGGGTTTTTGCTAAGGAACAGTGGCTGATTGATACGGTCAAAGCTGAGTTAGCCCAAGAGCGTAAGGTTGGAATCTTTGTTGAGCAATCTGCCACCCGAGATATTCAGCCTCGGATAACACAGCTCTTGAAGGAACACATTCCGCAAGCGCGACCCTTTATATTGTATGGCAAAGTTGACCCCAAAAAACGGGAGGCAGTGTTAGAGGCACAACTCAAAGCGGGGGTGAATATATTCATTTGTAATCCACGTTTGGTAATGACGGGGCTTGACCTCGTGCGCCGTAATAGGGCGTAACTCATGCCTCAAAGAGGCTAATGGTTGAGTGAAAAAAAAACCATTACGGACAACCTACTAACCTGAAAGGGAAACCCAGAGGGGACAATAGCATGTAGGTAAAGCGGAAAGTTGACTGGTAGATAAGTCACGACTCAACCGCAAGTCCAGATTGATATGACAAAAGCTAAACTGCCTGAACTCTAGTTCCTAGTTGGTGTCATCCCCACCCATCCGAACATCTACTGATAACGGATGTCCAGTGTACTCATGTTGCTAGGTCGCATGGGGAAACACTCCATTGGAGACAGGGATAATGCAATCTCATAACGGAACGAACGGAGTGTCTAAGTCAGTCTCAAAGAGTTATGTACTGAATTACGGGATTCTCTAAGGGACGCGAGTCCTATGAGAACGGAGCTACCGTAGTAGTCGTGGGCGTAACGCCCCACCAGGGAGCTTGGGAAAGCCAAGCACAGGGCAAAGGGTAGCAGGTTAATTATTCATATGAAATATGGAGGAATGCGAAATGCAGTCAACCGAAAGTATCATTCATGTGATGCAAACACGCGGTGAAAAGCGTGAACCACTCACGCGAATTTACCGTCAGCTATGGAATGAAAATCTGTTTCTATCGGCATATAGTCGTCTGTACGCCAACAAAGGTGCAATGACACAAGGTGTCACAAACGAAACTGTCGATGCGATGAGCTTAGGCAAAATACATCGCATCATGGAACAACTGAAAACAGAAACGTATCGTTGGAAGCCAGTGCGTCGTCACTACATTCCACGTTTGGGAAAGGGCAAGCGCCCGTTAGGTATTCCGACGTGGAGTGACAAGCTGGTGGAAGAAGTGATACGAATCATGTTAGAAGCCTATTATGAACCAATCTTTAGCCCCCATTCTCATGGCTATCGACAAGGACGCGGTTGCCATACCGCGTTACAAGATATTGTGAGCAATTGGACAGGTACCGTATGGTTTATAGAAGGTGACATCAAAGGTTGTTTCGATAATATCAATCACGACCACCTGACGACCATTCTCGAGAAGCGTATCAAAGACGAACGTCTGCTACGTTTAATTCGTCATCGTCTGGAAAGTGGCATGATGGAAGATTGGCAATATCAACGGACATATAGTGGAACACCGCAAGGTGGTGTGCTAAGTCCGCTCTTAGCCAATATCTATCTACATGAATTGGATGAGTACATCGCAAATGAACTACAGCCTGAGTGGAACAAAGGCAAAGTACGCCAAAAGAACTCAACCTACAGAGCAATTCTCTACCAGAGACAACGTGCGAAAGAACGTGGAGACATCCAACGCTACAAAGCGCTCACTCAAGAAATGCGTCAACATCCTAGTCAAGATATGCATGACCCGAACTTCAGACGCTTGAAGTTTGTGCGATATGCGGACGATTTCTTGCTGGGATTTATCGGGACAAAAGCAGAAGCTGAAAGCATTCTGCAACAAATCGAACACTTTCTCAATACAACACTGCACTTTGAGGTTAGCCCACAGAAATCACGGGTGCGCCATGCAAAAAGCGATGTTGCAACCTTTTTAGGTTACGGTTTGCGGGTGTATACCAACATCACAGGTCGAATCGTTAACAATCGCCGCAGTGCCAACGGACGCATTACCCTACAACTGCCACCGAAGTATGTTGAAACAAAATGCCGAGAATGGCAGAAGAAGGGCAAGCCCCGAATAGAGGGTAAAGGGTTACACTATAGTGTCGAAGAAGTGTTCTCGTACTACCAAATGCGTTATCGTGGTATCGTCAACTACTATCAGTATGCGGTTGATGTTCATGAACTAGTACGACTGAAATACGCAATGCAGCAAAGTTTAATACATACACTATCCGCAAAACTCAAAATCAGCGTCAGTAAGGTCTACCGTCGCTATAGTACGCACATAACGGTAGATGGCTATCGTTATAAAGTTTTGCAGTCAACCGTATATGACGAAGAAAAGGATAAAACCTACCGCTTCACATGGGGTGGTATTCCTCTCAAACGACGCATCTTTGTACGAGAGGAACTCAATGATCGTGTTCAGCTCGGGTATCAAGGCAGTAGTGAACTTGTCTCTCGGTTGCTGGCGCATCGCTGTGAACTTTGCGGCAAAGAAACAGACAAACTTGAAGGACATCACATTCATCGCCTGAAAGACTTACATAAAAAGCATGAGGCAAAGTCAATGCCTCATTGGGTGATGGTGATGTTCCAACGACAGCGCAAGACACTCTTTGTATGTGTTGACTGTCATCACAAAATCCATAGTAAATAGTGTTGAAGAATTAACTGGAGAGCCGTGTGATGCGAAAGTATCAAGCACGGTTTGGGGAGGGGTATGGCGAAAAGTGCCTAATGGGTAACTCCCGTCATGCCTACTCTACGTTGCCTTTCCAACACTTGTATTTTTTGAAGTGCCGTATTCATTGTATATCGTTGGACAAGCCTCCCGACGCGCATGGCGTATCATTCAAGACCAACCGTGCAAGACTTATTATCCTCATTACGAGGATTGCATGGAAGCACGGGCAGTCAGCCTAATCGGACGCAAACAACGGGCTGCTAAGTTGCTCTATGGCGATAATGATGTGGGTTTGAGTGAACTCACCGGCGGTGGTGATGATGCCAATGACCTAATTGCTGAACTTGCCAAGTCACTCGATGCAGATGATGAAGTGACCGATTTACGGGATTTGTTCAAAGCAGCCTCTCATGCAGAAACCACCCGTGAGAGCTTGTGGGCAGCCGAATCATCCGATGAGGATCATGTGCCTTTAGTGATTGCTGATCCTGAACCCCAACTTGAAACAGTCCAAGCTGAAGCACCATCTGATGAGGAATCCCAAATCTTGGTAGCAAACTGGCCACAACGGGAGCTTGTCACAGTTGATCGAGTTATCGAACAACCTACTATTTCTCAACTTAAGCCAAAGCCCAAAGCCAAACGCCGCAAGTTAAGCCTCTCAGATGCACCCATAGAGTTAGAATCAGGGTCTACGCCTGAACCATCACAACCGCTACCACCGCCAACAAATTCCGAACCGCAACAACTGAGTTTCTTCGACTGGTAAAGGGGGGCAATCATGAACCCCTCCGATACACAGCGCTTTTTAACTGCCTTGTATCAAACCAGTTCGGATGGCTATCTGACGTTAACCGCCATTCATCCAACCAAGCAACACGCAACCCCCTCACGCCATGTCTCGATTCGTGATCCAACAGCTTTAGAATCTGCTATTGGCGATTTGTTGGTCGCGAATCAGCAAGGGTGGGGGGCATACTTTTCCGTGGCGCTGCGCAAAGCGCCACTGGGACGCTGGAAGCGTGGCACTCAATTGGATGTGTTATCGCTACCTGCTGTGTATGCAGATTTGGACGGTGACCTCAGCCAGAGTTTTGCGCGGATTCGTCAGCGTGGGATCGAAGGCTTACCCCCACCATCTGCCATGGTTGGATCAGGACGTGGACTGCATCTGTATTTTCTGTTACAAACGCCCACCCAAGATATTGTAACCGCCAATCAGGTGTTATCAGGACTAGCTCAACAGCTAAACGGTGATCGCTTAACGGTGGCACAAGCGCTGCGCTTACCGGGGTCTTGGAATACCAAGCCAAGTGTCAATCGTCCCTGTCAGTTATTGTGGCTCGCAGAAGAAAGACGTTATACGCTCGCAGATTTTACCTACTATCTGAGCCATAGTCGCTCACGGTCACCCCCTGTGTTGCCATCACAAATATATCGTAATCGTATGACGCCGAATTATCACGGGAGTCTCAATCCACGTTTAATTGATGCAGTTGTGGATCGCCTGTTTAGGGATTATGAAGGCATTCTTCAACCGAATGGCTGGATTGGCGCGTTGTGCCCCTGTGGGCATACCCGTGATAGTGCTAGTCAACATTTTGGCTTTTTACCCACCAAAGGTATTGCTCGTTGCTTTGGTAGGCATGGTCAAATCCTACTCAAAGATTTATGCCGCTTTTTACAGCTCAATCCGTCGGATTATGGCGGCTTGTACATCTCACCTCAAAAACAGAAACCGAATAAAAAGGAGCCACATCAGATGGCCAAAAAACAATCGAAAGAATTGGTGGTGTTGATTCGCATTCCCGATGCAACTGCCCATGATGGCACCGCAACCCTCACATTGCAACGCGGCGATATTGGGCGCATCACTGAATTTGCTTATCGGGGCTTAACACTCAAAGGCAATATTGCAGAAGCTATCGGGCAAGCCTTACAAACATTGATCCGCTTGGAAAACTCACCACCGCCCGCAATTTTGGCGGAAAGTGTCAGTAGCGTACCGACACAAAAAACGCCCGAAAAAAGTGTCAGTAGCTTACTGACAGTTCAGGGGTCAGAACCGACAAAAAATGCCCCTGATGAGGGTCAAATCCCCGAAAATCCACCCAGAAGAGACAAAAATGACACAAAAACACCCCCAAATCAAGGTGTCAGTACGGGAACTGACAGTACTGACACTGACACTTCTGAAGGGACAAAAATATCTCAAAAGACGCGAAAAATCCCGCCTAAACTGTCAGTGTCGGTAGTGTCGAAACCGACTGACAGTTCCGATGATAGCCAACAAATGAGTATGTTTTAACCAACAGACAAACAACAAAGGAATCTATCTATCATGACTGACCAAACACCAGAAACAACCCAAAACAATTCAGATGTAACCGTTACGCGCGTGTTTAAGATCGGTTCGGTACGCATTGTGGAAGACGATTCGATGCGCGGCAAGGATGTCAAAACGATCCAAAAATTGTTGGCTCCTCTATATCCGCAAGTTGAAAATGCGACTGTCCGCGAACGTACCGAAGGCGATACACAAGTGATCGATTTCATCCAGCAAGCGGGTCGCAAAGGTTGATCAAGCATTGCCTGTTGTCTTTGGTAGGCAACAGGCTTTTATTGGAGAAAAAATATGATTCAAAAAATCATGCACAGTTTAGAAAGCCTGCCCCCACTCGAACTGGAGGCGGTGAGTCTGTTAGCCGAGTTACAACCCCAAACAGGCAGTTGGTTCCCCACAGAATTGACCGATGCCCAGAAGCAACAGGTGGTCACAGCCACGGTCGAACTGGTAGCGTATACCCAACGTTGTCGCCAGATGGTGCGGCGTTTATCCCATCTCGAAGCAGTACCCTTGTCAATTCCGATTGCGGAATTTGCGATATGAACCCGCAAGACTTTGATAAGAGCCTCTCGTTTTTGCAATCAGTGACCTTAACTGACCCCTTCATGAGTTTATGCCGCGCGGTGGCTTGGCTTGACCCGCTGGCGTTACAGGATGATGTGTTGATTGAAGATGCCTACTATGGTCATGATGATCCATGGGCAGACATCACGGTCGCGTGGGAAATGACACGCACCTGTTTTCCTCAACTGTATGCGGAAACCACCGTCGCACTACGAACACAACCCAATGTCCAAAAGTTATCGTCGCGGTTGTGTGATGGTATCAGCGACTCCCTCAGCGGGGGTAGTTTGTACGACCTGACCCAAATTCATTTTGGGTTACCCTTCTTCAGCCAAGCGATTGACATCACGGATGCTATCTTTTTTGCTGACCCACAATATGCGCCCTTGTTGGCGGTGTACAAGTTGCTTGGTGTCGAACTCGATCCGAGTCAAACCTACAGTATCCCCGATGAAATGAGCGAGGCAGCATGGGTGGCGGAAGCCCTCGCCTTTAGCCTGCGCCAAGAAACCAATCCGACCTATGACAAGATCGCGTGTTTGCTGGATTGGATGTTCGCCCAATCAGGGAACTCGGTTGTTGATTACACCGAAGAAGAGATGTATGAAATGGGGGTCGAACCCTTGGCATGGACACCCGAAGATTTACAGTTCAATGCCATGATGCACGACGAAGCTAGCGAGATTGTATCCGACGCCCTACAAGGATTGGACGCCTTAATCACCAATCCCCCGTTACAACGCCTGTTGCGTACTCACGCGCAACGTATTCACAACCGAATCCATTCTATAAAAAAGGAAACCCGATATGACTACCGCAACCGCGATGCCGCCCATCTTAGCCGAGGCATCCAATGGCCTGACCTCACTCAGCCAACTGATGAACCATCCGCCCGTGATGACGCTCAAACTGTATGAGTTTGGGGTGTTGTTACAACGTCAAACCCCACAAGGCATGTGCGAACACTTAATCGATCCCGAACAACTAGCAATGCAGTTGGCTACCAATATCCGATTGGATACGGGCTTGCTCTCGCCCAACACAATTTATGTGGGGCAGGAGGGGGTGAATAAGGTGGTGGTTGAGCATCGTCCGCGCAAGAAAACGGGTATTTTCCTCGAAGGTTCTGATGAGGCGATTGTGATTCCATTGCCAGACATGATCCTGTTTCGCAGATCATCCGACAAGGGACACCCTCACTATCGGATTTTTGCGGCGAAAGGACGACCCGACTCATTAGATGCGGCATTGTGGCATGTACCACTCCCAAATGTTTATTCTGACGGTCGAATTTGTTGGGGTAGTGTGAAAACGTTACAAAATCAAGATACCAGTACCACCAGTCTTGATGCAGATTGGCGGACGTTTTTAGGAACACCATTTGGCAATCATTCGGTGTCTGGAAAAAGCAAATCCCAGCCGCAAGACATCCGTAAGCGTTACATCGATATGGAGAAACGCAAATCGCGAGTATATGCCAAGTCGGATTTGATGCCTACACGCCATACGATTCAATCTGTGATCGATTCATTACTATCATGATAAAAAAAACTTTAGACAGGAGCATTCAAAATGAGTTTATCGATCCCTTTAGTGTATGACCCCTTTATGCGTTTTGACCACATCACCATCGTTGGTTTAGGTGGGACGGGGGCGCATGTGGCACGGAACGTGGCGCGGTTGCTGTATCACCGAAAAACAAAGGGGCAATCCGTACCAAAGGTGTTGTTTGTTGACCCCGATACCGTTGAAGCCAAGAACATTGGGCGTCAGATGTTTGGAGCAGGGAGTATCGGGCAACCCAAAGCTCAAGTGCTGGCCCAGACGTTCAATCTGACGTTAGGGTTACAGATTCATTGGACATGTGAGCCAGTGGATCATCAGAAGCATATTCCGCAGGGGAGTTTGGTAGTGGGGTGTGTGGATAATCATCTGGCGCGGGCAGAAATAGCGCGAGCGGAAAAAGTTGTCTGGCTAGATTGTGGAAATGGGTACGATTTTGGGCAATTGGTCATTGGCGATAGTTTTGACCGTGACCAAGTTCTTGATGGTATCCGTGAGGCGCGACAAGGGCGGTGTCATCATCTGTCTCATGCGGGATTGTTGTTTCCCGAATTGTTGCATCCTGAGCCTGAAGACTCACAACCACCCGAGACAGGTGTATCTTGCGCGGAGTTGGTGGAGCGGGATGAGCAGCATTTGTATGTGAATGATTTTATGGGCAATATCGCCGCACACTATATCTACCGTCTTTTGAATCGCGAACCCATCACGACCTTCATGACCCAATTGAATGTGAAGGGATTCCCTCAAATTGATAACAGCCTCATCACTCAAGCCGAGTTAGAACGCTACCTATTGCCAGCGTGATTTCTACGTGGCATGTGATGTGCCAGTTCATCTCTTGTTTGAGTAAAATGCCGGTATTTTTTCTACAGTTACGTTGGATTATTCTACAGTTACGCCGGATTTTTTTACAATAACTGTGCAGATTATGCCTTTAGGCTCCCCTTAGACAGCCACGCGAAAGCCTGATCGATGACCTTGCTCTTTAAAATGGGGAATATCCTCAAAGTGTAGGGGGCATTGGGGTTTATGGGTGATGCCAGCCCGTGAGCGATCCAATCATCCCGAATCGCTTGAGCGGTGGCATATCTGATAGCTGGTGTTTTCTCCAATCAACTCCCGTTTTGCTAAACCGTTATGGCGTGGCTGTTTTCCCAAGTATCCCGCAGTCTTCGTGTGCTAGTGTGTCATTGCTTGATGCAACCAATGAGTTAGTCGCTTTGCCTGTTTGTGATTGATTCTGGGAATCCTGTTGCCAAATCCACGATGGGGTGGCGCGTTGCAGGCTGTGCCAATGGTGGGTCTCCTTGTTGGGATTGATGCCCTGTGGTATCGCGATTTCTGATGTTGCGATCCTGCCGTACGCGGCCCCATCGTCAAGGGGCAAGCCCTCACTGGATTTTTCTTCCTGGCTTGTGCCAGTCAAATTCAAGAATTTGCCTTCACCAGAAAAATCCGTGCCCTGCGGGTGACGAGTGGGGCGGCTTCGCGCACGGCGGGCGGTTAGCAACGAAATCGCCCCCACGGGCATAACCAAACAAAACAGGAGACAATCTCATGGCTAGTACAGCAACAACACTCATCTTTCGCGGACGTTTAGGGCAAAATCCAGAATTACGCCACACCAAAGATGGCAAAGCGGTTACCAACCTCAGTTTAGCAGTTGATCAAGGTTATGGTGACAACAAACGCACGGAATGGATTCGGGTGACCTTATGGGACAAACAGGCGTCCGCAGCATGTGATTATTTGCAACGAGGCGACCTCGTAGAAATTCACACATCAAGCTTCCGTATCAATGCCTATGCCACTCAAGACGGGATCATTCGGGGGCAATTGGAAGTAACGGCTCGTCGGGTGGACTACATTATCACCAAACGCAATCCAAATGAAGCCCCCGCTACCAACTACGAGGATGAAACCATCCCCTTCTAAACACACCGCAAGGTCTTCACTTTAACAGTCACTTTCGAGTGGCTGTTTTTCTGTTTGGGAGCGGCCAAGCGATTGCGTTGCTGGTTGCTCCGATGGCGATAGTACATCAAAACAACAATCAAAACAAAAAATATAAAAAAAAGGAAACTATCATGAATCACAAAACCGTTCATATCACGTATCTATTGGTTGCGAACACAAAACGCTTGACCGCGATGAATCCCACCGAGGCACTGGTCTGGAAAAAGGAGCTGGCGGTGATGGGTGTTTCTGAATCGGTAATCCCTGACCCTGATTGGTGCGTTGAGCAGATCATAGGTGCCAACCCTGATTTTGAGCAGTACACGATTGCGATTTGGGCAGTGGATATTGCTTGATCCAATTGTATTTGAATGAATACCAAGCACCC
>JGI12316J15310_10000041_pt84 | contig 11084 bp, 10 predicted proteins | sample MarCyaLeptolynsp_FD_15310 | JGI IMG/M metagenome (IMG submission 15310)
GACCGGGCTCAGCGACTCCGTCGAAGCGCAGATCGCCGGCATGGGTCTCGCGGTCAGCAGTGGCCAGCCCGACCCGTCCACGCTCGGTCCGCACGACATCGTCATCGGTGCCGACTACACCGGAGCCGACGTCGCGGCCGCGCACGCCTGGGTCGAAGACGGCGGCGCGATGATGACGATGATCGTTGGACTCGGCGACGGTCTGCCCAGCGAGTGCGACGATGCGAACGCGCTCCTGACCGACCTGGGCATGTCCTACGACTGCACGGTCGCCGCGCCGTGGGGCCCCGTGACCTCCTTTGCTCCCCACCCGATCGGCGCGGGCCTCATCGGCGGCGACGCGCCCTTCGTCAACGGTCGCTGGGTCCTCGACGAGGACGGCACCAGCTCAGTGGTCGCGTACGTCGACCCGAGCGGCGAGTGCACCGACCCTAACAACCAACCGCTTCCCCCTGACCCGCAATAAACGGTAGCGCGGATACACCCCCGGACCCCGGCCGCCATTCTGCGGCCGGGGTTTTTTGTGGCCGATCCTCAGCCCGCCGGGGTGCCGCAGTTGACGGTGGCCAGCTGTCCGCCCGTCATGTCCGAGTACGTGTACGGCGAGTTGAGGCCGCCGACGCTCTCGATCTCGTAGGTGTCGGGGTCGATGCGATACGCATTGCCGTTGCGAGGCACCCCCCAGACGTAGCCGTCGATGTCCACGGAGACTCCCTTGACCGTGCTCGCGCCGTCGACGCCGCCCGCATCATCGAGCACCACGACATCACCCATCGCCAACGTCTCGAGATCGACCCAGAAGACACCGCTCTGGGAGTTGTCGGCGTTTCCCCAGGGCATCCACATCCGCCCCTGGTGATCCTCCGCGAGACCACCCAAAGAAGACGGATCGTTGCCCGGCATGCTGGTCATCGACGCCGCATCGAAGTCGAGGCGCCCGGCTTGTCCGGCGAACCAGACGCGCCCCTGGGTATCGACGGTGATGCCGTAGCCCGCGTTGAGACCGCCCCCGAAGCCGGCCGGATCGCCGAGCGTCTCGAGCTCCATCGTCGCGAACGTGACGCGCCCGACCAGATCGGGAAAGTGGCGATGAAAGTAGAAGTTGTTGTCCGCGTCGACCGCTCCGCCGTACGCGCCGTGGTAGGAGCCGAACTCCTCGGAGTCCCACTGCGCGCGCGGGACTGGAATCGTGGTGTCGATCGTGCCGGTGTCCCCGTCGACGAGATGCACGAACGTCATCTCCTCGTCCGGCCCCGCGTACTCGTTGAGCGTGACCGTCCAGATCTTCTGGTCGACGTACTCGCACGTCACCGGGTCGAGCGTGCCGGACGTCCACTGCACCGGTCGTTCCTCGGTCATGCCGGGAAAGTCGAGCACCCACGCGATGCACTCGTCGTTGGGCTGACCGCCGGACCATCCTTTGACGTCCGCGGGCCCGGCCGACGTCGTGATCGACCCGTCGCCGTTCTTGTCCTCGCAGAACTCCGGGAGCGCCCAGACCTTGATCATCGAAGCCTCGGATCGATTGGCGACGACCATCGCGCGGCCATCGATGCTCACCGACGTGCGCGACGGACTTCCGTAGCTCGCGCTCGTCTGATAGCGACCCTCCTCGATGAGATCGCGTGTGTTGATCTTGCTGACCGTCGAATCAGAGTTGGCCACCCACAGGTAGCTCCACTCGTCGTTGCCGCAGCCGCAGGCCTCCACCGGAGGAGCATCGGCAACCGTCCCGACGTCGTAGATGACGTCACCGGAGTCGCCGTCGTCCGCGGCCGTGGTGTCGGCGCCCCCGGTGCCAGTTGCGTCACTGCCCCCGGTCCCGTCGACGCCCCCGGTGGCCGTCGCAGCCGTGGATCCAGTCCCGGCCGTCGTCGAAGTTCCGGCTCCAGCATCAAAGGGATCTGCGATGTCATCGCGGCAGCCACCAAGCCCCACCAAGCCCAACACCCCAGCCCAAGCCAGAACGCGGGGCATACCTACTCCCAGTCGTTCGTGTGTCATGGCCGGATGTCCGACGTCGACCGCCCCGGTTACATGCCGCAGGCACTTTTTTCGAGCTGCTAGAATCGTCGACATCGCCGACCCCCCCGATACGCCGGATCCCGACGACCTGACGCTGTTCAACGCGTGGGCCGACGGGGATCGCGATGCCGGCACCCGCCTGGTCCGCCGGCATTTTCCGTCGGTGTACAGCTTTTTTCGGACGCGCCTGCCCGACCAGGCCGAGGACCTCGCCCAGCGGACCTTTCTCGCATGCGTCGAAAACCAGGCCTCGTTTCGGCGGGACGGGAGCTTTCGCGCCTACCTCTTCGGCATCGCGCGGCGGCAGATGCTGCGGTCGCTGGAAAAGAAGGCCATCGTCGCGCGGGCCCAGCCCAAGCAGGGCACGCCGACGATGCCCACCAGTCCCAGCGGCAAGGTGGCGCGTCGCGAGGAGGAGCTGCTTCTGCTCCGCGCGCTGAGGTCCTTGCAGCTCGACGACCAGGTGCTGATGCAGCTGTTTTACTGGGAGCGCATGTCGACCGAGGAGATCGCGACGGTCATGGAGCTCGGACGCTCGGCGGTCAAGGTCCGCCTGCATCGAGCGCGTGCGCAGCTGCGTGATGCGATCGCCAACGATGCCGCCCCTGCCTCGATTCGAACCGCGACGCTGCAGGACCTCGACGACTGGGCTGCGTCGGTGCGCCCGGACGGCGACAAGTCACCGGGCTAGCCGTCGCAGCCGCTCCACCCAAACGCCATCGACACCGGCCGACACCAGTCGCTGCGCGCCGACGCTTGCTGCGGAAGACGCTGCCTTGCGGTCGCCCATCGCGGCAAGGCACTGCGCAAGCTCCAGATCGAGCCGCGCCATCGCATAGACCTGTGCCTGGGCCCCGGACTCGAGCAACCGGCGGGCGACCTCGGCCCCCTCCTCGTAACGCCCCTGTGCGCAGTGCAGCGACGCCTTGGCGCGTGTGACCCAAAACTGGCGCTGTGGGATGTCTCCCGTCGCTTGCTCGGCCAGCTCGAGCTGCTCGGCGGCTGCGTCCCAATGCCCCAACGCGGTCTCCAGCTCGACGGCGAGGGCTCGCGTGTGAGCCGTACGCGGCGAACCGGAATGGTGCGCCTCGAGCATCTGCACCGCTCGGCGAATATGGGGCGCCGCCTCCGGCACCCGACCGCCCGCCAGCAACGCCCCTCCGAGCAGCGCATGCGACACCAGGATGTCCTGGTCGTCGCCGTCCAAGGTTCGGATGCGCGAGTCGAGCACCGACTGCGCCATCGCGGCGCTCTCGTCGAAGCGACCGAAGACCTCGAGCACGGTCGCGAGCTGCTGCCGTGCCGTGAGAGCGGAGTGATTGTCCTCCTCGAGCACCCGCTGCTGCGCCGGCGTGACGCGTAGGAGGATCGTCAGCGCCTCGCGGTAGCGACCGTCGATCTTGGCGAAGACCGCAAGATTGCCCTCGGCGCCCAGCACCTCCGGGTGGTCCGAGCCGAGCCGCTGCCGCAGTCGTTCGACGCGGCGCTCCGTGATTTCCGCCGCCACGTCGGTCCGCCCCGCGTTGAACCACCCGATCGTCTCGAGTCGATCCACTTGATCGAGCGAAGGATGCTCGGACCCGAGGTGCTCGGTCAGCAGCTCCCGGGCGCGCCCCAGCGAGCTGACGGCCTGCTCGAGCGAACCATCGCGCACGTCCAGGGCGCCCTCGGCCAGCGCCAGCTGCGACTGGGGCCACCACCCCAGGGATGCTCGATCGACCTTCGCCCGTCCAAGGCCGATCGCGCGGCGGGCCTCGGGAAATCGATGCTGCTCCCAGCCCCGGCAGTACGCGAGCGTGGCGAGAGCAAGCACTGCGGTCGCGTCGTCTCCGGCTCGCTCGGCGTCGAGGGCCGCGAGCTCGAGTACTTCGGAAGCGCGCTCGAGGTCCGCCACGGCCATCAAGGCAACGCCGTGCACGATCGCCGCACGCGCCCGCAGGGTCGGATCGCCGACCTCATGGGCGCGAGCGGAGGCACGCTCGGCGGCTTGCACCGACTCCGGACGCTCGCCGAGCGAGCGCGCCACCGTGAGCAGGCGTTCGACCTCGAGCACCTCCTCGGCGGACGCGGTGGCCGGCGCATCCGCTTGGCCACCGTCGCAGATCTGCGGACGCGGCAGCGCATCGAGAATCCGATGCGCGCGCCCAACGGCATCGGGTCCACCCTGCTCGAGAATCGCCACGACCTCGGCGAATCCCGAGCGGGCGGACTGCAGGCACAGGCTCGGATCGCCCGAGTCTTGGCCGCCGGCCCGGGCTTCGACGCAGGCGACACGACGAGCATCGACCCAGGCATCGCGATGCGCGTCGAGGTCATCGACGACGGTCGCCGCCACCGTTGCCGCGAATGGCTCGGATGCTTCGCTCAAGCGGGCCTGCAGCGCTCGGCGTCGCTCGGCGTTCCAGACGTCGTCGAGCTCGGAGTCGACGGCTGAACACGGATCTCGGTCGGCTGCGAACACGGACGCGAGCCCGGCTCCCACTACGGCGAGCGTCAACGCCAGCGTTGGACCGCGTCGTCGTCGAGATGCACGCAGCTCGTCCACCAGGGCGTGCATCGTCGGGAAACGCTCGGTCGGTTCCGCGGCCAGACCCCGTCGCAGGACTCGACGCAAACGCTCGGGGACCCCCGCCGCCACGAGCCTAGGCGGGCCACTTTGCTTGGCCTGCAGCAGCGCGTCCCCGCGTGCTTCGGGGAACGGGCGCTTGCCTCCCAGCGCTTCGTACAGCGCCACGCAAAAGGCGAACTGATCCGCCGCGGGCCCTGGTGTCGCATCTCGGTCGTGCTGCTCCGGCGCCATGTAGGGCGCCGTCCCGCCGCGCGTCGACGAGCTCTCGGTGGCGTGGTGCAGCCGAGCGAGACCGAAGTCGACGATCTTGGGTGTGCCGGCCTCCGAGAGCAGAACGTTTTGCGGCTTGAAGTCCAGGTGCACCACCCCACGGTCGTGCGCGGCGGCCAGCCCTTCGGCCACGGCGATGAAGTGATCGACGATCTGCCCCCAGGCGGGCTCGTCTCGCTCGATCCACGCGGCCAGATCGCCACCCGAGAGCAGCTCCATCACCAAGAAGACGCCCTCGCGCGGCACCTCCTGGCGATGCTGTCCATCGTCGGACAGGTCGAGTGAGTCGTACCGCCCGACGTCGTGAACGGCGACGATGTTGTCGTGAGCGACGCGCGAGGCGGCCCGGGCCTCGCGGGCGAGCGCGTCGTCGCGGGGCGCGTCCTGCCCCATGATGAGCTTGATCGCGACCTTACGATCGAGCTCCGGATCGTAGGCCTCGTGCACGATGCCCTGCCCGCCCATCCCGATGCGCGACAACAGCACGTAGCGCCCCAGCGACGGCGGCGGCGTCTGCCGAGCGAACAGCCGCGCCTCGGTGTTCGCGAGCGCGCGATGCATGTCGACATCGACCGGAGCCCGGCCGCGGTCGAACAGATTCTGCAGCGCGTCGGACCCTGCCGCCTCTTCGCTGCCCATCGGGGGTCGATGATACCGCGCCTGGGAGCACGCCGCGGCGCGTGCGGCACGGACGAAGCTTGGGCGCTTTCCTCCGCTAGCGCATCCAAAGCGCACCGAGCTCGAGCTCGATCGCATCGAAGGGCTCGGCGCGGATCCGGTCGTCACCGCCATGGGTCGAAACCAGGCGGTACGTTTCACCGTCGAGCCGAAAAACTTCGAGTGTCTTTGCGAGCGGATCGATGATCCAAACGTGCGCAACTCCAGCGCGCGCGTACACCGGCATCTTGCGTACTCGGTCGTGCCGCGCGGTCGTCGGGGACACCGCTTCGCAGACCCAGTCGGGCCGACGCTCGAAGTACGCGACCTCGGGTAGCTCGGGCATGGTCTCGCGTCGCCAGCCGGCCATGTCCGGGACGAGCACGTCGTCGCCGAAGTGCACCTCCGGCTCGTCGAGGATGATCCAGCCTCCGGGACCGCCCTTGCCTCGCTTGAACGGCGGGCCCAGCTCTTCCCCGAGCGTCGACGTCGCCTGCGCGTGGGCGGAACCGGGCCGCGGCTGCGTGTGCAGCACCCCCTCGATGAGCTCTGCAACCAGATGCTCGGGGACCTGCTGGAGGTCGGCGTACGTCGCTCCCTTTTGCGGAGGCTCGCCCACGGATCAAGTATCCGCGGGCCGCCAGTTCGGCGCCAGCGGAGAACGCAGTCCGAATCGCGGGACGACGGCGGACCACATTCTCAGGGATCACTTCGGCTCCGAGGGCGTCTATCGAACAGATGAACCAGGGACACGGATGCAGCGATCGGTGGCCAAGACGTCGTATGGTCATGATGCGAGGCAGTAGCCTGCTTGCGTTCGTACTCGCGGGGTGTCGAGCAGCGAGCACAACTTCCGCACCAACGGCAGAGAACGGCGTGCCGGTGGTCGGATCGTCGGCGGAGCTTGAGCCTGAGCCGACTTGGGAACAAGAGATTCGGTTCGAAGCGGACGCCGCGCCCGACACAACCGGGCTTGTGAGCGTCAGCGGGCCTTCCGGGGACTGTGAGTCCGTCGAGACCCCGACGATCTCGCTCCATGCAGTGAGCCTCGACGTTCCCGGGGACGTCCAAGCCATGGCCGCGCACAGGTCGTTGTCGAGTCTCTATGGCGACTTGCACCAGTGCTACCTCGGCAAGCTCGACGCTGACGGGGAGCTACACGGAAGCGTCGAGCTCTCGGCGGATTTGCACAACGGCCGCTTGGTCCATGCGACTGCTTTGGTCACCGGTCCCGCCAAGCTGGCGGAATGTGTTCGCGATGCGATCTCGAGCGATCCACACATCGAGGTCTGGGATGATCGAACGCCCCCGCGGCGGCTGTCGACGACGATCACGTTCTCTCCCCGTCACGCGTGCGCAACACTGAGCACCGACTACGCGCTGGTCCGTTGATGTCCTCGAGCGCGAGCCCGAACCCCGTGGACGGGTCCTCGGACTGGTAGGCTGCCCGCCGTGAACCGCCGGATCGGGACTCTCGCCGTGGTGTTGGCAGCTGGCTGCGCGCCACGCCAGACCTCGTCGCCCCCCTCCGCTGGCGAAGCGAACACGGAGACTGTCGTGCAACAAGACTCGCCCGGGTCGTCCACGCCGTCCGATCCCGCAGCGACGGGCCTCGTCGTGGCAATCGAGACTTCGACCACCGGACCCACCCACGTCAGGGTCACCGTGTCGAACCCCTCGCCCGACCGGCTCGAGTTCTGCCGCTACCACACCCCCTTCGAGGGCATCGCCAACAAGATCTTCGTCGTCACGTCAGCGGACGGTGCCGACGTTCCCTACCGGGGCAAGATGAAGAAGCGGGCTCCCCCGACGCGCGCCGACTACATCAAGATCCGATCGGGCGGGTCGGAGTCGACCGAGGTCGACCTCGCCACCGGGTACACCCTGCCCGCGGGCGAGTACCAAGTGCACTTTCGCGGCGGCGAGATCAGCGGACTGCCCGACTCGGCGCCGGTCACACTGGTCGTGCCCTGACTCGAGCACGTCGCCGGGGCCGGGTCGAAAACTCCCTCAGCCAGTGCCCGTTGGCGCGCCAGCGGCCGAGCGCGCCTCCAGCGACACCGGCACCACGAAGCGCACGAGCAGACCGCGAAGGGTACCGACGTGCAGCCCGCTTGGGCCCCACGCCACAGCAGTGGGCAGCTCGTCCGCGGGTCGCAAGTCGATCGTCGCGACACGCTGCGCCCCCTGCCACAGCTCGACGAGGCCATCGCGGGTGGCGAGCGCGACCGCCCGACCGTCGGGCGACATGGCTCCGGCAATCGCCGGCGCCCCGACCTCGAACTGTGCCGCGACCGTCTGCGTCGTCAGGTCGAAGCGCCACCCCTGGGTCCCTTCCGTCACGACCAACGCGGTACCCGCCTCATCAACGACCGTCAGCCAGGGGCTCCGCGCCCCGATCGCAGGCAACGACGCCTCGACTCGCCTCGAACGCAGGCGTCGCTTTTCGACCACGATGGCCTGCTCGTCGATGTGCCACACCGGGACGTAGGCGACCTCGTCGTCGCGGGGGAACGCGGCCGACTCGAGTCCGATGAACTTGTCGCGGCGCGACCATCGGGGCAGTGCGGCGAGTGGCGACCCCCCGAGGGGGGAGAAACGGGTACGAAGCTGGCCGAGCGACGCCTCCATGACGACGTCGCCCGAAGGCAAGATCGCCCCCGTGCGCCCGCGGAACTCGTGGACGGGTTGCCCCGTCTCTGCCTGCCAAACGCGGATGTGCCCCCGCCCGCTGTGGGCGACTTCGGCCACGATGTGCGCACCCGAGCGATCGAATGCAACGCTGAGCCGTTCGAGCGTTGCGCGTCCTCCTGGGCGGTTCATGTCGCCGTTGACCAGGGGCATGCCGCGCCCGTCGGGCATCCACTGCCACACCGAACCATCGCGTGCGACCGAAGCCAGGCGCCCCTGCGGGCCCTCTGCAAGGGCAACGATCTCGGCCCCCTGAGCCGCCTGCGGCTTCGCGCCCGGCTCGTACCGCATCAAATGCGTCGGACTTCGCGTGTAGAACAAAGCTCCGGCCTGAGCGGCCACCGCCAACTCGCCCGCGACGTCCGGGCGTCGGATCCCAGGGTCCTCGTAGATCGACTCGCCCGTCGCAACGCGGACGATCTGCAGAGGTTGGCCGGAAGCGGCGTAGTGATCGTCATCGACAAAGCGACCGGGGAGCAAACCCGGGTCGGAGACCAAGCAGCGGTCTGACGGATCGTCGACCGACATGAGGGCGACGGTGCCCGGAGTCATCACGGCGAGGTGCCGCGCGCTGGGAGACAACGAAAGCCCGGTGACCGGCGCGTCCATGGACAGCGCACGCGGCTCGGATCCCTCGCCGGCGGGGATGTAGATTGCGAGATTCGGCTCTTCTGTCGAGGCGAAGGCGATCGCGCCGCCGCGGACGTCGAGGTGTCGCGGATAGCCCGACAGCGGCAGTGCGGCGTCGACGGGAACCGATACGCCGGGCGCACCAAAGCCGTAACGTCTCCCGAACGGATGCCATCTCGTGGACTGGAAGCCGCACTGAGACCCCGTAACGAGACTCGAAACGACGCCGATGTCGCCGGAAAGAAATCGCGTGCCGTCGTCGGAGGCCCAGAGCACTCGGTTGTCGTCGCCCGAGATTCGCTTCGGCAGGTCGGTCTCGAGTCGCCACGCTCCGCCGGCCAAGACGACGAGGGGTGCCGCCTCCGCGAAGGCGACCTGCCCGATCCAGGCGTCAGCGGGGCGCCGTTCCGAAGCGATGGCGTCGGTCAGTCGCGTTGGCTTGCCCGAGGAAAGGTCGACCAACCAGGCGCTGCGATCGCTGGCGACGGCCCCCAGCCAATCTCCCGCCGCGTCGATGCCCACCGCGACGACGTGCGTGTTGGCTTCGACACCATGGTTACCGAGGTCGACCCTCTGCGCCGACCCGTCGCGGTCCACCACGATCGACGCATCGGCCGCGCTGGCCACGGCAACGACTGCGGCGTCCGCGGAGACGGCGACTGCCTCGATGGGAAACGCCATTCGCTGGCCGACATTGCCGAACACCGCACCGAGCGTTGGAGTCCCCGTGATCACGACGTCGGGCACGTCACCCTCGGCCGCGGCGAGCCACCGCGAGCCAATCGCCGGGTCGACGGGATGAATGACATCGGGCCCGTAGGCGTGTTTGCAGGCGCAGACCCCCACCAGACCCGTCAGTGCGAGGTATTGAAAGCGTCGCTGCGATCGCACGCGAGCCGGCACCTGCGACCTGACGGGATCTGGACCCATTCGCTTCACCCCATCGCTCGTGAGCCGGACCACGCGCGGAGACGCTGTGCTTCGCCGGCACTTGCTACGGTTCCACGCGATGGGTCGGTATTGGATGCGGGTCGCGTCGCTGTACATCGTGCTCGCGCTGGTTGGAAAGACGTGGTCCTGGGTCGTCCCCACGGTGGCACAAGCAGCAGGTCTCGGGCCACTGGATGCATCCGGGAGCGGGGATACCAGCTGGCACTACCTGCACGTCGCTGTCGACCTCACGCTGGCCTGCGCCGGCGCGGCGGTGTGGAGCGTGTGGTTCCGCAGCGATCGCGTCGTCTCTCCGCTCCTGCGCTTCGCCGTCCGGGCGTACCTCTTCAAGGGGATGACGATCTACGGGCTGATGAAGATCGGCGGCACCCAGTTTCCCGCGCCGACCCTCGTCAAGCTCGCGACGACGTTCGGCGAGTCGTCACCGATGGGCGTGCTGTGGGCCTTCATGGGCACCTCGCAAGCGTACTGCGTCTTCACGGGCGCGCTGGAGCTGCTTGGCGCGGTGCTGATGGTCTTCCGGCGAACGACCACGCTTGGCGCGGTCCTCGTGCTCGGTGTCATGGGCAACGTCGTCATGCTCAACCTCTGCTACGACGTCCCGGTCAAGCTGCACGCGATCCACTACCTGGCCGGCGCAGTGTTCCTGGTCGCCGCGGACGGTCGGCGCCTCGTCGACCTCTTCCTGCTCGACCGGCCCGTCCCCGCGGCGGCCGTTGAACCGATCTTCGAGACTCCGCGGCTCGAGCGACTCGGCCACTACGTCAAGGTGATCGCCGCAGCCGCATTCATCCTGTCCAGCGTGTCGACCGTCGCGACGATGCGCGCCCGGTTCTTCGACGTCGAGCCTCCTCCCCTCTATGGGATCTGGCAAGTCGAGCGATTCGAAAGCGACCACGCCGAGGTCGACCCGTGGACGCAGCTCGTGGTCGCGGAGCGCGGACGGGCAAGTCTGCGTGTCGCGTCCGGCAACCGATACGCCTACCGCTCCAAGTCGGAAAGCGGACGACTGCAGCTCATCGCACGAGACGGCAGCGGAGACGGCGCGATCGAGCTCGACTACGTGCGACCCGGTGACGATCAGCTCACCATCACCGGCGACGGCTTTCGGGTCGAGCTCCGCCGCGTCGACGACTCTGCGCTCTCGCTGCGCAACCCGCAGTTTCGCTGGATCAGCGACAAACCGAACCACCGCTGGAAATGACCCACGCCGGACTCACCCCGCCGGAATCGTGGCGCACCCGAAGATGATCGCGATGCTCGCCGACTCGAAGCCCTGAATCTTGTCGCA
>JGI12316J15310_10000328_pt31 | contig 11079 bp, 12 predicted proteins | sample MarCyaLeptolynsp_FD_15310 | JGI IMG/M metagenome (IMG submission 15310)
GCTGGCCCATGAAGACCTCGCCGAGCAGCGACAGCGCGTAGCGTTCGGGACCTGCAACGACGAGCCCCTCGCGGACCAACGCATCGAAGGTCGCTTGCTGTCCGTCGCTGAGCGCCCCGCCGCCGCGCATCGCGTCCATGCTCGCGCGTGGCAGCCCCTCCCACCGCAGCGGAAAGCTCCACAGGGCCATGTCGTGTTGATGCGTCGTCGAGCACTTGGCCAGACACCACGGCATGGTTCCGGCCTGCACCGCCGCGCACCAGGCTTCGATGTCGACGAGGTTCTCCAGCCGCGCCCCGGGCACGCTCGCAACGGCTTGCGGACCCACGCCGAGCAGATGGGTCTCGTACTGCGCCGCGCCCAGACACTCGTCACCGGCGAGGCGCGTCAGGACCTGGGGCGAAATGCGCTTGGGATCGACGTAGGTGTTGGTCCCCCGGCGGACCCAACCCGCGCGGCGAAACGCCCCGTAGGTCTCGAGCCGCATCAGCGCCTGATCCAGCGGTGCCGGCGGCGACGGGATGCGTCCGCCTTCGACCGCGGCGATGAGCGCCGGAGCAGCCCCGGGTGTGAGCAAGTACGAGCTGATCGCAGAGATCCGCGGGTCTGCGATCAGTCCATCGAGATCGGCCACCACGCCCTCGCGCGTCTGCCCCGGAAGTCCCGTGATGAGGTCCGCGTTGACGACGGGGATGCGGCCGTCGATCCACTCCAGTACCCGCTCGAGCGCAGCGAGCGACTTGGGCTGGCGCATGTGGCCGCGCACCGCGGGGTCGAGCGACTGCACGCCGAACGAAACCTTGGTGATGCTGGCGGCGACGAGACGCTCGATGAACTCGCGCTTGACGGTACTCAGCGCCAGCTCGACCGAGAGCTCGGTCGAATCGTCGTCGAAACCGGGCAGCGACCGGACCGCATCGAGCACGCGCTCGATCGCCACGCCGAGCAGGTCGGGACTGCCCCCACCGATGTTGACCGATCGGATCGGACGTCCGCGCATCGGGCTGCGCCCCCACTGGTCGCGCAGCTGTCGCACGAGCAGGTTGGCGTAGCGCTCGGCGTCCTTCCACCCGAGGCTGTTGCCCCCGGAAAAGGCACAGAAGCGGCACCGCTGGGCGCAGTACGGCACGTGCAGGTACAGGCGCAGCGTCGACGCCGGATACACCGGCGCTCGCTCGAACGCCGCCATCACCTTGCGGCGCGACAGGCTCGGAGCATCGGGCAACATCCAGTAGTCGATGGTGTTGCGCGCGAGACCGCCGTAGCGCGTGCCGAGAAGGCCTGCTTGCAGATCGATCACACGGCCGCATGTCGCGGGCTCGTGCTGGTCTTGCAGTCGTCAGCCGGGAATCGAAAACAGCTCGAGCGCCTGCGGGGCCGACTGTGGCGTGACCTCGTAGAGGACGTACGTACCGACCTGGCGCCGAAAGATGTTGTAGTCGCTGCCCTCGGGCAAGACCGGCTTTGGGTCGGCCCACGGTGGCTCGATGCAGATGATCGCTTCCACGCCGCTGGGCTCGAGCTGCACCAGCATCGCGCGCTGGGCCGGCAGATCGTGATCGGCACACGAGATGCCCGTCGTGCCGCCGCACTCGCCGAGCAGGCGCACGTCGAGATCGGGATTGATCTGAGGCTGCTGCTCGGTGCCCTCACAGTTCGGCGGAGCTACGGCGACGCAGTTGACGTCCGCCGGCGGCAGCGCGCGGGCGGCAGCGAGGAACGCATCGAGCTGCTCGCCGGCGCGCTGCGATGCCATCGCGATCTTCGGCAAGCTCGGATCGCTGTCGGCCGGACCGGGGCGCGAACCGAGCCACCACACGAGCGCTACCGCGGCGGCCACGGCCATCGCCAACCCCAGCGGGCGCCGCCAGGTGGGTGCTTTGGCGGACAGCGGCACGACCTCGGCCCCCGAATCATCGGCGGCCGCATCCGCAATCTGCTGCTCGAGCGCCTCGAGCGAAGGCGGCTCGAACTGGCGCTTGAGCGACGCCTCGATCTCCGACCATCGCTCGTCGCTCATGTCGCCCTCCCGACTGCAGTCGTGGGTCGAGGTTGGGCGAGCAGCTTGGCCATCCGGCTGCGTGCGCGCGAGACGTGGCTCATTGCGGTGCCGGCTGGAATCCCGAGCACGTCGGCGATCTCGGCGTATTCGAGCTCCATCACGGTCTTGAGCAGCAGGCAGGTTCGCGCCGTCTCGGGCAGCGTGTCCAGAGCCTGCTGCACGGCGTCATCGAAGCCGGCGTCGGTGGGCATCGCATCGGCTCGGTCCCGCAGTGGATCACGCCCCTCACGCTGCAGCGCCTGCCGCCGCCGCTCTCGTTTGCGCCGGTGGTTGAGCGCGACGAAGCGCACCGTCTGACTCATCCACGCGACGAAGCTGGTCCCGGGCCGGAAGGTGTCGAGCTTGTTCAATGCGGTCACCGCCGCCTCCTGCAGCACGTCTTCGGCCTGGGCGCGGTCGCCGAGCACGCCCGCCGCCACACACCACAGCACCCGCGAGGACTCGCGAAAGCCCGCGGCGAACTCGGCCGGGGTCAGCGCCCCTGGTGGCGAATCGCGGTTTGGCATGCCGGGGATTGTCCGGACGACCCCAGATGTCGCCGGACCTCGCCGATCTTGCACCCCCCGACGACTATTTTCAGGGCTTGTGCGCGACGAGCGTGAAGGTGAGCGGATAGCGGCCGTGCAGGGGCTCGGGCAGGCGCCAAAGACGATCGGGACCGCGCACCATGCCCTCCACGAGCTGGCAGTAGGCCTCGGGATGCTCGGTGAGGCTGTCGACGACCAGGCCGCTGCCGATCACGGCGTTGACGACCGTGCCCAGGCCGTGGGCCCACTCGACGACCCGGTTGTGCTCGGTGGGGATGGTGCGGTCGGCGTAGCTTCCCGGGTTGTCGAACGTGTCGGGCTGGCTGCCGAGGTAGGGGTAACCGAGCACGAGATTGTTGCCACCGACCGGGTCCTCGGCGAGGGCGTGTTGGACGGGGTGGCCGTCGATCACCACGAGGCGGCCGCCCGACGCGAGCCGTGCGGCGATGCCACGGGCCCACGCGCGCAGATCACTGAGCCAGCACAGGGCGCCGTAAGAAGTGTAGACGAGGTCGAAGGGCCCGGTGAGCTCGTCGGGCAGCGCGATCGCGTTGCCCTGGACGAAGGTCGCCTTCAGATCGAGCTCTTGGGCGAGTGCGCGCGCTTGCTCGAGCGCATCGGCGGAAAAATCGAGGCCGGTGACGTGCGCGCCGCGGCGGGCGAGCGAGAGCGTGTCGGTGCCGACGTGGCACTGCAGATGGAGGACGCGGAGTCCCTCCAGCGAACCGAGCACCTGGTCGTCGAAGGGCAGCAGCGCGTCCTTACCCTCGCGGAGGCGCTGCACGAACTCGCGGTACATCTCGGTATTGAGGTGGTGGCGCGCCCGCTCGCTCCACCAGCGTTCGTTCGTGGCGTAGTGCTCGTTCACCGCCGGAGTCTAGCGGACGAGAAAGCTGCCGCCGCACTGCAGGGCGCCGTTGTAGCGGCAGACTCCGTTGTGGCACGCCTGGTTGATGCCGCACGGGCATGGATCGCCGGGCTGCGGCGTCTCCACGCAGACGTCGTCTTCGCAGGCCAGGCCGGTCGCGCAGGGGACCTGGCCGCGGCATGACTCGCCGGCAGCCGGGCGGGGTGCGCAGAAGCCCGCGGGACAGTTCCGGCTCGTGCACTGGCTGTGACCCATGCACGCCTCGCCGTCGCCGCGGGGTCCGCTGCACGTTCCCGCGATGCACTCGAGACCGCCCTCGCATTGGGAACCGTTGAGGCACGCTTCGCCCTCGCGCGGCGGGGCCACGCAGATCTCGGACTCGAAGTCACACCGCGTCGGGAACTCGCACTGAAAGTCGACGCATGAGCGACCGGCCGCCGAATCGGAGCAGGGATCGGCGCAAAATCCGTCCGAGCAGACCAGACCGGGGTCGCAGTTCGAGAAGCCAACCCCGCCGACACAGTTGTTGCCGATCCCTCGGTCGCCGTGCAGCAGGTTGCAACCGACACCACAGCGAAGCTCTTCGTCCTGCGATGTCGGCTGGCAGCCGTTGTCGGCGTGAGCCGCAATGCGTCGAGACAAGCACTCCTCGTCGAAGACCAGGTCGAACATCTCGGCCTGGCTGGCGAGTCGCGCTCCCTCCTCGAGTGCCCAGTCACTGCAGGCCTGCCCGCCGCATCCGCAGCCCTCGTTGCACACCGCCTCGGCGAGGCGCGCGGCGATGTCCGACTGCAGTGACAGCGGCTCGATGCAGCTCGTTGCCCACAGTGCGCTCGTCCCGAGCAGAACCGCACTCGCTACTCCCAACCCACGTCGCATCAACCAGCCACACTCCAACAACTGCCAGAGTCTGACACGAGTTCGGGCTCGAGGCTCGCCGATTCGTCGAATCGGGGTGTGGTACCAGTGGCGTGCGATGTCGACGCGCGCCGGAGGAGGGGTCGCGGCCTGATGATCGGCCTCGAGCAGGCGGCCGTGGCCGCGATGGCGGTGGTTTCCGTGTTCGCGCTCGGGCTGCAGTCGTCCCCGCGGGAGGCGTTGCGGCAGCCGAAGATCGGGTGGGCCGCGGCCTCGTCCGTGGTCCTGAACTTCGTGCTCGTGCCGGCCGTCGCCTTGGGGCTCGTGACCGCGCTCGGGATCTCGGACGATAAGGCACTCGGCATCCTGCTCGTGGCTGCGGCCCCGGGCGGAGGGGCGAGCGCGGTGTTCGTGCTGCTGTCCCGCGGCTCGCCGATCCTCGGCGGCTCACTGGTGATCGGCCTTGCGACCCTGACGGCCGTCATCACGCCGGTGGTGCTCGCGGTGACGGCCGGCGTGGAGACGTCGGTGCCGCCGGCCGCCGTCGCCAAGACCGTCGTCGCGGTTCAGCTCGTGCCGCTGCTGATCGGGATGGGCTCGCGGCGCTGGGCGGACAAGCTCGGCCCGTGGCCTTCCCGCCTCGCAACGGCTCTCTTGCTCACCGTCGTCGTGGGCCTGACGGTCAAAAACGGGCACCTCCTGCGCTCACTCGGCTGGCCCGCCGCCGGCGCAATCTTCGGCACCATCGCCTTTAGCATCGCCGCCCCACTGGCCCTCCGCATGCTCACCCGCGAGGTCCGCAACGCCGTCGCCATGACCGCCGGCGTCCGCAACCTCGCCCTCTCCCTCCTGCTCGCCTCCCTCCACTTCGACAACCCCACCACTACCATCGCCATCCTCTGCTACGGCCTCTTCGGCTTCCTCACCGCCCTCCCCACCGCCCTCCTCCTAGGCCGCCACCAAAGTTTGTCAACTCCGGGGACGTAGCTGCAAGTTGACAAACCCGTGCAACACCCCCGTGTAACCAGAGTTTGTCAACTTTGGGGACGTAGCTGGAAGTTGACAAACGGGGGCAACACCGGCGCACGACCAGAGTTTGTCAACTTTGAGCAACGTCCCCAAAGTTGACAAACGGGTGCAACAACGGGGGGAGCGGAGTTAGACTGCGCGCGGATGGGCGAGGGGCTCAATGCGTCGTACGTGGGGTTGCGGCGGGAGATTTGGACTCGAGTGCCGGAGGCGGCGGACCGGATTTTGGACGTCGGGGCTTCGGATGGAACGTTGGGGGCGTTCTTGCTGGAGCAGAAGCCCGGGCGTGAGGTGTTCGGGGTCGAGATGGATGAAGGCATGGCGGCCCGGGCGGCTGGCCGACTCACGTGTGTGCATCAGGGGGATGTGGAGTCGCTGGACTGGAGCTCGGTCGGAGGCGACGGCGAGTTCGACTGCATGATCTTCGCAGACGTGCTCGAGCACCTCGTCGACCCGTGGGCCGCTCTGCGCGAAGCATCTGCCCGCCTGTCCGAGCACGGCAAGATGGTGATCAGCCTGCCCAACATCCGGCACGTGTCGGCATGGTGGTCGATCTTCGTCGCCGGCACCTTTCCCCGACGCACCCGCGGCGTGTTCGACGAGACCCACCTGCGCTGGTTCACCCCGCGCGACGCCCAGGCCCTGTGCCAGGCCGCCGGCCTCCGCGTCGAGTCGATCGACTACAACTTTCGCTTCTTCGACAAAGTCGGCGGGTTGGTCAACCGAGCCGTCGCGATGCAGCGCTGGATGAAGTGGGTCCCGGGCATGCGGGACGTGCTGGCGTATCAGATCGTGATCGTCGCGGGGCGCTAGAAGTCTGATCGGCGCGCGACCTCGTCGAGATCCAGCCGTGTTTGCAGCTGCTCCCGACGAACGTCGAAGGCCTCGATGAAATCCGCCAGGGCGGCCACCGAATCGGCATCGTAGATCGCTCTCCGGATCTCAGCGCCGGGCCGCTCCAGCGATCCAATCGCACCGAACCAGCGCCCCGTCGCTGGCGAGCAAAACTCCACCGACCAGAACCAACCGAGACCGGAACACCACCACCGGACCGGCTCCACCCCAACGAGGTCGGCAAACGCCGGGTGTCCCAGCGCGATGCCGGCAAGCGGCTCCTCGTCGGCCAGAACTCCTCCGCCTCGACGCAGCCACGTCAGGTACGCATACGCATCCGACTTGCGGACCACATACTCCCCGTCCAGCCCCTCGAGCTGAGCTGCGAGATCGTCTGCCGCGACCAGCGAGTCAAACACCGCGCCCGCATCCCCCCAGAGACGACGAGGCCGCCCGAGCGCACCGGCGGACCGGGCAAGCCCCGCGTGATCGACACGCCCCTCGACAAACCCCTCGAGCAGCGCTCGCATCTCGGCCACGAGCGCTGCGTTCTGCTCTCGCTGCCCAGGCTCCATCGGTCGCGCCATCCAGCACACCGTACCAATCGCTTCGGATAGACTTCCCTTCAACGTGTCACGGCCCCCAACCGTCACGGTTTCGCGAATGGTCGCGTGCATCCTCTTGGCAGGCTGCCGTGCCCCTGCGGATCCCGAGCCCCCTTCCTCCCCAAAACCCGACGCCCCCGTCGCTGACGAGGCCCCGCCCGAGCCATCGCCGACGACGCCAACGTTCACACTCGCGAAGCTCCGCGCCTCGTTCGACACGACGGTCGAGCTTCCGGTCGCTCCCGAGCCCGCGCCCGACCCACCGCCCGACATCTTCGACAAGATCCACTACGCCGGGCCGCTGGGCGACTACGTCGCGTACGTGTCCCCCGTGCAAGCGGGCAAGAGGCGACCCGCCATTGTGTGGATCGCCGGCGGGATGGAATGGAGCATCGGCCCCTCGTTGTGGGAACCGGCACCGCGCGACAACGACCAAACCGCGGCTGCGTTCCGCCACGCGGGCGTGGTGCTCATGCACCCTGCACTTCGCGGTGCCAGCGGCAATCCCGGTCATCCCGAGTGCTTCGGCGGAGAGATCGACGACGTCATTGCCGCAGCGGACTACCTCGCCACACGACCGGACGTGGACCCCGCCCGCATCTATCTGGGTGGCCACAGCACCGGCGGCACAATGGCGCTCCTGGTCGCAGAGTCGACGGCCCGCTTCCGTGCGGTGTTCGCATTCGGCCCCGTGACACACCCGGTTCTGTATGGCGAGGACTGTCTCGCGTCCGACCTGCCGACCGAGGAACTCGAGCTCCGATCGGCCGCGTTCTATCTCTCGGAGATCGTGACCCCGACCTTCATCATCGAGGGTAGTGGAGGCAACGCCCAAAGCCTGTCGACGTTCGAGAGCCTCAAGAAGGATGCTCCAGTCTCCGTCGTCGAGATCCCCAATGCGGACCACTTCAACGTCCTGGCGCCGGCAACCGAGCTGATCGCCGACCGCATTCTCAGAGACACCGGCGAGACCGTAGACCTCCAACTCGATGGCCCCGCCCTGACCGACGCAGTCGCTCGCTAGTCCTGATGCTCGTCATCATCAACGGCCCACCTGGTGTCGGCAAGACGACCGTCAGCAAAGCCCTTGCCCGCCTTCGCGCGGGAACGGTTTGCGTCCACGGTGACGACCTCCGCGCCTTCGCTCCCGACGATGCCCGCGTCCACCTCGGCGGCGGCTCGACCTACCGCGCGGGCGCGGCACTGGCGTGCACATACCTCGGCATGGGCGCTTCGTGGGTCATCTTCGACTACTGTTTTCTGCGCCCGAGCCACGTCGAGTACTTCGTCGGGGCCCTGCCCCCCGACGTCGCAACGACAATGTTCACGCTCTGGGCTCCGCTTGCCACGGTGAAAGCGCGCGAGCGTGGCCGGAGCGGGCGCACTCCACTCGGCCTCGCGGTCGACGAGTGCTACCGCGAGATCGCGAACAACCTCGACTCGCTCGGTACGTTGGTCGACGCTGACCTCATGACTCCCGCCGATCTGGCCCGAGACCTCGCGCTGCGTCTACGTGCCTGAGCGCCACGAGACTGGCCCCGCAGACCTCTGGTCCGCCGCATGTAGGCAGCGCCCCCCGATTTTTCTCGGGAGCGGATCCCCAGCCCCGGCAACGACCCGGGCATGGTGGAGACTTACATGCTGGATAGTGAGCGGTTTACGGAGGTTGCGGGGACGATCCTGTCGGCCTGCTCCCTTCCAGAGCTGGATGAAGTGGTGGAGATCGACCTGGAGGAGCTCGAGGCGCTGTCGGCCGCGGACACCATCGTCGACGCCGCGGCCGAGACCTTGATCGACGGCCCCCGCGTGGTGATCCCCCCGCCCCCGCCGTTTGGAGGCTGGCTCCGCGGACAATGGGCTCGCCTGGTGCCGCTGCTTCGCGTCGGACGCTAGACACGACGAGCGCCTCGCGACGCCGCCAGGGACGGTCCCAGGCGTGCATCAGCCTGGGGAATCGAACTGATCGGTGCTCTAGTCCCCGGCCGCGATCTGTGGGAAACCCCATGCGTCGCGATGCCGCTGCCGACGCCCTTTCATCCTCGGACCTCCGAGCTGTGCGAGAGCCTGCTCTTCAAGGTCTGGGCCGGGTACCACGCGGTGTGCAGCTACGACACGAGCCACGATCGCGAGTACTTCGCGCTGCGCCACGCAGCCGGGCTCATCGACGTCAGCCCGCTGTACAAGTACGACCTGCGCGGCCCCGATGCGGCGCGACTGCTCTCCCGCGTCACCGTTCGTGACATCGGCAAGCTCGCGGTTGGCCGCGTCACCTACCTGTGTTGGTGCGATGACGAGGGCAAGATCGTCGACGACGGCACCGTCGCACGGCTGTCCGAAAACCACTACCGGATGACCGCCGCCGAGCCGACATTCGCTTGGCTGCACAAGTTCGCGGGCCCCTACGACGTCGACATCGAAGACACGAGCGAGTCGCTCGCGGCCCTCGCCGTCCAAGGACCCACGTCCCGCGACACCCTCGCATCCGCCATCGACGACAACCTCGACAGCCTGCGCTTCTTCGGTCTACGTCACGCGACGATCGCCGGCCACGACGTCGTCATCACTCGCACCGGCTACACCGGCGATCTGGGCTACGAGGTCTGGGTCGCCCGCGACCACGCCGTGCCCGTGTACGACGCGATTCTCGGAGCCGGCCGCGCCTACCGAGCCATTCCCGCGGGCCTGGACGCCATGGACGTCACCCGCGTCGAAGCCGGCTTCATCATGAACGGCGTCGACTACTTCAGCGCGCATCACTGTCTGATCGAGTCGCGCAAGTCCACACCCTACGAGCTCGGCCTGGGCTGGACGATCAACCTCGAGCGCGATCCGTTCGTCGGCCAAGCCGCGCTCCAAGCCGAGAAGGCCCGTGGCCCCTCGTGGCGCGTGATCGGCCTGCAGATGATCTGGGACGAGCTCGAGGCGATCTACGCCCGCTACGGTCTACCCCCACAGCTGCCGTCGGCCGCCTGGCGCACTTCCGTCCCGCTCTACGTCAGCGGTAGGCAGGTCGGCTACGCCACCAGCGGCGCTTTTTCTCCGTTGCTCAAGGCAAACCTCGCCCTGGCGCACGTCGAGTCCGGCAATCACACGCTTGGCAACCGCCTCGAAATCGAGGTCACCGTCGAGCACCATCGCCACACCGTCGGCGCCATCGTCACCAAGACGCCCTTCTTCGACCCGGAGCGCAAACGATCGTGAAGCCGCCCGAGACGAAGACGCACAAGCCCTCCCGCAGCGAGTACGACGCCATCGTCGTCGGCGGCGGACACAACGGCCTGACCTGCGCGGCGTACCTCGCCAAAGCGGGGCGCAAGGTCCTCGTGCTCGAAAAGCGCCACGTCCTCGGCGGCGCCGCCGTCAGCGAAGAGCTCTACCCCGGGTTCACCTTCTCGGTGTGCTCGTACGTGGTGAGCCTGTTCCGGCCGCACATCGTTCGCGAGCTCGACCTGCCGCGCCACGGCTTTTCGATCATCCCGCTCGAGCAGTCGTTCCTACCGCTGCCCGATGGTCGCTCACTGTGTCGCTGGCACGACTACGACCGCACCCGGGCCGAGATCGCCAAGTTCTCCAAGAAGGACGCCGAGATCTATCCCGAGTTTGGGATGGCGATGTCGAAGCTGTCGCGCTTCACCAAGAACGTCATCGACGACCGTGCTCCCAACCCGACCTCGTTCGCCCCGCGGGAGCTGATGCAGCTGCTGCGGCTGGGCAAGGCGTACACCGACTTCGACCGCGACCTTCGGTACCTCAACCTCAAGCTGCTCACGATGAGCGCGCTCGACTTTCTCGACGAGTGGTTCGAGAGCGACGTGCTCAAGGCGCCGATGTCCGTCTCGGGCATCATCGGGACCTTTCTCGGGGTGCGCTCGCCGGGCACCGCGTACGTGCTGCTGCACCACTACATGGGCGAGATCGACGGCGCGTTCCGGGCGTGGGGTTTTTCCAAGGGCGGCACCGGCTCGGTGAGCAACGCGATCGCCCGCGCCGCCCTCAGTCACGGCGTCGAGATCGTCACCGAAGCCCCGGTGGCCCACGTGGACGTTCGCGGCGACCGAGCGACGGGCGTGACGCTCGAAAACGGCGACACCATCCGCGCCAAGACCGTCATCTCCGGCTGCGACCCCCACCGCACCTATCTCAAGCTCGTTGGCGAGTCGAACCTTCCCGACGACTTCACGCGTCGCGTCAAGCGCTACAAAATGCGCGGCAGCTCGGGCAAGGTCAACCTCGCCGTCGACCGACTCCCCAACTTCACCTCGCGTCCCGGGGACGGTCCGCACCTCGAAGGCGACA
>JGI12316J15310_10000807_pt26 | contig 11047 bp, 10 predicted proteins | sample MarCyaLeptolynsp_FD_15310 | JGI IMG/M metagenome (IMG submission 15310)
TCCGCCCTGGTCGATGGCGACGTCGACCAGAACCGAGCCCATCTGCATGGTCGACAGCGCGGCGCGCGACACCAGTTTCGGCGCCGCCGCGCCCGGGATCAGCACGGCACCGACGACCAGGTCGGCGGTGGCGATGTGATCTTCCAGCGCGGCCTTGGTCGAATAGAGCGCCTTGGCGCGGGATTCGAAGTGATTTTCAAGCTTTTCCAGGACAAACGGATTGTTGTCGAACACGGTGACGTCGGCGTGGATGCCGACGGCCATCTGGGTGGCATTGAACCCGACGACGCCGCCGCCGATGACGACGACCTTGCCCGGATGCACGCCCGGCACGCCGCCGAGCAGCACGCCGCGACCGCCATGCGCCTTTTCGAGCGCCGTTGCGCCGGCCTGGATCGACATCCGGCCCGCGACCTGGCTCATCGGCTTGAGCAGCGGCAAGCCGCCGGAACTGTCGGTGACGGTTTCATAGGCGATGCAGACCGCGCCCGAGGCAACCAGATCTTTCGTCTGTTCGGGGTCCGGAGCCAGGTGCAGATAGGTGTAGAGGATCTGGCCCTCGCGCAGCATGGCGCGCTCGCCGGGCTGCGGTTCCTTGACCTTGACGATCATGTCGGCCGTTGCGAAGATCTCCGCGGCCGTGTCGGCGATGCGCGCGCCTGCTCCCTCGTAGAGAGCATCTTCCGCGCCGATGCCGGCGCCCGCATTGGTTTCGACAACGACCTGATGGCCGTTGGCAATCAGTTCGGCCGCGCTTTCCGGCGTCAGGCCGACACGATATTCGTGATTCTTGATTTCTTTCGGAACACCGATCAACATGGAAATATCCTCCGCTTGAATTTTACGGGATAATATTCGATCATCATCCGAATTTGCTGGCGAAGTTTCGTCAATATGAACGCGTTTTGGCACACAATTCCAAGAAATCCGGATTTATTGAAATGCCATCCGAACCTCTGGATCGTATCGACAAACGCATCCTGATTGCCCTGCAAGCGGATTGCCGGCAACCGATCGCCGAGCTTGCCGAGCGCGCCGGCCTGTCGGCCTCGGCCTGCCATCGCCGCGTCAGGATTCTGGAGGATCGCGGCGTGATCGACGGCTACACCGCGCAGCTCAACGGGCGCAAGCTCGGTTACGCCATGGAATTCTTCGTCGAGATCACCCTGGATCGCCAGAGCGACGACGCGCTGGAGAAATTCGAGGCCGCCGTGCGCCGGGTGCCGGAAATTCTCGAATGCCATTTGATGACCGGCCAGTTCGATTATCTGCTGCGGATCGGCGTCGTCGACAATTCCGACTATGAACGGGTGCACCGGGACAAGCTGTCCCGCCTGCCGGGCACCGTGCGCATCCAGTCGAGCCTCGCCCTGCGGGCCGTCAAACCCTGGCAGGGCTATTCCATCGATCCGACGTAACCCCGGTCAATCCCCTGGCGACAAAACCGTATCGCAAAGTGCATTGATCCGTCGTCCGGTCGAAACTAATCTCCGCTCGATTTGATTGTTTGAAAGGAAGTCGCCGCGTGCAAGATCTTTCCAGTCTCAACGACCTGTCACAGGCGGATGCGTGCGGCCTTGTCGCCGGTTTTGCCGGAAAACAGATTTCTCCCGTCGAAGTGACCCGTAATGTGCTGGAGCGGATCGAGCGCTTCAATCCGGTCGTCAACGCCTTTTGTCATGTCGATGCCGACGGCGCCCTGGACGCCGCCCGCCAGGCCGAAGCCCGCTGGCAGAAGGGTGCGCCGGCCGGCGCGCTCGACGGGGTGCCGATCACGATCAAGGACCTGGCCGCGGTCAAAGACATGCCGCTCGGCAAAGGGTCGCTGACCACCGGGGCGGGACCGGCCGACGCCGACATGCCGTTCGTGGCGCACCTGCGGGCGGCCGGCGCGGTCATTCTCGGCAAGACGACGACGCCGGAATTCGGCTGGAAGGGCGTCACCGACAGCCCGCTGACCGGGATCACCCGCAATCCATGGAACAGGGCCAAAACGCCCGGCGGCTCGTCCGGCGGCGCGGCGGCCGCCGCCGCCCTGAATCTCGGCTACCTGCACCACGGCACCGACGGCGGCGGATCGATCCGCATTCCCTGCGGATTTACCGGGACGGTCGGGCTGAAGCCGAGCTTCGGCTGGATCCCGCAATATCCGCCGAGCGCCATGACCATGCTCTCGCATATGGGGCCGATCGGGCGCACCATCGACGACATCATCGCCATGCTGAAGATCGTCGCCCAACCCGACGGCCGCGACTGGTATGCAAATCCGCCGGGTACGCCGGACTGGGACCGGGATCTCAAGGCCGGCATTGCCGGAATGACCATCGCATTCTCCCCGAACCTCGGCTACGCCACCGTCGAAGCGGACGTTGCCGAGCGGGTGGCGCAGGCGGCGGCCCTCTTGTCAGACCTCGGCGCCCATGTCGAGCAGGTGGATCCGGGCTTCGGGAACCCCGCGGAAATCTTCGACACGTTCTGGCAGACCGGCGCCGCCAGGATCCTCGCCCAGATGTCGGACGACGACATTGCCCGCATGGATCCGGGGCTGGTCGCGGCCGCCCAATCCGGCGCGGCACGATCCGCGCCGGACTATCTGGCCGCCGACGCCGCCCGCGCCGAACTCGGCGCATTGATGCATGGCTTTCACCAGCGCTACGATCTCCTGGTCACGCCAAGCCTGGCGGTAACCGCCTTCGATGCCGGTCAGAACGTTCCCGACCCCGGCACCGGCGGCGCCTGGATCGACTGGACGCCGTTTTCCTATCCGTTCAATATCACCCAGCAACCCGCGGCCTCGGTTCCCTGCGGGCTTGCCGCAAACGGATTGCCGGTCGGCCTGCAGATCGTCGGACCGAAATTCCGCGACGACCTGGTCCTGCGCGCCGCCCGCGCTTTCCTGGAAGCCATGCCGCCGGCCTTTCCCGAAGCGCCGATTGCCTGACACAACCGGCGCTCGGTATGGAGCGGAGTGACCAAGCCGTGGTCGGCCTCGGCAGGACGTCGATGGCCTCAAACCTGTCCTGGATGCAATTTGCAATCGGGAACTTGCTGATTTATATTGTTTCCATTGTAGAGCGCGCGACTTTGATCGAAAGTCGCGCAAACCTGTTTGTATAATATTTTGCGATTGTTTGGTCTCGTTATTTGATCGAGATGAACCTGTTCATCGACAAGTCGGTTTGACAGATTTCACCAAACACATTTCGCGCACGCCGATTGGTTTCGGCCCCCGCGCACAGCACATTTTAGGAGATGGATATGGAAAAATATTCCCTGAACATCGGCGGCACCGAAGTTGAGTTCGAAAAGAGCGAGACGCAAATCGCCGTGCGGCCGAGCACCGGCGCGGGTCAGGCGCTTGAAGTCGAGCTTGAGGCGTTGGCCCGACGACAGCCGGTCCAACGCCGTGAACCGCTGGGGACATTTGAAATCATAGAGATTGACGCCGACGAAGACACGGTAACCGAGGAAAGAGACATCCTGCGGCGAGCGGCAAGTGTCGGAGAGGAAGTCGCCGTTTATCATACGTCGGATGACAGGGTACCCTTTGTGCCCGAGGGAACGATTTATGTTGAGTTCAAACCCGAGTCTTCGACCGATGCCCGGCAGGCAATCATCGACAAATATGGATTGGAACTGGTGGAAGCGGAGCCGGATGGCGCGCTGACCGTTCGCACGACACAGGTCGACGAGGACGCTGTTGGCGTAAGTTCGAAGCTTCTGGGCGAAGATGCGATTTCCATTGCGGAACCGGATTTGGCGACACCCGGCAAACTGAAGACGTTTCACATTCCCGCCGACGAATTGCTGGACCGCCAATGGCACCTTCGCAATACCGGTCTGCATGGCGGTCAGACCGTTGGATACAAACAGGGCGCTGATGCTCGTGTCATCGAGGCGTGGGAGACATTGGGTGACCTCGGCAATCCGAATGTGGTTATCGGCGTCATCGACGACGGGTTCGATCTCTCACATCCGGATCTCGCATCGAAGGCCATTCATCCCTGGGATTTCACCCGCCAATCCAACGATGTAAGCCCCGTCCCGAATCTTGGCGACCAACGCAAGGGGGATTGGCACGGCACGGCCTGCGCCGGTGTCGCCGCAGCGAGCGCCGGGCATGGTGATATCGTCGGAGCGGCTCCTGAGGCACGATTGATTCCTGTCCGTTGGGGCCCCAGTCTCGAGCCGCGCGGTGTGGCGAAGTGGTTTGACCACATGACGACAAACGGCGCCTGGATCGTCAGTTGTTCCTGGGGGGCGGCCGCGGCTGTATTTCACCTCCAATCGCGGATACGCAAGGCAATTGCGCGATGTGCGCGAGACGGCCGGTCAGGCAAGGGTGCCATTATTGTCTTTGCGGCCGGGAATTCAAACCGGGACATAAACGATCCCCCCAACAGTGTGGACGGTTTTGCCATCCACCCGGATGTTATTGCGGTGGCCGCGTCGACCAGCCGTGACGACAGGGCGAACTATTCGAACTTCGGCAAGGAAATTTCAGTATGCGCGCCGTCGAGCGGCAGCGGCGGGTGGGGTATCGTGACCTCGGACGTGCGCGGCACCTATATCGATGCCCACGGCATTTCCCGTCCCATGGGATATTCAGCAGGAGATTATGACTTTTCTTTCGGCGGCACATCCAGTTCCTGTCCACTGGTTGCCGGTGTGATCGCCTTGATCCTGGGAGCGAATCCGGATCTTGGCGGCAAAGATGTGAGAGAGATCATTCAGGAAACCGCGCGCAAAATTGGCGATCCCGCCGACTACGATGCAGATGGCCATTCCAGGGCCTATGGATATGGATGCGTCGACGCCGCAGCCGCGGCAACGCGCGCTTTGCAACTGCGTGATGGCGCATTGGCCGCCCATGCCAAGTCACCCGGCGCGGAACAAGGGAGAGCTTAGATCCCAATTGCTGAATTGCGACACGTGGGGTGACATTGTTTTTTTGAACCGCATCGCTCAACCAATCGCTTTATTTATCATTTATATTTTTTGGAAGAACCATGGATCATACTCGATTTTACAACAGGATCAGAAGCAGCATTTATGGCGGATCGTTGAAACAAATCACCGTCGACAACATAAATGTAATCCTCCAGTACTGGGAGAAAAAGTACTCCGGCAATGTTGGCACTCAACTGGCCTACATTCTCGCCACCGTACTGGCTGAAGTCGGCAGAAACATGAACCCGGTTCGGGAGACGTTCGCAAAAACGGACGCGCAAGCCCGATGGCGGTTGCGCCACAAACCCTATGCCCAGTCCGAACCGCCATATGGTCACGCCTATTACGGACGCGGCTACGTTCAGCTCACATGGAAATACAACTACCAGAAACAGGAAGCCGAATTGGGCGAACCGCTTGTACAGTTCCCTGATCTCGCGCTTTCAACCCCGATTGCAATCCGGATTCTGGTCGAAGGCATGATGGACGGCGACTTCAACGGCCACGGTCACGGTTTGCCGCATTATGTCAATGAAAACCAAACCGACTTCTACAACGCGCGCCGGACCGTCAACGTTCTCGACCGCGCGTCCGAGATCAAGGGATATGCGCAACGGTTCTGGGACGCGATTGAGTTCGCGTCCGAATCCCTTCGACTTTCGAGCGCCATGTCGGCTGATGCAGCGAGCAGCCCCGAGGGCGTTCTGATGCTCCCGTCCCTGGAGCATATGGAAGCGCAGCGCGAGAATTTGCATGGCGAGGCGGAGGACGAGCCGTTCCCGCATTAACGCATGTCGCGTTTGATCTGCCTCAGGTCAAACGAAAACGATTTGCGCAACAAAAGGTCTGCAGCGTATTGCGTGAATCCGATTTCACGCGCCGCGCTGACGTGTTTTCTTCTATCGGCCACTTTCGCTCGGTCCGGGACAAGCCGGACACGTCACGCCGCCGGCCTGTGCATCAGCACGAGCCCGGCGGCAACGATCACGGCCGCGCCGATCCAGACCGACAGGTCCGGCAATTCGCCGAAAAATAAATAGCCAAGCAGCGAGGCGGCCACCAGTTCCAGATAGACGAGCGGCGCCAGGGTCGACGCGTCGGCACAGCGCAGTGCCGCGATCGACAGCACATGACTGGCCGCCGAGAGCAGCCCCATGGCCGCAAACAGGTGCCATTCATCCGCCGCCGGAATCGACCAGGCCCAAACCGCCCCCGGCGTCAGGATCACCGCGCCGACCAGGCACTGGAACACCAGCGTCTTCACCGGTTGGCTGGATTGCGAAGCCTTGCGGGTGGCGATCAGGTAGAGCGCGAAACAGCCTCCGCTTGCCATGGCCAGCAGAATGCCCGGATCGAGGCCCCCGCCCGGCTACAGGATGATCATGGCGCCGGCAAAACCCAGCCCGAGCGCCACAACCTTGCGTGTCGTCAGGCGTTCGCCAAGAACGAGGAACGCCAGCAGCACGGCAATGATCGGGCCGACAAAATAGGCGCTGGCGGCCGTCGCCAGCGGGGTGCGCGCAATGGCCAGAAAATACAGCGTCATCGCCGCCATCAGAAAGACCGTGCGCAGCAGATGCGACCCGAGATCCCGTTTCGGCAGCAATGCCCTGCCGTGCAGGCTGAGCGCAAACGGCAGCACGACACAACACGCCACCGCATAACGGGCCCAGGAAATATAGAGCGGCGAATGCGTCGCGCTCAGATGTTTGGCGAGGCCATCGACCAGCGGGATCGTCAGCATGGCGGCCGCCATCAGCACGATACCCGGAAGGACGCGCGGGCTGGCCGTCGTCGGATCGACGGAACTGCGGGGAACGATTGTCATGACGGGTCGGGCCGGGCAGCGGGACAGGATCTTCATCCTGCGGTTCGTTTCGATCTACACCAGCCATGGCCAGGCTGCCACAGAATTCGAAATTGGTGCAATAATACGTGCACGGGCGCGACCCGGAAGCGGAGGGGAATGGATCGCATGGCGTATGATTTCGAACTGGGGCCGTGGTCGCGAACGATCTCGACCCGGTCGCAATCCGCACAGGACTGGTTCGACCGGGGACTGACCTGGACCTACGCCTACAATCACGAAGAGGCCGTTGTCTGTTTCCGGCGGGCGCTTGCGGCCGATCCGGCCTGCGCCATGGCATGGTGGGGCATCGCCTATGCGTCGGGGCCGTTTTACAACCGGCCCTGGATCCGGTTCTCCGACGCCGAGGTCGGCGAGGCGCTGCCCGTCTGTCACGCGGCGGCGTGTGCGGCGCTGGCCGGTATCGACACATGCACGCCGGCCGAACGCGGTCTGATCGAGGCGATCGCCCTGCGCTACCAGAACGACAAGGAGGCCGATCGCAGCGTTTTGAACCGCTGGCACGGGGCCTATACCGACGCCATGCGCAGGGCCCACACCGCACATCCGGGCGACCTCGATATCGCCGCGCTTTTTGCCGAAGCCGCGGTGACCTGCACGCCGCGCCAACTCTGGAATCTGAAGACCGGGGAGATGAATCCGCAAGCCCTGACGCACGAGGCGCTGGCCGTGCTTGAGCGGTCCCTGGCCGACGGCGCACGGGCCGGCGTGCTCCATCCCGGCCTCATGCACATGCTGATTCACGCCCTGGAAATGTCGCCCTTTCCCGAGCGCGCGCTTGCGGCGGCCGACGCCCTGCGCGGCTATGCGCCCGATGCCGGCCACCTGGAACATATGCCGGCTCATATCTACGTCCTGTGCGGCGACTATGCCCAGGCGGTCGCACAAAGCGAACGTGCGGTGCGCGCCGACGACAAATACCTGGCCCGCGCCGGCGCCTCGAATTTCTACACCACCGCCTGCTGCCACGACCTGCATCTTTACATGTATGCGGCGATGTTTCTCGGTCAGTTCAAAACCGCGCTTGCGGCCGCCGACCGGATTGGCGCGCTGGCCACCTCCGACCTGATTGCCGCCAGCGCGCCGTTCATGGCGTCGATTCTGGACGGCTATTCGGCCATGCGGGTTCACGTCCTGGTCCGGTTCGGTCGCTGGCAGGAGCTGATCGACATGCCGCCGCCGCCGGATGCACGGCTTCGCCCGATCGGCGTGGCCATGCATGCCTACGGCCGGGGCGTCGCCTGCGCCGCCTACGGCAGGATCGCCGAGGCCGAGGCCGCGCAGGCACGTTTTCGCCTGGCACAGGAAGCGATCGCGCCGGACGCGATCTTCCTCAGCAATCCGATCCGCACCATGCTTCTCATCGGCGACGCAATGCTTGAGGGCGAGCTGCAATACCGCAAGGGCAATTTCGACGCGGCGTTCGTCAGCCTTCGCCTGGCGGTCGCGCGCGACGATGCGCTCAACTACACCGAACCCTGGGCCTGGATGCATCCTCCGCGCCACGCGCTCGCCGCGCTGCTTGCCGAACAGGGACATTTCGAGGAAGCGGAATCCGTGTTGCGCACCGATCTCGGCTTCGATGCCGGACTGGCAAGGTGCTGCCAGCACCCGGACAATGTCTGGGCGCTCAGGGGGCTGGTCGAATGTGTCGAACGGTCGGGCTCCGCCGGCGAGCTGCAGGTTCTGCGTCAGCGCCTGCAGATCGCACAGGCGCGGGCCGACGTTCCCGTCGAAAGCGCCTGTTGTTGCCGGCGGCCGCGGGCACTGTCAGGCTGACGGGTCCCCCATCCCGATCTGGATGATCAGGAGATCGATATCGGCGTCGGAATCGTTGACCAGTCCGTGTTCGCCGTAGGTAGGGTTGAGAATCATGTCACCCTTCTTCACCGCAACCGGCTTGCCTTCGACCGTCATCGTCGCCTGTCCCTCCAGCACGACATACATTTCCTCGTTGTTGCCGTGCTTGTGCAGGCCAACAGTGGAGCCCGGCGGCACCACCATCCGGTCCATGAAGTCGACATTGGTGGCAAAATCCGAACCGCCCCAGATCTCGTAGAGCGCGTAGGGACCGAGTCCTCCATGCGAGCTGTCCCGTCTGTCGGCGGGTGCATCGAGGAAATTTTTTATGAGTGAGGTCACGATTCACCGTTTCGCTAATTGTATTGATTGACAGTTTATCGGATCCGGAAGGTCAAGATAAGACCCGGTCGGGCTGGCTCAGGGGGAAGGCACGTCTGACGATTGCCGGCAAACGCCACCCAACCCGTCCGGCCCGCACGTGTTCCGGAGGAGCAATCGCCCACAATGGCGCATTCCACATGTTCCGATTTTCCACCCGGGACACCCCCGACCACGGTGTCGCCGCACCTGTCGCGGCGGCCCGCCGGGCCGCCCCGAATCGGGATCGTGATTGGCTGCCCGCCCGGTGGGTGGCCGGTACAAGACCGGCCATGACGTATGCGGGGGCTGATCGGAACCGGGAAGTGACGGGCGGCGCACTTGGCGTTGGCGGGCGGAACCAATCACCCATCGTGCCCTGATCCACGTTTCCCGATTTTGCACCAGACCTCCAAACCACATCATTGCCGCGCCAGTCGCAGCGACCCACCAGGCCGTCTCTTGCGCGATCGTGATTGGCCAACGCCGTGGTTGGTGCCTGCCATTTCACAATGCCACTCCCCTACGGGCACCGGCACACCCAAACGCCGGCGGACCCAAGCAAAAGCCCGGCACCGCACATTTCCTGCGCGCCGCACGTTGCCCTTTCCGACACCTTGCCGCTATAAGGCGCGACGATCCCGGCGGAGCCCACCAATCCCGATGACCCAGACGCCCCCATCCATTGCAATCATCCTGCCGTGTCACAACGAGGCGGTCGCGATTGAAGGCACGATTGCCGGGTTCCGGGACGCTCTGCCCGGCGCGTCGATCATTGTCTGCGACAATGCCAGTTCCGACGACACCGCCGCACGCGCCGAAGCCGCCGGCGCCGTCGTGATCGCCCAGCAGTTCCGCGGCAAGGGCAATGCGGTGCGCCGGCTGTTCGCCGAGGTCGATGCCGACATCTACGTCATGGCCGACGGCGACAGCACCTATGACGCGGCAAGCGCCGGCCGGCTTGTCGCCGCGCTGATCGACAACAGGCTCGACATGGTCATCGGCCTGCGCCAGGGGCGCGAGGAAGGCCAGTACCGTCTCGGGCACGCCACCGGAAACCGCCTGTATTCCTGGCTGTTTTCGAAATTGTTCAATGTCGGCGTCAGCGACCTGTTTTCCGGCTACCGGGTGATGTCGCGCCGGTTCGTCAAGACGTTTCCCTGCTACTCCCGCGGCTTTGAAATCGAGACCGAGCTGAACTCTCACGCCGCCATCTACAAACTGCCGATCGCGGAGATCCCGACGCCCTATTTCGCCCGTCCCGACGGCTCCGCCAGCAAACTGAACAAGTTTCGTGACGGTCTGCGCATCCTGACCTTCTTCGTGATTTTCATGCGCGATTATGCGCCCATGCGGATGTTTTCCGGTGCGGCGCTTTTTCTCGCCGCGCTCAGCCTGGTGTTTTTTGTGCCCGTCGGCCTGGAATTCCTGGAGACCGGCCTGGTACCGCGTTTCCCAACCTTCATCGGCAGCGTCGCCCTGTTCTCGCTCGCCTGTCTCAGCCTGATTGGCGGCTTCGCCATGCAATCGATCGCGGCCGCCCGCCAACAGACATTCATGATCGGATATCAGTCAATCCCCTCGGTTCATCCCGTAAAGGTCGGGACTCCGGGCGAAGAGACCTGAAATGCTCACCGGCCTCGCAGAAAACCGCTCGGCGCGGGTCACCGCGCGGCTGATCCTGGCGACAGCCGCCCTGCTGACGCTGGCCTATCTGGTCTTTTCCAAACCCTATGAAATGCCCTATGGGGACGAACCGCGATATATCGTCCTCGGCGCCAACCTCTATCAGCACGGCGTGATTTCCAACCAGGCCTACGACCCCGGGGCAATGCCGGCGCCGGGCCTTCCGGTCGGCGGACCGTTGACCGCGATCGAGCTTGCCGCGGCCATGGCGATCGATCAGGTCACGCGGCGGACGTTCGAATGTGTGCTGACCAGCACGGACTGCGAAATCGCGTTTCCCGGTCTGCGCGCCCTGCATGTGGTTGAAATCGCGCTGTTCCTCGGCGCGCTGTGGTGGATCGCGCTGAAACTGACCGGACGGGAATGGGTCGCCTGGACGTCGCT
>JGI12316J15310_10000756_pt1 | contig 11005 bp, 7 predicted proteins | sample MarCyaLeptolynsp_FD_15310 | JGI IMG/M metagenome (IMG submission 15310)
GATCAAAGTTGGCGGTTGTTCCAGGAAGCTGGAAGACTTTTTCGCGCTTGACCCAAGCGTACGCATGCCAGACAGGATTACCCAAACTATCAAGATCAGAAGGGACTGCCTTGATGCCATCTCAGCTTCTCTCGCGACTGTTGCTAGGTCTCATCACGGTCTTCGGACTCAATGTCAGCGCGACCGCGCAGTCCTATCTCGAAGCTGAGTTCGATCCGGCAATTCCCACATTGACGGAAGTTGTTGGCCACGCTCCCGGAGAGCGGATCACTTCGCCCGGCGAAATGCTGGCCTATCTCCAAGCTCTTGAGAAGGCCGCTCCTGAGCGGATGAGAATGGTTGAGTACGCTCGCAGCTGGGAAGGGCGGCCGCTGCACTACCTTATCTTGACATCGGCAGAGAACATGGCGCGCCTCGATGCGATACAGGCAGATCTAGCCAGTGTTGCTGCCGGCCGTGCAAGCAACGGAGCGGCTTTGCCAGTCACGTGGCTCGCATCGAGCGTCCACGGAAACGAATTGAGCCCGACTGACGCCGCGCTGATGACGGCCTATCACCTTCTCGCAGCGCAGAATGACGCCCGAACTGAGCAAATCCTCAGCGAAACGATCGTGATCCTCGATCCTCTGCAAAATCCGGACGGAAGGGCCCACTTCGTCGACAATTACCGGCGGGCTCTGGGAATCAAACCAATCGCCGATCGTCAGGCCGCTGAGCACGATGAACCTTGGCCGGGCGGACGTGTGAATCACTACATGTTTGACCTTAATCGCGACTGGTTCACTCTCAGTCAGCCAGAAACCCGCGGTAAAGTCACGGCGATGTTGAGCTGGAGTCCGGTCGTAGTTGCCGACATTCATGAGATGAGCGGTGACGATACCTATTTCTTCAGTCCCGCCGCGAAACCGGTGAACCCGAACATCACTGATGGGCAATTGCGGCTTTACGAGCTGATTGGCCGGAACAACGCCGCTTGGTTTGATCGCATTAATGAGCCCTATTTCACCCGTGAAATCTTCGACTTGTTCTATCCCGGCTATGGCGACACTTGGAACGCGCACCAAGGAGCAATCGGCAGCACATATGAACAAGGATCCCCGCGAGGCCTTGTCTGGGAGCGCCCTGATGGAAGTCTGCTCACCTACGCCGACGCGGTGCGAAATCAGTTCATCGCAAGCATCGGAACCGTCGAAGCTGTCGCGCAGAACGCCGATCGGTTCCTCCAGGAGTTTGCAAACTATCGCTCGGCGAACGCCAATGGCGCAGCCGGGCGCGGAACCTATGTGATCGATCTTTCGAAGCAGCGCTGGAACGCCGAAGCGCTTGGACGCCGTCTCACGGCGCAGGGTATTTCGGTTGTAAGACGCGCTGGTCCTGCGATGGCTTGTGGGACCAGCTACCCCAATGGATATCTCGCGGTATCTCAGGCTCAGCCAGCCGCGCGACTTGTGCGGAGCTTGCTCGATATCGATACCCCGCTTCCGCGCGACTTTATCGAAGACCAAGAAGCGCGCCGAAGCGATGATCTGCCACATGAACTCTACGATGTGACCGCTTGGTCGGTTGGTATCATGTCAGGAACCTCGGTGGCATTGTGTCCAGGCTCTGTGCCCGGAACTGCTCTTGCCTCAACCGATCCGATCGCTCCGATTGTCGAAGGAGACGGCGCGTTTGCAACCGCAGTTCCTTGGACCGATGCGGGCCAAGCCCGACTGGTCGCGCTCGCATTGGGCGAGGGATTGAGCGCCCGGGTTACCGACGAGGCTTTTGTCCAGAGTGGACGCGAGTTTCCCATGGGGACAGTTGTGTTCCCGGCAGGCGCCAACGATCCGGAGCAGATGGCGCGTCTTGCAGTCTTGGCACAGAATGAAGGCGCGCACATCGTGCGGTTGAATTCGAGCTGGGTTGAAGAAGGCCCGAACCTAGGCAGCGATGCCTTCGCTAGCCTGACCCTACCCAAGGTGGCGATGGCATGGGGCCGGGGCGTTTCACCGCTCAGCGCGGGGGCCACGCGATTTGTGCTCGAACAACGCTTGGGCGTGCCGGTCACGCCGATCCGCTCGTTTCGTATTACCGGAGTCGACTTGACTGACTACGATGTGCTGATCATTCCTGACGGAAATCCGAGCGGAGTGATTGGGCAGGGCGGGGCCCGAACGATCCGATCATTTGTTGAGCGTGGCGGGGTCGTGGTCGCTTTGGGTAACAGCGTTTCCATGCTGGCGGCGGGCAAGAACCCGCTGCTCTCAGTCAAACGCGAAGCGGCGCTAGGCCGGACGCCGGACGCGGGTGGAGGATCAGAGGAAACTCCGCCACTCGCAGAAGCGCAAGAGTTTACGACCGAAGAAGAGTACAAATCCGCGATTGAAAACCAGAATGCGCTGCCAGACATCTTGCCCGGTGCGCTGCTCAAAACCGTCGCTGATCAGGAGCATTATCTCTCAGCGGGATACGCCGACGGTGCTGTGGTGCTGGCCAGCGGTTCAAGGATATTCTCTCCGCTTGACCGGTCGAAAGGCATTAACGTTCTTCGCTTTGCTGCGGCCGATAATCTGATTGCAAGCGGCTACGTCTGGAAAGAAAACCAGCGGCAGCTTGCCTTTAAACCGTATCTTATGGCGCAGCCGACCGGGGCTGGTCTGAGTATCGGTTTTGCGCATGATCCGACCACGAGGGGCTATCTCGACGGACTCGATCTCCTGCTTGCTAACGCTGTGCTGATAGCGCCATCGAGAGAGCGTTAGACCTTGGCACTAATGTAAGTTTCGTCGGTCGTATTTACGGCTTATCCGGGCTCGACTCTAGGAGCTTGGATAGGATTTCATGACAGCCATTTCACCAGCCGCGCAAGACATCGCAGCGCAAGTTGAAGACTTTGTTCGAACCAAGGTCGCGCCGTACGAAAGCGACCCGCGTTTGGACAGTCATGGACCGTCAGATGCACTAGCAAGCGAATTGCGCGAGCTGGCGCGAGCGGAAGGGCTGCTGACCCCGCACATCCGCGACGATGGCTCGCATTTCAGCCATGCCGAAACGGCTCTGATCCTGCGCAAGAGTGGGCTTTCGCCCCTTGGACCGATTGCATGCCATGTGATGGCGCCCGACGAAGGCAATATGTATTTGCTCGGCAAGGTTGGCAGCGAAATGATCAAGCAGCGTTTCCTCGCACCGCTGATCGAAGGCAAGGGACGTTCGGCGTTTTTCATGACGGAGCCTGCAGAGGATGGCGGCGCTGGCTCGGACCCGTCTTTGATGCAAACCACCTGTCGACGCGACGGCAATCATTGGGTGATCAATGGCCGCAAGGCATTCATCACCGGAGCGGAAGGTGCGATCGTGGGCATCGTCATGGCCAAGTCCACCGAGGCTGACAGTGCAGGCGGAGCTTGCTTGTTCTTGGTCGATCTTCCAGACTCTGCGATCCAGACCGAGCGCGTGCTCGATACAATCGATAGCTCGATGCCGGGCGGACACGCGGTGATCAATATAGACAATTTGCGAGTGCCCGCGGACCAGATGCTGGGCGAAGCCGGGGAAGGCTTCAAATATGCGCAAATCCGATTGGCGCCTGCGCGGCTCACACACTGCATGCGCTGGCTCGGCATGGCTGAGCGCGCGCACGAAATTGCGACCGACTATGCCTGCAAACGCTCGGCCTTTGGCAAACAGCTGATAGATCATGAAGGCGTTGGCTTCATGCTCGCACAGAACAAGATTGACCTACAGGCCTGCCAATTGATGATTGATTGGTGCGCCGGTGTCTTGGACACGGGGGATCTCGGAACGACCGAGAGTTCGATGGCCAAGACATTTGTGTCCGAGACCTTGTTCCAAGTGGCGGATCGCTGCGTGCAAGCGATGGGAGGAACTGGTGTGACCGGCGATACAATTGTTGAGCAATTGTTCCGCGAAGTACGCGCGTTCCGGATCTACGATGGGCCAACTGAGGTTCACAAATGGAGCCTCGCGAAGAAGATCAAGCGCGATTGGCGCGAAACGCAAGCGCACTGAATTCAATTTTGATCCAGATAACACCTATAAGACTCGGTCCGATTGTTTGCTTTTTACTGGACGCATGCGGCGGCAGCGGGATCGGTGGCAATAGACACGCACGAGACAGGTCCTTGCGGCTGGATAAGCAAGGTCACCGTTAAGTAACGCTGCAGCTAACTCGCGCGAACGCGGTGAAGGAAGGCTGACACCTGCTGGTTCAGTCGCGCGGCTTGCTGTTCCAGCTCATTGGCGTTGTCCAGAACTTGGGTCGCAGTGGCGCCCGTCGAAAGCGAGAGCGAGCGCACTTCATCGAGATGCCCGGCAACGCGTTCCGTGCTGCGCGCAGCCAAGTCGATGCTGTGGGCCAAATCACGTCCAGCTACAGATTGCTGGTCAACAGCACTAGCTATCGAAACAGAGGTCGACTCCAGATCGTTCACTTGGCTCGCGATCGAGCGCAGCGCAGAGACGCTCGCACCAGTGGTGGTCTGCATCGCACGGATCTGCTCAGCGACCTGCTCCGTGGCACGGCTGGTCTGCATAGCGAGTTCTTTGACCTCGCTCGCGACCACAGCAAATCCTCGCCCAGCTTCGCCTCCGCGAGCGGCCTCAATCGAGGCATTGAGCGCAAGCAGGTTGGTGCGCTGCGCGATCGATTGGATCAGTTCGACAATCTCACCGACTTGCTCCGCTGAAGTGCTCAATTCTGAGATGGTGGAATCCGCCTTATCAGTCGCAGCGTTTGCAAGCCGCGCCAACTCGCTCGATGAAGTAGCCTGCTGGCTTATCTCTCCGATAGACAGGGCAAATTCATCGCTAGCCGCAGCAGCTGCGGTGGCGCCTGAATTGGCCTCGCGCATATCGTCCGCCACTTGATCGGTGCGCGCGCTGGATTGTTCAGCGGTCTCTGCCATTTTGGTGGCGCTGACTTGCAGCTCTCCCGATGCAGAGGCGACGACACGAACGACGTCCCCGACTGTTTGTTCAAACTCGCCAGCGAGCTCCGCCATCAATTCGCGCTTGCGTTGTTCTTGCTTCTCGCGCTCGCGCTGACGCTCATGCTCAAGTTCGAGCTTTTCCTCGGCTTGTTCTGATCGCTCGCGCGCCCAGTCTTCCAGTTTCTTGTTGGCGCGTTTGAAGTGCTCAACGGCCTTGGCCATCTGGCCAATCTCGTCTTTCCGCTCGTGACCGCCCACTGAGAAATTGCGGTCACCAGAAGCCAGACGATTCATTCCGGATGTGATCTCGCTAATTCTGCGAGAATAGTCACCCGACAGGTAGCGCAAGCCGACGAAGAGCACGAAACTTGCGACTCCGATAAGACCGACGATCAGGGCGATAACCCAGAGAAAGAACTGGCGTGTGCTGGCTAGGGTTGTTTCTCGTAATTGCGACAGGTCTTGAGTCAGAGCTCTTGAGCCGTCGATCAAGCGATCGCCGCGTTCCGAAATTTCGTAGGCCAGCTCGACCGCTCGCGGACTACGATCGTTCGTCTGCATCTCGACTTGAAGCCGTTTGAATACCGCATTGTATCCTTCGAATTCCGTTTTCAGCAATGCCACTGCAGGCATAAACGGTGTGAGATCCTTGCTCGCGCTTGCTTCGATAGCGCCAAGGCGCGCAGTCGCTTGCTGGTAGGCCTCGCGTTGCCGCTGTAGAACTGCGGGTTCGCGTTCGAAAATATACCGCATAGTGTTGTAGCGAATGTCACCAGCAACGGTTCGAAGTTCGATTGCCTCCACCATCGCTGCGTTGTTCTGAACCAGTGACATTGAGCGCTGCCAAGTTTGGCCAAGACCTAGCCCAAGCAACAGCAAGACAGCAAAGATGATTGCGAAGAATGTTCCAAAGATCGTTTGAAGCTTCCCGCTCAGGGTCAGATCACGAAACCATGCACTTTGGCCGAACAGGCTATTTCCTAAGCGTGTCCGGTCGCTGGATTGAGGTTCCGCGCTCAGTTCGAAATCATCATCCAATTCGCGCACGAATGCCGGGACTGCGCGGTCCTCAAATTCATCCTGATGCATCGCCTTGGTCATCGACTGAAAGTTCCCTGGGTGGCTACCTGCCAAAATCTATGCGTTACTGGTTAAGAGAATCTGCAGAAGATCCTCTTGGGTCTGACAAACATTCAGGCACTGCGAACTTCCGCGAGGAAATCGTTGACCTGCTCGCGAAGGCTCGAGGCCTGCAAATCGAGTTCGGTGGCGCTGTCGAGCACTTGGCGCGCAGCAGCACCGGTTGAGAGGGAGAGCTCGCGCGCTTCAACTGTGTGATTGGCAACTTGTTCAGTTCCGCGCGCAGCCAAGTCGATACTTCGTGCGAGATCCTGACCAGCAACCGATTGTTGATCGACAGCGCTGGCGATGGAAACCGCGGTGGATTCGAGCTGCTGAACCTGATCTGCGATCGACCGCAATGCAGAGACGCTCGCGCCCGTTCGGTCTTGCATCGAGCGGATTTGCTCGGCGACCTGATCGGTCGCACGGCTTGTTTGCATCGCCAGCTCCTTGACCTCGCTAGCAACCACCGCAAATCCGCGCCCCGCTTCTCCGCCACGCGCTGCCTCGATCGAGGCGTTGAGCGCTAATAAGTTTGTCCGCTGAGCAATCGTTTGAATCAGCTCGACGATCTGACCGACCTGTTCGGCTGAAGTGCTGAGCTCGGAGATCGTCGAATCAGCTTCATAAGTGGCTTCAGTGGCTTTTCGCGCCATTTCCGCCGATGCTGCCGCTTGCCGGCTTATCTCTCCGATCGACATGGCAAATTCGTCGCTGGCAGCGGCTGCCGCCGTCGCACCGCTGTTTGCCTTCGCCATTGAGGTCGAGACTTCGGCTGTGCGTAGACTGGACTCCTCTGCCGTCCACGCCATGCTGCGTGACGTTGTCTCAAGCTCGCTAGATGCAGCAGCAACACCGCTGACAACATCGCCGATGGTTCTTTCGAATTGGTCGGCGATCTTACCCATCGCACGTTGCCGCTCGAGTCTGGCTTCTTCTGCGGCCAATTGTTCTCTGGTCTGTTCCTCTAGCTCGGCTTTAGCGCGTTCGGCCCGATCCCTGCTCATTCTCTCCAAGCGCAATCCAGCCAGGTGGAATATCTCCATCGCGCGCGCCATCGCGCCGATCTCGTCATTGCGGTCCTTACCGGTGATGACCACATTTTTGCTGCCGCCGGCGAGCTGGATCATCTGATTGGTCTTGTCGGCGATCGCTGCGCCGACAAAACGATTGAAGTAGCGCAAGGAGATCAGGGTCAACGCAGTGAGAATCCCGGCACTGCTTACAAACACGACGAGCAACGTTGTAATGAGAGACGAGCCCGATTCGGACATCGTGTCAGCATCAGCCGCAAGCAATGCCGCCATTTCAGTGCCGCTCTCTAATACGGCGCTACCGGTGGCTTGCACTTCGCGGGCTTGGCTTTCGAGCCGAGCTGCGTTCTGTTGGTCAGGATCGAACGCTTCAAGTTGGCGACGGAAATCGGCAACGCCTTCTTGAACAAATGCCAACTTGTCGAAGGCTTGCGAATTAGACTGCATGATTATCGCTTTCAGCGAAGCGATCTTCGCCTCGGCGGAGGCCAGCTCTGCTAGCGCGGCTTCAGCTCGTGTTGCGCTGCCCGTTGCGAAAAGCATCTCAACATGGCGCTGTGCTTCGCTCAACTCCAGAGTCAACTGCTCAGCGGAAAGGGCATGCTCTTGAATTTCTGCGATCTCATCAGCGCGGTCTGCAAGCTGAATGTATCCTATGACAACGAACAACCCGGCGAGCAAAGCGAACGCGAGATTGGTGAAGAACAGCACTTGGATCTTTTTGCCAATTGCGAGTGCTCCGAACCAATTGGCCGGACTCCAGTGCGAGGTCTCGTGGGGTTGATCCTGCTCTTCGACTGAACGCTCGGTATCGAGGTCAAGGGCAATGTCTTTCAAGTCGGTCATGCGGCCTGCCCACCATGTGAGGATCCTGAGGATGAGGAAGATGCTTCTGTATCAAACGCGCGCTGCTTCGCGATAAGGGTGGTAACATCATCGGGTGGCATGGCTTTGAAATAGAGCCACCCTTGGATTTGATCGCATCCGGCAGTCCGCACGAAGTCCGCCTGAGCGTGGGTTTCAACCCCTTCTGCTGTAACGCCCATCTTCATGGCGCGTGCCATCGCGATGCTTGAAAGCATCATCGCTCGGCTGCCATCATCTTCGCTCGCTTCCATCACAAGGCTGCGGTCAATTTTCAATTTTTCAAACCTGAATTGCCGCAAGAAGCCGATCGAAGCATAGCCAGTGCCAAAATCATCCAAGGAGATGTTCACGCCAAAGCCACGGATCACATCGAGTCCACGTTCCGCGACGACTGGATCGAGCACAAGACAGGTCTCCGTGATCTCAAGTTCGAGCCGATGCGCGGGAAAGCCGGTTTCCTCGAGAATCTGTCCGAGCAGAATGGGAAATTCTGGATTGCGGAGTTGCGCCGCTGAGATGTTTACAGAGAGCGTGATTTCGCCCCAATTGAGAGCGTCGGATATGGCCTCACGCAGTACCCAGGCACCAATTGGGTTGATCAGACCTGACTCTTCAGCAACGGGAATGAACACGCCCGGGCTGACTTGTTCCCCATCGGCGCGCGTCCACCGCAAAAGGCATTCTACCGCCACCACCCGACCGGTGTCGGCGTCAACCAGTGGTTGATATGCAAGGCTGAATTCACGGTTGGTTAGGGCCCTGCGAAGTTCGCCATCGAGCTCTCGCACGGCTTCGCGTCGGCGGTCGAAACTCTCGCTGAACCATGTGCAGCGCATTTTCCCACCGCGCTTCGACATCGATAAAGCGATATCGCTGCGGCGCAGCAATTCGGATGAGCTAAGATCTTCGTTTGCCCCGCTCCGTGAGAGCCCAACGCTCGCCCCCACAGAAAGACGCCGGTCGCCGATTGCTATTGGCTTGGATAGGCGTTCCAGGAATGAGCGACATATTCCCTCGAGGATTGTGCCCGCTATCGGACCAATCATGACGACAGCGAACTCGTCTCCGCTCAAGCGGTAACACTGCGCTTCCGGTTCGCTGAAAGAGGCCAGCAGGCTGGCTGCTTCCTTGATCACCTGGTCGCCAACAAAGTGATCGTAATGATCATTTATCTCTTTGAAGCCATCAAGGTCGATCAAGGCAATCGCTACCTCGTCGTTCGGCATGCGGGTTCGCTCGATATTGAGATGCAACGCTCGGCGATTTGGGAGCTTGCTTAAGCTATCGGTTATCCCATGCTGTTCGAGCTCTCGAACGCCAGCAATGCCTGTGCGACTCAGGAGGAAGACAGTCGCGCCATAAAGCGTAAAGCCTGAAACAAGCAGAGCAGAAGGTGAAACCAGAGCGATTCTGTCGCTCGCTGAAACCACGAGAACAATTAAGGCGAAGACGAGCGAAAGCACCACCATTGGCACGATCACCAAACGGACTGGCGTCTTGCTGCTCGCAATGCTCATTTCCGACACAAATTGTCCCCGGTTGCCGTCGAAGCCGATAGCGTCTCCTACGCCGCAGGAAGTAAACAGGATTGGCTAAGGAAGTGTAAATTGCGGTCCGCTCGCCGTGGGAGAAAGCGTCAACCGATCCGGGAAAAGCGCCTGCTGCTAGCGAGGCCGTCCGAGACTTTCCCAATTGTAAGAGGGTGATACAGGCTGGGGCGACCCTCGGAAGGCGTGAACGCAAGTGTTTGGCCAACGACCGTCTCTCCTGCCCCGAGCATAAGAAATCCATCGGGAGCGAGCGCGCTCTGGAGCTGTTCAAACACATTTTCTCTGGTCAATGGATCGAAATAGAGCAGCACATTGCGACACAAAATCAAATCGAAGCGTTGACGGGAAGGAGCACCATCGAGCACGTTGTGCTGCTGAAAGCGGGTGAACTGCCGCGCGTCACATGAGATTTCCCAGCCAGACCCCATTTCTTTGAAATGTCGCAGCATTTGCGCGACTCCCAACCCTCTCTGGACTTCGAATTGAGTGTAAATCCCGGCCCTTGCTGCGGCGATTGCCCGATGAGAAATGTCCGTTCCCAGAATGTCGATTGACCAGCCTCGCCATTTCTCGGGATGTTCCACAAACGCCATCGCCAACGAATAGACCTCTTGCCCTGTTGAGCATCCTGCACACCAGATCGATAAGCGTCGCTGCTCAGCCCGTTTCTTGGCTAGATTCGGAATAATCTCTCGAGGCAATTGCTCAAAAGTGGGCCGATCCCGGAAGAAGTAAGTTTCGTTGTTGAGCAATGCCTCGACCACATCGACCGCCAAGTCTGACTTTTGAGACTGTGCCAATAGGCAAACCAATTGGTCGACATTGCTGATACCGTGTTGGCGAAACACGCCCGACAAAGCCGTGCTAATCCGCCAACGTCTGCTTTCTGTCAGTTGCTGTCCGGTGTGCGACGCCAGCAAGTCGGCGATAATCTGGTGCGAGGCTTCGCTTACTTCCACGCGGCTGCCCCCGTTCGGGCAACAATCGCTTGGCTCAGCTCTTCTGGCGGCGCGACGAGACTGACTAGACCGGCATTGGTAACTGCGCCCGGCATGCCCCATACAGCGCTTGATTCTTCGTCTTGTGCGAACACTGTTCCGCCCATTTCCGCGAGCGCATGCGCTCCCTCCAAACCGTCGCGGCCCATGCCCGACAGAATGATGGCTAGAACCCGACCATCACAGCAAGTGGCGAGACTTGAAAGCATAGGGTCGACCGAAGGCAGGCAGCCGCTGCTGGCGGCTTCGCTTGACGTCCGGGCAATCAGACGATCGTTAACTCGTCGCACTTCCAAATGCCCTTGGCCGCTCGCAATGGCAATTTCGCCTCTGCGTATCTCTGTTCCGTCGTCTGCGATCAGCGTTCTTCGACCGCTGGTCATTTCCACTTGTCTTGCAAAAACCGGTATGAATGAAGAAGGCAAGTGCTGCGTGATGACAATCGGAACACTGAATTCGGCTGGGAGTTGACTCAGCAGCAGATTGATCGCGTGAATTCCTCC
>JGI12316J15310_10000626_pt13 | contig 10993 bp, 14 predicted proteins | sample MarCyaLeptolynsp_FD_15310 | JGI IMG/M metagenome (IMG submission 15310)
TGGATCACCCCGGCATCCGTGCGCGCAAACTGATGGCCCGCTCGGGTCAGCTCTGCGCGCCGCGACTCGTCGATCACCACGTGCTCCCCGTCGAGCAGGAAGGGCGCGAGGGCCAGCGCGCCGAGCAGCACAGACCCAACGATCAGTCGCTTGCGGCGACGGCTCACGGCGTTCGCCTAGCACATCGTCCGGCGCGAGGCGAAGCGGGCGTTGCTCGCCCGGCGAGTCTGGCCTGTCCGCGCCGTTGGTGGGACGCTTGCGCTGTGTCGGGTTGCCCCAGGTCCGCAGGACTCGCGCTGTCGCTTGCGCTCGCGTGCCAACCAGCCCAGCCGGCGACGGCCCCACCATCGGATGCCCCGGCCCCTGCTCGGGTGCCGCAGTCCGATCCGGAGCCGCTGATCGAGCCCGGCCCGCTCGACGAGGCCGCGCTGATGCATTGGGCCGAGCGCACCGAGAACATCGACGAGATGATCCACCCCGAGCACGGGTTGTTCATGGTGCACAACATCGGGGGCTCGGTCCCCAGCCTGGAGTGGGTGCCCCGGTGGCCGACCGGGGAAGACACGATGCTCGACACGGTCTTCGATCCGCTCATGGGTCTGCAGGAGATGCGGCAGGCACCGAGCTGGCCCGACCTGTACCGCGCGCCCGGGACCGACGGCGAGTGCGACACCGGCTCCGAGCATCTGTTCAACGCCGGCGATCCCACCGACTGGGTCCTCGACGTCCATCTCGGCATGCGCGAGCCTGTGCCGGACTCCGAGGACGAAGAGATGCCCCCGTGGATCTCCGAGCCCTACGATCAGCTCGAGCCCGGTGCGCTGTCCAGCATCGGCTACAACGACTGGGATGCCGACAAGTGGGCGCACCTTCAGGTGCTGACGTCGGTGATCTCGCGCGGTGCTCAGGTTCAAGACGTCGACCTGTACTTCGGCGTGATCGACGAGGCGTGGTACCTCGTCGGTCTCAACGCGTACGACGACGCGTGCGGCTGAGATCGCGTACGTCGTCAGCCGAGGCGAGTCGTCAGTCGCCGGCACGCGTACAGGACCGAGTTGCGATGCTGGCGCTCGAGCTCCATCAGCTCGCGGTCGGCCCGGTGCAGGGCCTCGGCCTGCCAATGCTCCCGGGCCTTGCCAATCGGAAGGTGCTCGACCTGGCCGAGCAGCTCCTGCAGCGAGCGAAGGTCCCGATCGCCCTGCAGCTCGGGGACCTCCTTCGCGAGCTCGAGCAGGATCTCCACGCCATCGAACAACGGCACCCGGCCGCGGTCGACGTCCTCGATGCACAGACGCATGCGGATGGCGGGGGAGACCGTCACGGGCGACAGAGTAGCCGACCGCTCACGGCCACACGCAAAACGCTCCGAGGCCGATGGTGAGATCGCACAGCATGCCGACGGGACACGCCTCACCGCCCGCGCAGTCGAGGGCGCACGAGCTCATGCGCCCGTCGAACGCCACGCACGCAGGCAACGCGTCGCTGTTGGCGGACAGCGGACACATGGTCGCGTCCGTGCAGCTCGCCCCGCACACCGCCCCGTCCTCCACCTCGATGCAGGACCCCACGTCGCACGCACCACCGACGCACGGCGGATAGCTCGAGGGCGGCGGCGCACCGGTCGAAGCCCCGGTGCCGTCGTCCGGACCGGTCATCCCGTCGACCCCACTGGTACTGATGGCGTCTGCTCCCGTCGATGCGTCCGAAGAGCCGTCCGAAGACCCATCCGAAGACCCGTCGATCGGTCCCTCCGTCGAGCCACTCGTCGAGGTTGCGTCCGAGGGTCCGCTTCCAGGCCCGATCGATCCGAACGAAACGCGCGATTGGTCTTCGTCCCCGCTGGCGCAGCCCAGCGCGAGCACCGACACGACGAGCAACCGCGGCGGGGTCCTCACCCCTCGGGCTCGAACTCCATGCATGCGACGTCCACGACGTCCACGACGGATTGAAACGCCTGCTCGAGGTTGCCGCCGCACAGATCCCAGAACAGACCGCGGTTGGCGTCGACGAACACTTGGGTGATCTCCCGCAGGAACGCGGCATCGTCCGCCGACCCATAGGGCCCATCGCAATCACTCGCGCCAGCAATGCCGAGAAACACGACGTTGTCGATGCCGCCGGCGGCGTCGATGATCTTGTTCGCCACTTCTTGGGCGCTCTGCACCGGCAGGGGCTTTTCGTCCTCGTCGGTCATCGCGACCACGAGCAGGATCGCGTCGTCGCGCAAGAAGCCGGCGTTTTGTGCCCCGGCGAGGCTCACGGCGTCCGCGGCGGTGTTGGCCGGCTGCTCGTCGTCATTGCTGCCCGAGCACCCATCGGCCATGCCCTCGTAGCCCGACGGAGTCAGCTCCATCACGCAGGCGTACTCGGCTTCGAGCGCGGCGTTGCTCGACACCATGTAGTTGGCGCCGTTGGCAAAGTTGCAGTCGCCCGAGTCGCCGTGGTTGTGAAAGTACGGCGGGTCGTTGCACGCATCGATCACCGCGAGCTGGAAGTCGAGCAGCCCACCGTTGACCGCGAGCAGAGCGTCGGGAAACGAGTCGAACACCGGGCCCTGCAGCTCCTCGATCTCCTCCTGCATGCTGCCGGAGTTGTCGACCGCGAACACGACGTCGACCTTCTCGCAGCCGTCGCCGCCGCCTTCGGGATTGGTGCCGCCGGTGTCACTGGGTGGAATGTCGAACTTGGGAGTGCCACCGCTGTCTTCGTCGCTCGGCCCGTCGTCGTCATCATCGTCGTCGTCGTCGTCGTCCGCGTCCGAACCCGCCGTCGAGTCGCCGACACTGCTGATCCCACTCGCACCGATCGACCCCGCACCTGCCGAGTTGCCACGGCCCTCGTCATCGCTGCCGCACGCCAACGTGAAACCGACGAGCACCCCGAGGCCCGTTTTCAACCATCCCGCCATCCGCATTCGATCATATCGCGTCGCGGGCCGGCTCCCAACGTCCGCCTACGTCGCATATGGACCGACATCCGAACGAGGGTGAACACCGCTCTGCTAGCTCGCTGCGCTGCGCAATGGGCAACGGCAGCGGGCGTCGGCCCCGACAGCACGGACCGCCCGGGGGCGCCCTGCACCTTGTGCTGTCGCATTGCTCGGCCGTGGTATGCACCGCCCTCGATGGGGCGCATCCTCCAAGCAGTCAGGGACTACCTCGCCGACGAGTTCGGGGCCGAGGGCCTCGAGCCCGACGAGGGCACGATCGCCTTCCGGTTTTCGGACGACGACACGGACGCCGAGTGGGGCTGTCTTGCGGTCGCGATCGAGGAGGCTGACCAGGTGATGTTCTACTCGGTCCGCCTCACGCCGGTGCCGGTGGAGCAGCGCGAAGCGGTGATGCACTTCCTCACCCGGGCCAACTACGGGATGCACGTCGGCAACTTCGAGATCGACCTCGACGACGGCGAGGTTCGCTTCAAGACGTCGATGGACGTCGAGGACACCGAGATCACCGCCACGATGTGCCGCAATCTCGTCGAAGTGAATCTCGCGGTGATGGGCCGCTACATCGAGGGCCTCGCCGCGGTGGCCGACGACGGCCGCGATGTGGTCGAGGTTCTGGCCGCGATCGAGGACGACGACGACGACGACGACGACGAGTCGTGAGCTACTCGCAGACGGGGTCGATCACGTATGACCCGTAGATCGGGTCCGCGTAGTGCCCCCCCTCGACGAACTCGTCGTTGTAGACGGTCACGCCGTCGCGCTCGGTGTGCAAAAACGGGCTGAGGTGGAGACGCTCGGCTTGCCACCGGCCCTCGTGCCCCGACGGGATCCGTGAGCCGCTGCCGTAGAGCATCAGGTCCTCCCCGTACGCCTCGAACGAAGGACACGCGCCGACGCCCTCGTGGCTGACGTTGATGAGCTTGTGCCCGAGCTCGTGGGCGAGCGGACCCGGGCCGGACATCGTGATCACGCCGCGTAGGTGCATCGGGATGCGGTCGCCGTGCATGTACGGCGGAAACGACAGGCCACCCGTGCCGACCGTGTCGAGCACCCACTCGCCGTCGACGTGCTCGTAGTACGACAGGGGCACCGAACGCAGATCGAGCACGTGCACGACCCGCTCGGGATCGAGCTCGAGTCGCTGCTCGGGAAAGTGCGCGACGAGGGCATCGAAGATCGCTTCGTTGCGCTCGGTGAGCACGGCCGCTTCTTCCTGCAGGTGCGCGTAGAGATCGCTCTCACGCTGCTCCGGCGGCGAGGTCGGTTCACTGAGCAGACTCGCGTCGAGCTTCTGCCAATCCTCGGGCACGTCGAGCTCGACCGCGTAGACGACCCGAAGCTGAACGCCCACCTCGGCGAAGACTTCGCGCGCCCGCTCGATCCCACCCACCATGCTGTCCCATTCGATCCGCCCGCCTTCGGTCAGGTAGAAGGCGACGTCTGCCGTGGGCAGCGTTGGATCGAGGTCGGCGTTGAGCGCCGAGACATCGTGCTCCTCGAGGACGACGACCTCGCCCGCGCTGGTGTCTGCCTTGCCGCCCACGGCGTCCGGGACCGCATCAGCGGGAACCGCGCTGGGATCACACCCCAAAACCGTAGTGATTCCGAGCATCAAAGACGCATGTCGGATTTTGGAGCACATCATCCTACCTCAGTAGTGTCCCCGGCGTCCCACTGGTTCAGATCGTCGTCCCGGTACAGTTCGAGGGTGCGGGCCTGGGCATGGACGGTGGCAGCGGGAGTCGGGATGGCCGGGTGTGGGGACGACATCCCGGATGCCCCGCAGACGATGGAAACGCTGGGCGGGACCGGAACGAGCCTTCCCGACGCCACGACCGGCGACGACACCGGGAGCGCCGACGACACCGGCGACTCCGGCACGCCCACCGGGGGCGATGCCGACGTGCACGGCGTCGCCAACGGCTGCTTCACGCTCCACGCCGGTGACCTCGCGCTCGCGGCCGAGGGCGAGGACGGCTTCGGCTTTTCCTCGGGCGAAGCCTCGCGCTTGTTCCTCAAGGCGGGCAACCTCGCGACGTATCTGCTCTACGACGAGGGCGAGGGATACGTCGTCGCGGAGGACGGTCCGCTGCTGCGAGCGACGGTGCTCGACTCGGACGTCACGCTGATCGACGACGACTACGTTTCGGGCGCGCTATGGGAGCTGGTGGCGTTCGGCGCGGGCTACCAGCTGCGTCACGTCGCTTCGGGACAGTTCCTCGGGACCGCGGGGCTGACCGACGAGAGCAACGCCGCAGAGATCTTGCTCGAGCCGGCGCAGGACTGCACCGAGCATCCCGAGCTGTCGCTGGACGCCGAGGGCGAGGTCACGATGACCATGTTCGAGGACGGCGATCTCTACGGCATCGTCGACACGCACTCGCACATCCTGTCCAACTTCGCGTTCGGAGGCGGAGGCATCTTTCACGGCGCCCCCTTTCATCCCCTCGGCATCGCCCACGCTCTGCCCGACTGCTCGCTCTACCACGGCGAAAACGGGCGACGAGACTTCTTCGGGTTCGCGTTCGACAGCGCCGGGGCCGACACGGTCGACATCAACGAGCTGCTTCCGGCGGCGCTCGCCGGCGAGCTCGACGAGGACAACCACGCCACCGCGGGTTGGCCCGACTTCACCGAGTGGCCGGCGGGTCCCAGCCGTTCGACGCACCAGACGCAGTACTACCGGTGGCTCGAGCGGGCGTGGCTCTCGGGCCTGCGCCTCGTGGTCCAACACGCGACGACCAACTCGGTGATCTGCGAGTTCATGGTCGGTCAGGGCATCCAGGACGTTCGCTACTCGTGCAACGACATGGTCGCGGTCGACCGGATCATCGACGAGACCTACGCGCTCGAGCGCTACATCGACGCCCAAGCGGGCGGGCCCGGACTGGGGTTCTTTCGCATCGTCACCACGCCGGCCGAGGCCCGAGAGGTGATCGCCGACGGCAAGATGGCCGTGATCCTGGGGATCGAGACGAGCAATCTGTTCGATTGCTTCATTGCCCCGCGCGCCGACGCACCGGTGTGTGATGAGGCATGGGTCATCGAACAGCTCGACGCCTACTACGAACGCGGCGTTCGGGCGGTGTTCCCGGTGCACAAGTACGACAACGCCTTTTCGGCCGGGGACGGCGACCGAGCGTTCATCGAGTTCGGCAACTTCTTCAACTCGTGGCACTGGTCCAACTTCACGCTGGATTGCCCCACCGACGTGCCCGCCGTGTTCGACAAAGGCACGGTCGAGCTCGGTGGGCTGAACATGCCCCGCGACGACTACGACGGGCCGCCGCCGCACGACTTCTCGGGCTTTGCCGACAGTCCGTTCGGCACGGCCTTTCCGTTCATCACCGCCCTGTCCAACCCAGCACTCGAGGGCGCGTACTGCCAAAACGCAGGGCTGACCGCGCTCGGCGAGACGCTGATCGACGAGATGATGGCGCGCGGGATGATCATCGAGATCGATCACCTGCCGCAGCGGGGCTACGAGCGGGTCTACGAGCTGCTGGAGGCGGCGGACTACCCGGCCGCGGCGACGCACGGATCGAACTGGGACGGTCGGCTCTACGCGCTGGGGGGCGTGTCCAAGACGGGACTCGGCCGCTGCCGCAACCCGGACGAGCCGGGCGCGATGCTCGACCGGCTCAACGAACGCGTGGCCCTCATCGAGGCCAACGGGGGCTATCCGGCCGAGGGCTTCGGCTTCGACCTCAACGGCTTCGCCGGCGCACCGGGCCCTCGGTTTGCGGAGGGAGCCTGCCCGAGCGAGCAGACCGACCCAGTGACGTACCCGTTCACGTCGTACGCGGGTGACGTGACCTTCACGGAGCCGCGCGTCGGCAACCGCGTGCTCGACTTCAACACCGAGGGGCTGGTCCACATCGGACTGCTCCCCGAGCTGCTCGAGGATGCGCGCGGCGACGCGGTCTCAGACGAGGACCTCGAGCCGCTGTTCCGGTCCGCCGAGGCGTATCTGCGCATGTGGGAAAAAGCGACTACCGGCGTCCAAGCCACTGCACCCGGTGCGGAATCCAGGCGACGTCGGGGTCGGCCATGAAGTCGACGACCAGCACGTCCAGCGCGCCGTAGTCGATGCAGATCGACAGCGCCTCGCCGGTGGCCTTGCAGCGCGTGACGACCGGGAGCGCGATGTTGAAGAAAACCGTCCACAGCCCGATCTCCTGCGTGGGGAGCTCGAGCTCGCGGGTCATCGAGATCGTCAGATTGCGGGTGGCAAAGCGGCGCGCTGCCTCGACGACGTCGCCGCCGACTGCGACCGCGAGCGCCTCGACCTCGCGCGCCAGGACCGGCGACTCGTGCTCGAAGGTGGCGCGAACCTCGTAGTCGGCCTCGGCCGGCATCGGACCCTCGGGCAGCGCATCGACACTGGCGAGGACTGCGGCACGAACGGCCTCGCGCTGCGCTCCCCTCCCCTCGCCAAGCGCCTTGCGCAGGGCCTTGGGGTCGATGTGCTTGCCGTCGCGGACCGGGTAGACGGTGTCGTCGGCGAGCTGGCGACGCCAGGGATCGAGGGGGCCTTCGGCCTTCGGGTTGGGCTCGGGCTTTTGGTTGCACGCGGTGACGAGCAGCGCGAGCGAAAGGACAGCGTGACGGGGCATCGTCAGGTTCCGGTCGTTCCCGTCGCCCCGGTTGTGCCCGTGTCCGTGCCCGAGTCGGTGGACGCGCCTGTGTCGGTGGACGTGTCCGTGGACGAGGCAGTGTCGGTGGACGAGGCAGTGTCGGTGGACGTGTCCGTGGACGAGGCAGTGGACGTGTCGGTGGACGTGTCCGTGGACGAGGCAGTGGACGTGTCGGTGGACGTGTCCGTGGACGCGTCGGTGGACGTGCCCGTAGACGTCGACGTGTCTGAGTCGGTGGAATCTCCGGCGGTGGTGGTGCCACCTGGGTCGGCCCCCAGTGTTGTCCCCTCCACAACCCCCGAGCCCGAATCCGCCACCGGGGGCCCGTCGTCCACCGGCTTGTCCTCGCAGCACGCGTCCGCGCCCGGTGCGTCACACCGCAGCACCAAGCACGCGACCTCCGTGCCTCCGCTGATCTCCGGCGGCTTCCCGCCGCAGCTCGCCAAGACCATCAGGCCCAGCCATCGCGCTGCCCTCACGCGCGACACCATACACCGGCTACGGATCGCAGAGCTCTTCGGCACCGAAGCCGATCAACGTCCCGTCGACCATGTTGCGACTCTCGGCGTCGATCCAGGTATCGCTACGCGAAACAGACGAAATCCGGATCTCGTCCATCCCGCCGTGAAAGAAGCGCCCGGGCTGCTCCTCGTTGTCGCCGAACCATACCGGCGCGTCGCTGAGCAGCGTCGCCGGCTCGAATTCCTGCGCGTCGAGGGCGGCATTGACGAAGATCCGCTTGGTGAACCCGTCCATGATGATCGTGACGTGGTACCAGTCGCCGTTGTCGATCGGGGTGCTCCCCGCGGTGTTGTGGTTGCCGCCGAGATTGTCGGTGCCAAACCCGGCGGTCGAGCTGCCTCCCGAGCGATGCATCCGCCAGGTGTCGTCGCCTTTGGTCACCATCGCCTGCCACCCGATCGTGAACGAGTCCACCCGGAGCATCGCGCTGACGGTGAAGTTGCTGATGAAGTCGTAGTCGTCCTCGACGTCCATCGCGAGCTCCACCCGCTGGGACATGCCGTCGAACGAACCGCTCGGCCCCAGCGGGCCCGCAACGATGCCGGGCAGGCTCGCCCCCATGCCGTCGTGCCCGTCTCCCGTCGCGTCGGAAAAGTCGGCGAAGTGGTGCACGGACACGAAGTCCTCGTCCCACACCGCGGTCGGGGTCTCGCCGGCCGCAACGCCGTCGTTGCCGTAGTACAGGAACAGGCTCGCCGGCGTGCTGCCCTCGTCCGGGACCGCGGGCAGGCGGACCCAGACGAAGCTGTCGCCGCCGTCCTGCCACTGCTCGATCTCGTAGGACAGCTCGGTCATGTGGTCGTCGGCGACGATGCGCAGGTCGGACCCGTCGCTGGCCATCACGTCGTAGTCGATGTTGGCCGGCGTCAGCCGCAGCAGCGCAGGAAAGCCCGACAGACTCTGATCGAAGCCGGCGTTGTTGATGTCGAGCTGCCGTCGTGCCGACCAGCTCGGCGAAAACCACGGGTCGGTCGCGCACATCGCCACGCTCGTCGACGACGAGCCTTCCTCGTCGGGGCCCGTGCTCTCACTCGTGCTCGTGCTCGTGCTCGTGCTGTCGCCCGTGCTCGTACCAGGCGGCGCGTCGGTCGTGGTCCCTTCCGTCGGGTTGACCCCAGGTCCGGTCGACCCGCTGTCGGTCCCGGTCGCGTCCGGATCGCTGGACGTGCCCGTCCCCGAGCCCTCGTCCGTCACCGCCACGGTCGTCGACGCGTCCGGATCACCGACGGACGTTCCGGTGCTCCCCCCGCTGGCCCCGGCCGATCCCGCTCCACCGGTGTCGCTGCCGAACGTGCACCCCGCCGCCAACAGGCACACCAGTCCTAGCCCCCTGCTCACCTCACCAGCCTCGGCAATCCCGGACCGTGGCGCAAGGCTCCGTTCGGCGACGCCCCGCGGGCGAAGCGCCGTCCCGACCAGCTGCCGAATCACTGGTAGATCATACCCGGATGGCGACGCTCTACCTCAAGCAGCTGCTGGCGGGACGCGACTTCGGCAAGACGGACGAAGTGGCAACCGCAATGCAGAACTTCGTCTACTTGATCGGAGATGCGGACACCAAGGAGTGCCTGGTCGTCGACCCAGCCTGGGACATCGACGGCTTGCTCTCGGTGGCCGAGGCCGACGACATGAAGATCGTCGGTTCCCTGGTGACGCACTACCACCCCGACCACGTCGGTGGCTCGATGATGGGCTTCGACATTGCCGGTCTCGCGCAGCTCGTGGCGAAAAACCCGTGCAAGGCCCACGTCAACAAACACGAGGCCGACGGCGTCCGTTTCGTGACCGGCCTGTCCAACTCGGATCTCGTGCTGCACGAGTCCAACGACCGCGTGAAGATCGGCGACATCGAGGTCGAGCTGCTGCACACGCCAGGACACACGCCGGGCTCGCAATGTTTTCGCCTCGCCGGTGGCCGCGACGCCGAGCACGGGGCGTTGGTCGCCGGCGATACGCTCTTTTTGCAGGGCTGTGGCCGCGTCGATCTTCCGGGGGGTGACCCCGAGCAGATGTACCGCACGCTCACCGAGCGGCTGTCGCAGGTGCCCGACTCGGTGATGCTGCTGCCCGGGCACGCCTACGGTGGCGAGCGAGCGGCGATGCAGGACGTGCGCCGCACCAACCCGACGCTGCAGATCACCAGCCTCGAGCAGTTCCTGCGTCGCTGAACCAGCCGAGCGTCACTTCGGGAACATCTCGTCGAGCAGGCGTCGGCAGCCCGCATCGATCTCACCGAACGCACGGTCGAAGTCCGCGGGTCCGCCCCGCACCGGGTCCTCGACATCCGAAGCGGCGCCGGTGCGCGTGGGATCGACGACCTGCTGCAGCAGCCGGATTCGAGCCTCGCGCTGGTCGACCCGACCGAATGCCGACATTCGCCGCAGCCGCTGCATGTCGGCCAGGTTGCGCCGATCCATCACCACGATCTCGTCGAAGCGCTCGAGGTCCTCGGGGACCAAGCCTCGTGCCACGCGGTCGAACGGTCGTAGATCGATCCCGTTGCGCGTGGCGACGTCGACGCTCAAGGGATGAGGCCGAGCGCCATCGATCCCCCAGGTGCCGGCGCTGTCGACCTCGATGCGCTCGACCAACCCACGCTCGGCCGCCCGATGAACGAACAGCGCCTGCGCGAGCGGGCTCCGGCAGATGTTCGCGTGGCACACGAACAGGACGCGAAAGTCGGCCATCAGCTCGAGTCCGGCTTCGAATCAGCCGTCGATCAGGGCTCGAACCTCGGGATCGTCCTTGAGCACGTCCCACATCGGGTCGTAGTCGATCTGACCGAGCAGCTTCTTGCCCTTGCGCTTCTTGACCTCGGCCAAGTGCTTCTTGGCCGCGTCGAGCTCGCCGGTGTTGACCTCTTGCTTGGCGAGCTCGAATACCG
>JGI12316J15310_10000165_pt30 | contig 10980 bp, 11 predicted proteins | sample MarCyaLeptolynsp_FD_15310 | JGI IMG/M metagenome (IMG submission 15310)
GAATGCGGGAGGCGTTGCCTCGTCAACCGACTACCGGCCATTCGGGGTGCGTCTCGAATTCGTCCCGACTGTCCTCGACGCCAGCCGGATCAACTTGCGTGTCATGACCGAAGTCAGCGATATCGACAATTCGATCAACGTGAACGGAAATCCCGGTTTTACGTCCAGGCGCGCAGAAGCCGTGATCGAACTGAAGGACGGGCAAAGCTTTTCCATCGCGGGTCTTCTTGAGAATGTCGACACGAGGGACATTAGCCAGCTCCCCTGGCTTGGGCAGGTGCCTGTTCTCGGTGTGCTCTTCCGGTCCACGAGCTTCCAAAAGCGCGAGACCGATCTCGTCATCGTCGTGACGCCCCGGCTGGTGCGGCCCGCGCGTCCGAATGAGCCCCTGGCGTCGCCGCTCGACAATACGAGACCCACGAATGATGTGGAGATGTTCGCGCTCGGACTTCTGGAAGTGAACAAGGACATGCTGCGCAAATACAAGGAGGGCGACGGTCTCATCGGGCCATATGGTCATATCGTCGATCTGGAACTCGAGGATGGCTATGTTTACTCCAAGAATTGACCTGATTGCGGTCCTCGCGGGACTCCTATTCCTCGGCGGATGTGCAGATTACATGAGCCACAGGGATACCGTGACGGTCGGCGCGGGCAGTGCCATGCAGGCCAATCTCGGCATTCATACCGTGCAACCATTTCCGAGACAGGCCTACAACACCAGTCTGCCGACGGACGGTCAGACTGCCGTCAACGCGCAAGAACGCTACCTGACGCCGGGCGACAGTGATGTCGTGACCGGGGCCGGCTCGGAAGCGGCGATCAGCGGCGGTTCCTGAGGTATCCTGAGTTTTTCGGTTTCGTTGTTGTTTGGCTGACGACAGATGCTGTCGCGTCGGCTCGAAATTCCATGAGCGCTCTTGCACCGTGCCGCGCCTTGTCGAAAATGACGATATCATTGGCATCTTCAGCGGCAAAAGTAGAAATACTTACCCGTATATCAGATTAGTCCAAAATATGGATACAGCGTGCGACAACCTGTCTTGTCGTGCACCTGAAGTCTGACATCCTCCGCCCAACGCGCCGGGCAGCCCGACTGCGCCGGGGCGACTTGGGAGGATCAAATGACACAAACCGTTATCCAGGGTGCGATGATTTGGAACGGTGTCGCGGACGCGGCTTTTCCGGGAACTGTCGTTGTCGAAGGAAACCTTATCGAAAAAGTCATCGAGGGCACGGCGATACCGTCGGGTCTTTCGGACAATATCATCGATGGAAGCGGCATGACACTCATGCCTGGCATGGTCGAGGGCCATTGCCATCCAAGCTTCACCGGAATTTCCGAACCGACTGAGCTGGGACAGCTCTGCCCGGAAAAGCACATGTTGTTGACGGCGCAGAACCTGAGGCTTTTGCTAAGCCACGGCTTCACATCTATTTTCGAGGCGGCCTCCGCAAAGCCGATGCTGGGCGTGACGGCGAGGGACGCGATCAACGAAGGCCTGATTGACGGGCCGCGCATGATGGCTGGCAGCCCTGAGGTGACGACGACAGCGGGGCTCGGCGACGAGCGCAAGCGGCACATCTACCAGGAAAGCTTCGGTCTGGTCGCGGATGGTCCGGACGAGATGCGGCGCGTTGCCCGCGAATGCGTGCGCGACGGTGTTGACGTCATGAAAATCAACATCTCCGGTGATGAATTCGTCAGCCACGCCCGGGCTGAAATCACACCGACGGAGGACGAAGAGCTGGCGGCTTTCGTGAAGGTCGCGCATGCCTTCGACAAAATGGTGGCTGCCCATGCCCGGTCGTCCCAGAGCGTGAAGATGGCGGTGCGTCACGGCGTTGATTGCATCTACCATTGCGATTTTGCGGACGAAGAAGCGCTCGACATGCTGGAAGGCGCCAAGGACCGCATCTTTGTCGGTCCTGCGTTCGGGCTTGTTCACAACAGCACGCGTGAGGGCGATGTTGTCGGCCTTACCCGGGAAGTGGCCGAAAGCATGGGTCTGTTCCGGAAATTCGAGGCTACATGCGCGACTTATCACGAAATACGCAAGCGCGGTGTCCGCGTCGTTGTTGGCGGTGACTACGGATTCTCTGTCACACCGATGGGGCAGAACGCCCGCGATATCGAGCATTTCGTCCGCTATTTCGGCTATTCGCCTGCCGAAGCGCTGCGCTGCGCCACACATGTTGGCGCTGAGCTGATGGGCCGAAGCGACGAACTCGGGCTGGTCAAGGAAGGTTATCTGGCGGATCTGCTCCTGGTGCGCGGCGATGTGGTGCAGGACGTGTCGCTGCTTCAGAAACAGGGCAACCTCGCCATGATCATGAAGGACGGCGTGGCGTGGAAGGATCCACGCGTGAGCAGTCTGCGAGCACCGGGCCTGATTCAGGCCGCTGAATAAAAACAGCCGAAAATCTTTATCCACGAACGCATTATTACGGAGGAGAAAATGCGTATCAGAACGATTGTGGCCGCGGCCGCATCCCTTTGCCTGTCCGCAAGTGCGGCTCTGGCCGATTATGACGGTGTCCCGAGAACGTTTCTTTGGAACCCGGGATCCGTAGACATTTTCGATGCGGCGGAATTCAAGAAGGAAGGACCCTATGTCATCGGGTTTTCCAACGCATCAATTTCAAATCCATGGCGTGTTGCCATGCTGCACGGGATTGAAGCAGCGGCCGAACGCCATTCGGACAAGATCGAGCGTTTCATTATCACGGACGCAAATGACGACCCGTCCAAACAGGCTGCCGATGTGCAGGACCTCATTGCCCAGGGCGTCGATATCCTGTTGATCAGTCCCGCGACAGCCGAGGCGCTCGATCCGGCAGTTCGCCGGGCCAAACGTCAGGGCATCCCTGTGGTTCTGGTCGACCGTCAGGTTTCGTCCGATGAAAACTACATCACGTTCGTGACGGCGTCCGACCAGGCACTGGGCCGGATCTCCGCCCAGTGGCTTGCGGAAAAGCTCGGCGGTGAAGGCAAGGTTGTCATGCTCGGCGGGCTCGCCGGTGCCTCGCCGGCGGAAAACCGGATCAAGGCCGCGATGGAAGTGTTCAACCAGTTTCCCGGGATCGAGGTTCTGGAAACGCAATACACATCCTGGTCGCCCGCGAATGGCAAGACCATCATGTCGGCGCTGATCCAGAAATACGGTGACGAGATCGCCGGTGTGTGGGCGGACAGCGGACTGCAGGGTTCCGGGTCGATCGAGGCATTCCTGGCGGCTGGATACGAGGCTGGAAAAATCCCGCCGCACACAGGGGGCGACTTCAACGCCATGTATCAGCTTTCGGTTCAGAACGAGGTTCCGATGATCGGTATCGACTACCCGCCTGCGATGGGTGCCGAAGGGTTCGAAGTCCTGTTCGACGTGCTTGACGGCAAGGGTATTCCACGCCGGATCGAAGTGAACCAGCAGGTGGTCGTCTCGGAGGGTCACGAAACCCCATCAGTAAAGGCCGATGTCTTCACGGCCGACTATGCGCTCATGGACAAGCCGGGATCGGTGATCATGTCGTCGGGCGTCGGCGCGGATTACGACCCGGCAACCTTCACAGCAAACTATCCGAAATAGTCTCCGCACCGGGCGGTCCAGGCCGCCCGGGAACGGAAAATCGGGGCGGCCTTGACCGCCCGGAAACAGACGATCGGGGAGGAGAACCAGCCATGTCTGAGCCGGTGCTGGCCGCGCGCGCGCTGTCAAAGTCGTTCGGGCCGAACGAAGTTCTGAAAGGGATTGAATTCGAGGTCCATGCGGGTGCGTCTGTTGCGCTTTGCGGCGAGAACGGCGCAGGAAAGTCGACCCTCATCAAACTTCTGACAGGCCTTTATCATCCGACATCGGGGCATGTCGAATTCAACGGAAAACAGGAAGACTGGTCGAGCCCGAGAGCAAGCCTCGATGCCGGGATCGCCGTCGTGCACCAGGAGTTTTCTACGATCGGGGCGCTGAGCGTTGCGGAAAACATCTTTCTCGATGCCGAACCGCTGACGCGGTTTGGACTGATCGACAGGAAAGCGCTTGTTGCCCGAACGGAGGAACTTCTGGGAAAACTGGGCATTCATCTCTCCGCCCGGTCCCTCGTTGATGATCTGAGCGTCGCTGACAAGCAAATGGTCGAGATCGCAAAAGCGCTTCGATCAGATGCCAGGGTTCTCATACTGGACGAGCCGACAGCGGTCCTGTCTCAAAACGAAACCCGGCATCTTTTCAAAATCATCAGTGAATTGCGTTCACGGGGCCTCGGCATCGTCTATGTGTCGCACCGTCTGGACGAGATATTCGAGATCTGCACGGATATCACCGTTATCAAGGACGGGGTGGTCACGTCCCAGGGTCCGGTTGGCGACTACACGCATGACACTGTGATTGCGGCAATGGTCGGGCGCGAACTGGGCAATCTCTTTCCGGAAAAGCCGCACGGTTCCGACGCCTGGGCACCCATGCTGGAGGTCAGGGATCTCGTTGTTGCAGAGGGCGTGCCTCCGGTCAGCTTCGAGGTGAAAGCAGGTGAAATTCTCGGGTTGGCCGGCCTTGTGGGGTCCGGCCGGACGGAGCTTGCGCTTGCCATCTATGGCGCGGACGCGGCGAACGGGACCGTCCTGATCGAAGGCGAACCGCTGGACTACCGCTCCCCATCGAACAGCATCGATGCCGGCATTCTCATGCTTACCGAAAGCCGGAAGGACGACGGGCTGTTTCTCAACAGCTCCGTTGCGCGCAATTTTGCGGCGACCACGCCTGGACACGGGGTTCATCCGGCGCGGGTTGCCATAGGTCATGAAGAGGCCCGTGCGCGCGTCATGAAGGATCGTTTCGGCGTCGTTGTCGACGATGTCGGCTTGCCGATCTCCGCGCTTTCGGGAGGAAACCAGCAAAAGGTTCTGATCGCGCGCCTTCTGGAAAACCGGCCCAAGGTGCTCATTCTCGACGAGCCGACGCGCGGGGTCGATGTCGGCGCCAAGTCGGAGATCTACAAGATGCTCCGGCATCTGGCCGACGAAGGCATGGCGATCCTCGCGATATCGTCTGAACTGATTGAAATCGTCGGGCTTTGCGACAGGGTCTTCGTCATGCGCGACGGGGAACTGGCCGCTGAGCTGATGTCCCAGGAGATTTCGGAAGAGGCGATCATGAGTGTCGCGGCCGCCGAGACCTCAAGCCACCACGGAGTAGCCTCCAATGGATGATGTATTGCGCATGACGCGCGCACAGCCGGTGCATCTGGTTGTGCTTGCGCTTATCGGGCTTGTTGTCCTGACCGGGATGTACAGTTCGGACCGGTTTGCCACGCCGCTCAATTTCGCCAATGTCCAGGATCAGATGGTGGCCCTGGCGCTGGTCGCACTTGCGCAGACGATCGTCATTCTTTCCGGCGGGATCGACCTGTCCTATGCCGGTGCGCTCGGTCTGCTGACGGTTGTTTTTGCCTCGATTGCCGGAGAAGATCCCACCAGTTTCGCGGCGGCCATCGCCATTGTTCTCAGCCTTGGTGTCTTCATCGGTGCAGTCAATGGCGGCATTGTCACCTTCGTTGGCATTCATCCGCTGATCGTGACTCTTGGAACCTCGACCATCCTGTCTGGCCTGGCGCTCTTGATCACGCGCCAGCCGACAGGGTCGGTTCCCCTGTTCTTCGAGGATCTCGTCTACGGGCGCATCGGCATGATCCCATACGGGACCATCTTCACTTTGGCGCTCTATCTTCTGGCCGGATTTCTGCTCTGGAAAACGCGGCTGGGTCTCAGGATCTATGCCATCGGTGACAATGAACAGGCGGCATCGATCTCCGGTGTCCCGGTCAAGTCGACCAAGCTGATTGTCTATGCGCTTTCCGGATTTCTGGCGGCGGTCACCGCCATCTATATCTGCGGCCGTTTCGGCGTCGGGGACCCAAGAGCCGGTGTCGGGTTCGATCTAAAGTCGATCACGCCGGTCATTGTCGGCGGGACGCTGCTCGCCGGTGGCCGCGGCGGTGTTCTGGGAACCTTGCTTGCCGTAGTTGTCCTGGCGCTGCTCGCCAATGTCCTGAATTTCATGAATGTTTCCAGCTTCTATCAGTGGATCGCGGAAGGACTGATCATCATTGCCGCCGTCTCCATCTTCGTCGGGAGAAAAAGCAAATGACGATGTCGGCGCTTTTCGGAAAAAACAGCGGTACGGTCCGCGCTCAGCAGAACCGTGAACTGCTCATGCTCACCGGGTTTCTCATCGTGATCTGGGCGATAACGACAGCACTGTCACCGCGCTTTTTGAGCCCCGCGAACCTGAGCGACATCCTGCTTCAGGCCGCGCCGCTCGGGTTCGTCGTGATCGGACAGATGATCGTCATCATCGTGCGCGGACTGGATCTCTCGGTTGCCTCCATCATGGCCACCGTGGCGGTTCTTTCCATCGGATTGAACGACAACACCGTCGTGATCTTTGCGGTCGGTATCCTGCTCGGCGCACTCATCGGCGGCATCAACGGGTATCTTGTCGCCTATCGCGGCGTGACGCCCTTCCTGGCAACGCTTGCTACCATGATTGTGCTTCAGGGCGTCCGGTTTGCCTATACGGGCGGTGCCCCTGGCGGCACCTTGCCGGAAACTTTCCGGTGGCTCGCGACCGGTGACCTTTTCGGGATCCCCGTCGCACTGATCCTGCTGGGGCTTGTTGCCTTTGCCGCGCACTGGCTGCTTGAATACACGGTTTACGGTCGGCGCCTGAAGCTCTATGGCGACAATCCCGATGCGGCCTACATGACGGGTGCGCCGACCCGGCTGCTGGTGGTCAGCGCCTTCATGATCTCCGGCGTTCTCGCCGGGCTGGCCGGGCTGGTCCTGGTCGGATATGTCGGGATCGTCGATAACTGGACCGGGCGCGGCTACGAGCTCGACAGCATTGCGGCAGCCGTGATCGGCGGCGCAGCGCTCAGCGGCGGCAAGGGAAGTGTACCAGGTGTGCTCCTGGCAACGCTCGTGCTTGTCTCGTTGTTCAACATCGTTGTCATCCTGGGCCTGTCGATCGAGTTGCAGCTTGTGATCAAGGGAAGTTTGATCTTGCTGGCGGCGGCTGTTTACATGCGGCGGTCACGACGTTGAAACGAGGTTGAGGGCGCAATCGTGCCGACCGGCGAAACTCCAAGATCCAACCTCATCCGCATCGCCCGGATACTGGGCTGTTTCGATCACCGAAACAGCCCAAGGCCAACGCATGAAATCCTGAGCGAAGTCGGCATGGGCCGGTCGACCGGGTTCGGCCTTTTGCGGGCGCTGACACTCCGGGGCTGGCTTGAAAGGGTCGATCACGGCTCGCTGCGGCTCGGGCCAAAGGCCGCCGGCCTTGCCTTTGTGCCGCTCGAGGCTGTCGAAACGGCCCTGCCACGCAGCACCGCAGCGCTGCCACTCGACAGATCAGCGGCCGATCCCCATCACGCCATTTCCGAATGGGATGCACGACTGTTCGAAACGGTGTCAACAGATGCCTACAAGAGGCCCGCTCCGTTTCGCATCGGCTTTGCAAACGCCTCGCTGTCAAACGAGTGGCGCAGGGCAATGTTTGAAAGCATGCGCTACGCGGAACGGCTGCATGCGGACCGGATCGACGCTTTTCTTGTGAGGGAAGCCGGCGACGATGCCGGCACACAGGTGGACCAGATAGACGCGTTGGTCGAAAGCGGAATTGACCTGCTTCTTGTCAGCACGACCAACGCTCATTCGCCGTTACTGGACCGCAAGCTGAAGGATGTTGCGGATGCGGGGCTTCCGGTTGTCGCCGTCGACCGGCGCCCCCGCGATCCGTCTTCTCTGGTTTCCTTCGTGACCGCTTCGGACCGTCGCATCGGGCGCATCAGCGCCCTGTGGCTGGCGGAAAGGCTGAAAGGAGCCGGGCGCATCTGGATGTTGTCCGGCCTTGAGGGAGCCAGCCCGGCAATGCGGCGTCAGTCGGCTGCCTTTTCCGGATTTTCCGAATTTCCGGGCATTCAGATCGAGGCGGTCACATATACCGACTGGACCGAAGAAGGCGGGCGCAGGGCCATTCAGCGCCTGTTCGACCAGGGGGGAGCTGCCCCGGATGGCATCTGGTGCGACAGCGGATTGCAAGGTGTGGGCTCTCTGAAGTTCTTCATCGAAAACGAGCTCGCCGTCCCGGCCCATACCGGTGGCGATCTAAACCAGATGTACAAGCTCGCGCTCTACCACAAGGTTCCCTTTGTTGCGCTCGACTACCCGGCGGCGATGGGCGCAAGGGTGGTCGAGGTGGCACTGGACATTCTTTCCGGCAAATCCGTACCGCGCCGGGTGGAAGTGCCGGTTCCCATCGTTCTTCCGCGTGGTATGGAGACGGCAAGTGTTAGAGCCGATACCTGGGCCGAACGGCATGTTGGCTGGGATTTGCCCGGAACGGCAATCCTGTCCCAGGGTCCGAGCCTGCGCGGACTGCGGTCGGACGGTGAGAACAAGCAGGGGTCTCGACATGGATAAGACCGGTACGCCTTATGACAAGGCGATTGACACCTTTGAAGGGCTGGTTGAGCAACCGCTACAGCAGATTGTCTCCGGGCCCCTGCCGCTTGCCCGTGCGGTGGGACTGGCGACGACGTCAGGATACAGAGCCGTTGCAATCGCCGAAAGCGAAGGTCTCCTGACCCGGTCGACCGAAGGCGCCTATCTGCGTGGCCCTGCGACACTGGCGGCCGGATTGGCCGCGCTCGGGTTCGGTGATTTTGCCCTCGTGGCCGAGCCCGTGCTCATCCAGTTGCGGCAATCGACCCGGCTGACGGCCTTCCTGGGCGTTCTGAGCGATGGCGCTTGCGCAATCGGTCCGTTTTCCAGCGGGCGCGGTATCACCTACGTGTCACCGCGGCGGCACTACAGTCTTCTGACGGCGCCTTCCTTCGATCGTGACCGGCTTGCGGAAATATCCCTTGCGCATCAATTCGAGGCCGTGGGGGCACAGCGCGCCGTGATCTCGACCGTCTCGGAACGCCAGAACCGGCTTTGCATCGTGGGCGTCCTGTTGCCCGGTACCCGGGAGGAGGCGGGAAACGAGCTTCGTTCCGAGCTGGTCAGGGCGACGGATCTTCTTTGTTCGCACTCGGAGAAACCTGAATGAACGATATGAACGAGCGCAGCTTGTGGAACCCGCAATTCCGGTTCTCCGATGTTCTGGAGGATTTCGATGACTGGCTTCGGTGGCGCGACACTGCGAGCCGGACAGTCGAGCAGTCGCTTTCCTTTGAGCGCGTTGCCTACGGCACGCATGACAGACAGTGGATTGAAACGACGGAATGCGGCCCGGTTCAAAGTGCTGTTGTGCCGGTTTTCCTTCACGGTGGTTACTGGCGCAGCCTGAGCGCGGAGGATCATCGCTGTGTGCTGACCGGCCTGTCGGGCCTCGGGAACAGATGCGCGAATGTCGAATATCGCCTGATGCCTGAATTCCGCCTGGACGACCTTGTCGGCGACGCGGTCGCCGCGCTCACCCGGCTTGCAAGGCTCTATCCGAATGACACGCTGTTTGTGCTGGTTGGACACTCCGCCGGGGCGCATCTGGCGGTGAGTGCGGCGCTCAAGGCCGGACTGAGCGAGCGGCTGGCAGGTGTTGTCGTGGTCAGCGGGGTTTACGACCTTGCGCCCGTTGCCAAGTCTTTCCTGCAGGACGAAATCGGATTGACTGATGAGGAAATCCGGTCTCACAGTCTGATCGGTGCCTCGACCGGTGTGCCATTGTTATGCGTTGTCGGTGGCAATGAGACAGACGAGTTCAAAAGGCAGTGCCTTTCCATGGCTGAAAGCGCCGGAGCGGGACATCTCGTCGTGCGCGGTGCGCACCATCTCAGCATCCTCAGCGATCTGAATTCGCAAAAAAGCCCCTTGATTGATGCGCTGGGCGTCTGGTTAAACAACTCCAGCCATCCTGCAGAAGTGGACACGATATCATCATGACCTCTCAACTGAACCTGCCGGGCGACGGGATTTTCGTATTCCGGGTCTGGCGGCCGGACCTGTCCGGCCCCAGTCTTTGCGTTTTGCGCAGCGACACTCTGATCGACATTACCTGTGCTGCCGTGCCAACCATGCGGGACCTGCTTGAGCTTGAAGATCCGGCAGGCTGGGCCGCGGACGCAGACGGTGTCGCCATCGGCACGGTTGACGAAATTGCAGCCAACTCGACTGAAAATCCCAATCCGGCGCGGCCCTGGCTGCTCGCGCCTGCGGACCTTCAGGCGATCAAGGCCTGTGGTGTCACCTTTGCATTTTCGATGCTTGAGCGTGTGATCGAGGAGCAGGCGAAAGGCGACCCGGCGAAGGCCGAGAAGATCCGCGAACGCTGTTCGGCCATTATCGGCGACAGCCTCAGATCCGTTACGCCCGGGTCCGAGAAAGCGGCGCAACTCAAGGACGCCCTGATTGCCGAGGACGTCTGGTCGCAGTATCTGGAAGTCGGTATCGGACCAGACGCGGAGGTCTTCACCAAGTCACAGCCAACCTCCGCCGTCGGTTACGGCGCGTCGGTCGGACTGCACCCGATATCCAGCTGGAACAATCCTGAGCCGGAAGTGGTTCTGGCCGTCGACAGTTCCGGGACGATCAAAGGGGCAACGCTCGGAAACGACGTCAATCTTCGGGACGTAGAGGGCCGGTCCGCACTCTTGCTGGGCAAGGCCAAGGACAACAATGCGTCCACGTCGATCGGTCCTGCGATCCGGCTCTTCGACAACACCTTCTCGATGGATGACGTTCGCCGTCTTGAGCTGGATCTTACCGTCTCGGGGACGGATGGCTTCGAGCTGTCCGGTCATTCCACCATGACGGAGATCAGCCGCGACCCGCAGGACCTTGTCGGTCAGACGCGCGGGCGGCACCACCAGTATCCCGATGGCTTCATGCTGTTCCTGGGGACACTGTTCGCGCCGACCGAAGATCGTGACGCTCCCGGTGAGGGGTTCACGCACAAGCTCGGCGATATCGTCAGTATTTCA
>JGI12316J15310_10001119_pt7 | contig 10977 bp, 13 predicted proteins | sample MarCyaLeptolynsp_FD_15310 | JGI IMG/M metagenome (IMG submission 15310)
TGGCCGAGATCGAAACCACGGTGGGCGACCACACGATGTCCGAAGAGCCGACGGTCTTCTACATGGTCGGCGAGTCGCTCGGCGGCTGGGCGCGCTACCACGTCCGCGAGGACATGGTGCAGGGACAAGTCGACGAGGAGTACTACAACCAGGCCAAGGCCGCGCTGCTGACCTTCGGAAGCTCGATCCGCAACCTCGCCGACTTCGCGATCCCCAACGACACCGCGTACCTCTCGTCGCAGCCGATCTTCGGTGGCGCGGGCGGATACCCCGGAGCGGTGATGGGCAACTTCTTCGGCAACCACGACCAGGTGCGCGCGCTGACCGAAGCCGGAGGCGATCACGCCCGCCTGCGGCTCGCGCAGACCTTCCTGTTCACGTCGCCGGGCAACATCCCGATGCTGTACCAGGGCGACGACATCGGGACGTTCGGCGATCAGGATCCCGACAATCGGGCGATGCATCGCTTCGATGGGCTGTCGCCGGCGGAGGCCGCGTCGCTGGAAAACACACGGCTGGCCGGCGCAGTCCGTGAGGCGCATCCGGCTCTGCGTCGGGGCACCCGGCAGACAGTCGAGCTCGAGGACTACTTTTGGGTGTACCGGGCGACGTACCAGGACGATGAGGTCTACGTGGCGATCAACCGCGACGCAGACCGGTCCTACGCGCCGCCAGCGGGCTTTTCGGACGTCCTGGGCAACTGCTCGGGCGGCACCGTGCCGTCGCTGAGCTCCTGCATCTTCGTCTCCGAGTAGTCCGCCGGGGTCGATATCGCACGAAGGTCACCCCCAAGATCGGGGTGGCATGATGTGCGTCGGGCCGTTACCCTCCCGCGGCTCGGATGTCCAACCAGGAACGGCAAGACGGCGACCACGACGGTCGCGCGCAGGCGTCGACGGCGTGCCACGAGGAGCACGACCGCGAGCCGGTGTTGGTCGAGCTCGGTCTGCTGGACGACGATGACGACGATGACCTCGTCGAGTTGCGCGTCGCGCTTCCGCATCATCCGTACGCGTCGGTCGACAACCTGTGGGCCGAGCCGGTCCCCGACGCCAAGCCCGTCGGGTGCTACGTCGTGCGCAGCATTCCCCGCCACGCCTTCGGTCTGGCCTGGGGCGACATCGTCAGCACCGTACCCGGCGAAGACGGCGAGCCGCCTTCGGTGCACACCGTCGTGCGCCACGGGGGGCACGAGACGCTGCGGGTGACCTTCCTGCACAAGGTCCCCAAGGCGCAGCGACTCGAGCTGCTCGACGAACTGTCCGAGTACGGAGTGTCGTACGAGGGCTCGCCGATGCGAACCATCGCCATCGACGTTCCGCCCGTCGCCGATGTCGACGGTCTGCGGCTGTGCCTCGGCCAGTGGCAGGCGCAAGGCTGGGCCGACGTCGAAACCTGCGAGCCCCGGGTCCCGGGCAGCTTCGACGACGCCGTCGCCCCCGAAGCCGATGCCGCGCTCCGAGCCATGTCCGGCCGCGGCCGCCGACGCCGTCGCCGCCGCTCGTACTGAGCCCGTCACCGCCGGCCACGCCCACGCCACGGCGCCCCCACCGCCGCGATTTCGGCCCCCAAGCCCCCGATCCACCGGTGGGTGTCCTCCCGTACCCAGCCACAGGAGGACGCATCTTTGTCAATGCTCTCAAAAACCACCCTTGGACTGGGACTGACGGCCATCGCCATCAGTGCCGCCCTCGTTGCGGGCGATGAAGCGACCGCAGCAGATCACTTGGACGCGCCGGGCGTGCAGGCAGACGCCGCGGCCGACATCACCGACTTCTACGCTTGGTCGAACGGCGAGACGGCCACGGCCATCATCGCGTTCGCCGGCCTGGCGGAGGCGGGCGCCGAAGGGACGTACGACCGCGACGTGCTCTACGGCATTCACATCGACAACGACGGCGACGGCGTCGCCGATCGAGACATCTGGGCACGCTTTGGCCAAAACCCCGACGGGGAGTGGGGCATGCAGGTTACCGGCCTGTCCGACGACCCCCTCGTTGCACCGGTCGAGGAAGCGATGGAGGCCGACGGCACCTGGATCTTCGGCGGCACGCGCGACGATGGTTTCTTCTTCGACCTCGAGGGCTTTCAGAACACCCTCGCCGAGGCCACGCTGATGTTCGACAGCACCCGCGACACGTTCGCCGGGACCAACACCACGGCCATCGCCGTCGAGGCGCCGCTGGATGCCTTCACCGACGGGGCGGCTTTCACCATTTGGGCGAGTACTCGCCGCGCGCAGTAGAGCGAAGAAAGGACGAACAACGATGATGAAGCTTCGTACCCTCATCGCAATGACGGCGCTGGGCCTGGCCCTGCCCGCCTGCGTGATCACGACCAACGGCGACGACGACGACGGCGCGGACGATACGACCGACGGCCCCGGCGGCGACGACGACGATGATGACGACGTCCAACCCGACGACGACGACGATGACGACGACGACGATGACGACGTCGACCCCGACACCGGCAGCGGTGGCGAGATGGGCTTCGACTTCGACGACACCGCGCCGGAGGACATGGTCCAGGTCGACCGCATGGGCATGCCCGCGATCAACACGGCGGTCATCACCTCCAAAGACGACTACAACGGGTCCACCCCCGCCGACGATGCGGCCGGGACCTACGTGGAAGAGATCGTCGAAAACGTCACGGGCTTGCACGAGGCGCTCGACGACGACCTGACCGGTGCGGGCCTGACCCCGTGCGCGGCGATGACCTGCGTCGAGCAGGCGGCCCCGCTCGTCGTCCCCGACGTGCTCTCGATCGACCCGGCGGCGGCAGCAGGCTTCCCCAACGGACGTATGCCCGCCGATCCCGTCATCGACATCACCCTCGCGGTGGTGCTCCTCGACCTGTCCGTCGAAGGCCAGGACGCGGCGACGCTCGCCGGTCTGCCCCTCAACCCGCCGTCGAACGACGTCGAGTTCTCCGCGAGCTTCCCTTACCTCGCGGACCCCAACTGACGACGAGAGAATCGTCTCCACGAGCGCCCTCGCTGCCCATCACCGACCGCGGTGGCGCAGTGGGGGCGCCTTTGTCTATGCTCGCAGGCCGTCCGTGCGCGCCTGTTCCGTCACCGTCAACTACAAGACCGCCGACCTCACGTTGCGAGGGCTCGCGGCGGTACGTCCTCAGGTTCTCGCCCTCGGAGGTCGCTGCATCGTCATCGACAACGACTCGCAGGACGGGTCGTTCGACAAGATCGCCGCGGCCGTCAAAGCCGAGGGCTGGGACGACCACGTCGACGTCATCGCAGCCCCGAAAAACAAGGGCTTCGGGACCGGCAACAACCTCGCGTTTGCCCACGCGGCGAAGTGGGACGACAAGCCCGACTACTTCTACCTGCTCAACCCCGACGCCTACCCCGACGACGACACGGTCGCGCATCTGGTCGACTTCATGGACACGCACGAGGACGCCGGACTGGCCGGCAGCCGCGTGCGCCACCCGGACGGCTCGCTCCGGCTGTCGGCGTTCCGGTTCCCGAGCGTGCTGTCGGAGGTGGAGCAGGCGCTGCACTTCTCGCTCACCTCGCGACTGCTGGACTCGTTCAAGGTCGTCCCCGACGCGCCGACGCAGACCAGCGTCGTCGACTGGGTCTCCGGAGCCAGCGTGATGCTGCGTCGCGAAATGGTCGACCAGCTCGGCGGGTTCGACGAGACGTTCTTCCTGTACTTCGAGGAGACGGACCTGTCGATGCGGGCCAAGCGAGCGGGCTGGTCCACCTGGTACGTGCTCGAGTGCGAGGCCGAGCACATCGGCCAGGTCTCCACCGGGATCAAGTCCAAGGCCAAGCGACGTCCCGAGTACTGGTTTGCCTCGCGCGCGCACTACATCGAGAAAAACCACGGCCGCATGCGGCTGCTGCTGGCCAACTCCGCCTACGTCGGAGCCAGCCTGCTGCACCAGGTCCGCAAGCGTCTCAACCCGTCCAAGGAAGACGGCGAGCCCCCGCACTTCTTTCGGGACTTCGTCGACTTCAACTTTCGCGGCCGTCTGCGGCCCTGATCGGCGCCGGCCGCCTCAAGATGCGCGCGAGGTCTCGTCGCGCTCCCAGGTCTTCTCGAGATTGGCCTCGAGCTTCTTGCGAGCCATGAGCTGTGAGTAGGCCATGACCCCGAGATAGATCGGCGCGTGCGCCCAGAGCTTGGGCGTCCGGGCGATGATCCGAAGCGACCGTCGGGAGTTGGTCGTCTCGTTTTCCCACATCTCCGGGAACTTCTCGCGCAACTGCAGCATCCCCGCTCGGACCCGCACCATCACCGACGACAGCGACCGAATGCTGCGGGGCGGATGGATCGTGAACGTATGCTTGGACGACGTCGCCCGCTCGTGCGGCGCCGCGACCAGACGCGCAAAGCCATCGTCGGCAATCACGTCCGGGAACTTGCCGAAGCGCTCACGCCCTTGTTTGGAAAACGCGAAGAAACCGGCCCCGATGATGCCCTCGGTGAAGTACGGCATGCTCGTCCACACCTTCATGAACGAACGGATCAGCGGGGGTCGATCCTGGTAGGCGACGATCGCCTTGGGCGCGGCGAGCATGATCGGTGAGTCTTCGCCGAGCATCGAGGCCACGTCCCGAAGTGCCGCCGTCGACACGACGATGTCTGCGTCGACGTACATCCGCGGGAACCCGGTGGCGTGCTCGTCGCCGAGGTTGAGCGCGCCGATCTTGTTGCCCACCGGAGTCTCGACCACTTTGACCGGCGCGCCGTAGCGTCGCGCTCGCTCGGCGGTGTCGTCCTTGCACCCGTTGGGGACGACGATGATCTCGAGCTCCCCTTCTTTGTAGTCCTCCAGCATCGCATCGAGACATCGCTCGATCACGTTGCCCTCGTTGTAGGCGGGAATGATGACGGAGAACATCGCGGATCCGAGTCCGGTGATAAGCCACCGGCCCGGGAAAGTCGAGGCCGCGCTCTACGCTCCGTGGGCTCGCGTCAGGGAGCGGCCGGAAAGAGCTCTGGCTGCAGTCGCTCCGCCCAGCCCTCGAGCGGCTTGGCGATACGTTCCGCTTTCCCGCGACAGATCCGCCCCTCGACGATGTAGTCATCGACCCGGAGGTACGAAAACCGCACGCCATCGCTGTCGAAGTCGACCGGCACGAGGGCATCACCGGGCTTACCGTTGCCGAGGTCGCGTCCCGCTGCGTGTGGGTTTTGCATCGGCGCGAAGTACAGACTCAGGTGCGTCTTGCACCTGCCCGACGATGACGCGGGCTCGTGGCGCGCGAGCAGCCGGACGACGCCGTCTCGACAGCGCGGATTTCCGAGGCCGAACAGGACGCAGACGTAGCCGAACGGCTCGCCGGGGTCCGCAACGCGCGACCACTTGCCCGGGGGGGCGATGGCGGCGAGGCAGGCTTCGCGGTCCGAGACCTTCTCGTGGAGGATGCAGGCGGCGGGTTCCGGTTCGGGTTCGGGGTCCGGTTCGGGTTCCGGTTCCGGTTCCGGCTCGGGTTCCGGTTCCGGTTCCGGTTCCGGTTCCGGTTCCGGTTCCGGGTCGGGGTCGGGCTCGGGGTCGGGGTCGGATTCGGCGACCGGTTCGGGCTCGACGGAGGCCGGGGAGCGACATGCGGTGGCCAGCCCCAGCGCGAGCACGAACGAGAGCCTCACGGGTCGAACTGTACTACCCGCCCATGGACGGCTTGTAGGCCTGGCCCGGTGTCCCGCCGATTGCGAGCAACGTCGCCCCCTCGTCGGTCGTGACGAACTTGCGCCGCGTCTTGGGCCCGACGCGCACCAGGTCGCCCTGACGAAGCGTGGTCTGCACGTCGCCCGCCCGCAGCTGCACGCTGCCGCGTAGCACGACGTAGACCTCCTCGTGCCCGTCGCCCTGATGGTCATGCTCGGGGTAGCCCTCGCACGCCGGATCGAGCTCCAGCACGTTCATACCCCAGGCGCTGACGCCAAGCGCCTCGCGCGCGGGACGAAATGCAATCCCGGGGATGGCGTGCTCGCCGGCGTAGGCCTCGATCTCTTCGATGGACTTCACGATGATGTCGGTCATGCGTTTTCCTCGATAGGGGTGTGCCATGGCGTCCGGCGGCCGACTTGAACAAATGCGACCAAGTGGCCACGGCCGCGCACGTGGGCTGGTGTCCAGTCGGCAGAGCGGTCGGCGGGTGGATGCGGTCGCGTATCGGCCCGACCCCGACCTGGCGCCGATCGTCGCTTCGCTGTGGAGCGGCGCCTGGAACCTGCGGGACCAGGACCCTCACCACACCGAGCTGCTCGGTGATCCGTGCGCGCACTTGGTGTGCGAAGCCGGCGACCGCGGCGACAGCACCCGCCTGGTCGGGGTGTGGACCCGACTGTGGCGCCGTACGCTCGAGGGACGGGGCCGCGTTCGCGGGATCAAGCTGCGGGCCGGGGCACTCCGCGGCGTGCTGCCCGAGCCTGCGCATCGCTACGCCAACCGCATCGTGCCGCTGGCCGACCTGTTCGGGTCCGACGCAGTCGAGCCCCTGCACGCGGCCGTCATGAGCCCCGAACGTGACGTCGACGGTTTTGCCGCCTTTCAGACCTGGCTACGCGCCCGTACGCGCCCCGACGACGAGGCTCTCACGACCGCAGTCGCGCTCGTCGAGACGATCGTCGGCGACCCGTCGGTGACCAGTGTGGCCGCCCTGTGCGAGCGCACGGGCGACTCACCACGCGCCCTGCAGCGCCTGTTTCGTGACTACGTCGGTGCCTCGCCCAAGTGGGTGATCCGTCGAAACCGACTGCAAGAGGTCGCGCTGCGGATCGAAAAGGGCGAAGCCCCGAGTCTCGCCGCGCTCGCGGCCGACCTCGGCTACGCGGATCAGGCCCACCTCGCCCGCGACTTCAAAGCGATCGTCGGCAAGAGCCCCCGGCAGTTTTCCGAGACCGTCGGATGAGCGGCCCCATGAACCTTCTCGAGCTCATCCGTCGTACCGTCCCCGCCGTCCCGCGCGCCGAAGGCGACTGCATTCCGTGGAACGAACCCGGGTTCAGCCGCCGGATGCTCGACGTGCACCTGTCACAGCAGACCGATCTCGCGAGCCGACGCGGCGAGGTGCTCGACGCCCACGTCACGTGGCTCCACGAGGAGCTGCTGCACGGGACTCCGTCGCGCGTGCTCGACCTCGGGTGCGGGCCGGGCCTGTACCTGCAACGCCTCGCGCGGCGCGGCCACAGGGGCGTGGGGGTGGATTTCGGGCCTGCCTCGATCGCGTACGCCGAGCAGCAGGCCAAGGACCTGCCGTTGACGTTCATCGAAGCGGATCTCCGCGACGCCGACTTCGGCGAGGGCTTCGATCTCGTCACGTTCATCTACGGCCAGGTCAACGTCCTGTCGCGCGCCGAAGCTTCCGCCATCCTCGGGAAGGCCCGCGCGGCCCTCAACCCCGGCGGTCGGGTCGTCGTCGAGGCGCAAACGCTCGCAACTGTCCGCGGAGACGGACAGACCTCGCGCTCGTGGTCCACCGAAGAGGCGGGACTGTTCGGCGACGCGCCGCACCTCGTCTTGCACGAGCGCGGCTGGGATCCGCAGGCCCGAAGCACCACCGAGCGCTGGTACATCATCGACGCGCCATCGGCGAAAGTGACACGCTACGCCCAAACGACGGAAGCGTATCGGGACGCCGAGCTCGCCGCGCTGCTCGAGTCAGCGGGCTTTGTCGACGTGCAGTGCGTCGGACCCCTGCCCCGCAGCCCCGAAGGCGACGCGCTGTGCGGGTGGCTCGGCACCGCGCTGTGATGTCCGACCGCGTGACCGTCGTCCGGAGATTCTCCCCACCGCCGCCGGGGTGAGCATGCCTGCGAAAAAAGTGCGCCCGTGGTCCGTGATCCGTGCGTTAGGGTGCGGCGGTGACCGAGAGGACCCTCGCAAAGTCCCCCTCCGCCTCCGCTGCCCTCGACCTCGTGCACGGGCTGCAGCGCCGCTTTGTCGACAAGCTGCAGGCAGCAAGCGCGAGTCTGGGCCACCCCGACCCGTTCGAAGAGCACACCTGGCAGCGCGACGAGGGGACGCACGGGGGCGGAAATCGGCTGTCCATCGGCGACACCGCCGTGTTCAACCGAGGCTCGGTCAACGTCTCGCAGGTCCACTACGACGATCTGCCGGACAAGGCGCTCGGCTCGGCGACCGCGCTGTCCACGATCATTCACCCCAAAAACCCCCACGCCCCCTCGATTCACATGCACGTCTCGTGGACCGAGATGCGCGACGGTCACGGGTACTGGCGCGTGATGGCGGACCTCAATCCGTCCCTCGTCGAGAGCGCCCCCAAGGACACCTACCGCGCCGCGATCCAGACCGCCGCCGGCACGACCTGGGAGCACGGGGCCGCCCAGGGCGATCGCTACTTCACGATCCCGGCCCTGTCGCGCACGCGCGGCGTCGTGCACTTCTATCTCGAGCGCTACAAGACCGACGACGATGCGGCCGACACCGCCCTCGCCCGCCGTGTGATCGAGGCCTCGATCGATGCCTACTGCGCGCTGCTGCCCGGGTGTGTGCAGGCCCATCCCGAACCGAGCGACGACGACCGGCGGCGCCAGCTCGAGTACCACACCGTGTACCTGCTGCAGGTGCTCACGCTCGACCGCGGGACCACTTCGGGCCTGCTCGTGCACGACCAAAACGACGTCGGGATCATGGGTTCGCTCCCGTCCCACGTCGATCGCTCGTTGCTCGCGTCGTGGCGAAACAAGCACACTCCGCCCCAGGACGCGCTGGTCGACCGTCTCGTGGACGCCCTGCCCGACGCCTCGCCCACGCCGGTCACCACCGAGGTCAAGCAAGCGCTCGCGCAGACCGTCCGCGAGCACTACCGCGCTCACCCCGAGGCGTTGGACATGCAGGCCGCCGGTGACGTCGTTCCGCCCACGGTGGCCAATCACCTCGGAGACGGGTCGAAGAGTTAAGGCCAGGCTTTAGATCCAAAGCCTTGTTCCCGGGTCGCGACCACCCCACGGAGGTGGCAGCGATGCGCCCCATTCATTCGTCCCCTCTCGTGATCGCGCTGGCGATCGGATGTTCGACCCCCGCCGAGCTCGACGAGCTCGAGGCCTGGGATGAGCCCGACGGCCCCGCAGCGGACGCGGCGATTGAGCCCACTGTGGCTGCGGCGGCCGGTCCGTCCCCGAGCACGTACTGCAACGTGCTCTCGGACTGCGACGACGGCAACCCGTGCACCATCGCGACCCAGTGCATCGAGCACCACTGCCTGTACGCCGATGTCTCCGGGCCGTGCGACGACGGCAGCGCGTGCACCCTCGACGACACGTGCATCGCCGGGCAGTGCGTCGGCTCCGAGGAGGTCGTACTGCTGTCGGGTACGCAGCTGCCGGCCACCGAAGGCTGGCAGCCCTATGGCGACGACGCGGCCACCACCAACGGCTCGATCGTGACCGTCTCCACGCCGATCGCTTCACCGCAGTACCGCTACGCGACGTACGGCCTGGGCCTGTCCGCGGCCGATCTCACCACCCACGACCTCCAGTGGACGCTGCGCGTCGACAGTGCGGACTTCAACCCCTACGACGCGAGCGCAGCCGTGCTGCCCCATTTCACCGGCTGGTACGGCTGGAGCTCCCCCACCCGCGCCCAGATGATCGCCTTCGAAGAAGATCGCATCGGTTGGGGCGACGCCTCGGCCCAGTACCTCGTCGACACAACCCTGCCGCACGTGTACCGGCTCGGCGTCAACGGAGCCGGTGAAGGCGAGCTCTTTGTCGACAACAACCTCGCGCTCGTCCGCCCGGGCATCGTCATTGGACCGATGGTCGGCTTCGGCGATCAGACCAACGACTGGGGCGTCGACGGACAGTTCGAGATTTCGGACATGCGCCTGGTCCCCAACGCTTGGTGCAAGGTCGGCGGACCGCCAGCCAAGTAACGTCAGCGCTTGGCGGCCTTCAGCGCGCCGACCAAACCGTCCGGATCGTCGACGAAGACGTCGAGCCGGTCCCCGTACAACGGCCATCTCATCGGGCCCTCCAGGGTGGCCGGCTCGCGCAGCCAGATCCGGCAATTCGGGGCCGGCAGCGGGGTGAGCCGCACCGGTCGGCCGCCGTCGTCGGCCGTCTCGTTGGCATCGGGGCCGTCGATGCGTTCGACCCGACGTACGTGCGCCAGCGGCACCTGCCCCCGCGCCCGCTGTCCCAGCGCGATCTCGAGCTTGGCCGAGCCGACGACGAAGCCCGGCGTTTCCCGAAGCAAGCGCAGGTCGCCCACCAACCACAGGGCGAGGTACAGGCTCGAGAGCAGCAACGTTGCCTGCACGATCGAGCGGACCAGCCCCGCGTCGATCATCACCCCGAGGAGCAGGTGCACCGCCGGCATCTCCACCGCCAGCATGAAGAGCACCACGAAGACGGCATTGCGGTAGCCGCTGCCCGCCATTGCCCCGAACGCTTTGCCCTCGACCGGCGCGGGGCGCAGCGGCCGAAACGTCAGCGAAGACAGCGCTGCGAGCACGACCTCCATCGCGGCTCAGCCCCTCCCGTTGCTCCCACCATCGATCCACGCCTGTACGCGCCGACCGAGTACGGGCAACGTGACCGGCCCGCCGCCCAGGACCACGTCGTGAAACTCGGGCAGTGAAAACGACTCGCCCAGCGCCGCCTCCGCCTTGGCCCGCAGCTCGAGAATGTGGCGCTGCCCGAGCTTGTAGCCGAGCGCCTGGCCCGGCCAGCCAATGTAGCGGTCGACCTCGTTGACGATGTTGTCCTTGGTCAGCGCGGTGTGTTCGAGCAAGAACGCTTCGGCCTGCGCCCGCGTCCAGCCCATCGCGTGAACGCCAGTGTCGACGACGAGGCGGCCTGCCCGCCACGCATCGAACGACAGCACGCCGAGCCGGTCGAGATCGGTTTCGTACAGTCCCATCTGTTCGCCGAGCCGCTCGGTGTACAGCGCCCAGCCTTCGACATAGGCCCCGTAGCCGGCATGCCGTCGAAACGCGGGCAACGCCTCCCGTTCCTGGGCGATCGCGGTCTGAAG
>JGI12316J15310_10000213_pt20 | contig 10945 bp, 10 predicted proteins | sample MarCyaLeptolynsp_FD_15310 | JGI IMG/M metagenome (IMG submission 15310)
GGTCTCGGGCATCCTGGATTTGCGCTACGACCTCGGCCTGACCAGCGCCATGATCCAGCGCTCAGGCGTTACCCTTGAACCCTGGAGGCGGTCGCATGTCGTGTGCGCCATGCCGAGCGGGCACCCGCTTGAAAAGAAGGAAATCGTCACCCCGGCGGACCTGGAAGACGTGGAACTGATCGAGTTTCTGCGGCGTCTTGGAACGCGGGCGATTACCGAACAGGTGTTTGCCCGAGCAGGTGTTCGTCCGCGCACGGTTGCCGAGACAGCGACCAACATGGCTGCGCTTGAACTGGTGCGCGAGGGCCTTGGCGTGACGTTGCTCAACCCCTTCCCTGTTCTTTCAAACGGCATGGCCGAGATTTCGGTCAGGCCCTTTGACGCGCCCATTACCTACAACACCAGTTTCGTCCTGCCTTCGGGCCGGCAACCCTCTGAATTCGCTCGGCAATTCATGGAATATGTCAAGAACACCACGCCGCCCGACAAATACTCGGAGACTGTCTAGCGATGACCGGCTTCGCTCCAGACTGTGTCCTTGTCCAGCGGATAGCTCGGGCGCGGTATGAATTTGAAAGGCCACCGCTCGAGCACCGGGCTCGTCAGCCCGGCCGTGTCGATTTCAAAGACCCTGTCCGGTGTGAACCAGCGCGAGAACCCGGCGCGGAAATGACCGCGCGACTTGACGACAACGCAGTTCGCCTTGCCGACGTCCAGCCCGAGCATGTGAAAGAAGACCGGGTCGGCCGTCTGGGCCCGGTCGGATATGACGACGACGCATATCCCACCAAGATCAAGTGCGGCACATGGCCCGAGGTGCAGCTGACGCCCCTTGGTCATACCGCGCTCTCCAATGACATTGCCGTCGTGAAGCGCAAGCACCTTTGCCGGAACTTCGAAAGGACGGTCCCATTTCTCCCAGACCTCATTGCCGGCATTGCGATTGAAGACAGCCGTAAAACGCGCGCCGACACCTTGCGCATGGGCTTCAGCCGCCAGCTCGGGATCGAAAAACGATCCGTAAAGAACATTTTCGGCGCGCGCAGAATGGAGAGCTGCCAGCAATTCCGTCGTGCGCCCGGAGCCGCCGCCTCCCGGGTTGTCGCCAGCGTCGGAGAAGATGACCGGCGCTCGCTCCGTGGTGTTTGCAAGGCTCACCGCCTCTTCGACAGACGTCAGGTTTCGTACGAACTTCTCGCGCATCGACCATGCCCGATCTGCAATTTCGGAAGCCAGGTTGTCCGCTACACGCTGATCGTCCCGCGCGGTCACGACAATGCTCAGTCCGTTGTCGGGCGTATCGGAAAAGACAAAATTGCCGAACACAGAGACATTCACAATCGCCCCGCCAAGCTCCGCCTGCCGCCGCTGCCCGTAGTCGATAAGCTCGCCATAGGGCGCTTCCGCCGTCAAAAGCGTGACGGAAGCGGCAACGATCGGCGGCCTCTTGAGCGCGGTCTTCGGCCGCTTTCCGTCAGCAAGGCAGCGCCTCAACGAAAACGCGGCTTCCTCGCCGCGCTCGATCATGTCGACATGCGGGTTGGTCCGGTATCCGACAATCAGATCGCAGGCCTCGACCATCCTCGGCGAAATGTTCGCGTGAAGGTCAAGCGTGCTGACGATGACAGGTTCCGGACCGACCGCCATCCGGACAGCAGCCATCAGGTCGCCGTCCGGATCATGACTGTGCTCGGCAACCATGGCGCCATGGTTGCAGATATAGACCGCATCAAAGGGCCCGTCCGCTTCGAGGCGGCGCTGAATGCTGGCAGTAATCGCTTCGAACACGTCGCGTTCCACGGGCCCAGCTGGATGGCTCGCCGCCAGTGTGCAGGGCACGGGCCGCCACGGGCCCGTGGCATCCATGGCCCGGACAAAGGCCGCGAACTCGGTGGCCAAGGCCGGCGTCGGCGACCGGGCCTCTTCAAGCAAGTCGTCCCCCGCAAGCCAGGTGAGCGAGCGGAAATCATCTTCGCCTGCCGGTCGCGCGAACCGGTTCGATTCCAATATCATGCCCAGCAACGCAACTTTGGGTCCACTCACCACACGTCCTCCCATCTCCGGCCGTTTCTTTGAATTAGGAGCACGACCTCGTGAGCGAAATCAATATTCCGAACGAATACCCGGTAGAACTGAAAGCCCCTGACCTGTCGCCTTACAGGAACGGCAACACCGGAATTCCCTATATCTGGCGGTTCGACAGCGGCAAGCCAGGTCCAAACGTCATGCTCAGCGCAATCGTTCACGGCAATGAGCCCTGTGGGGCGATCGCGCTCGACTGGCTGCTGAAACGGGAGACCCGGCCGGCCGCGGGCTCCCTGACATTTGCCTTCATGAACATAGACGCCTATGAGGCCTTCGATCCGGCGGATCCGAACGCAACACGGTGGATCGATGAAGACTTCAATCGCGTCTGGGACATAGAAGCTCTTGAGGGCGACCGCGACAGTGTCGAGCTGCGCCGTGCCAGAGAGGTGCGTCCGGCGCTGGCAGAAATCGATTACCTTTTTGACATTCACAGCATGCAACATCTCGCGCCGCCGCTCATGCTGACAGGCCGCCACCCGCGCGCCAAGTCTCTCGCATTCAAAGTCGGTGTTCCGGAGAAAATGGTCGGCGATGCCGGTCACGCAGCGGGCCGCCGAATGCGCGACTATGCTGCGTTTGACGATCCGGAAAGTTCCAAAACCGCTCTCTTGATCGAGTGTGGCCAGCACTGGCAAGCCTCGGCAGGCGATCTTGCCAAGGAGTCCGCCGCCCGGTTTCTTGTCGCGGCTGGTGCGCTTGACCCTAACGCCTTAAACGATTTTCCAGACACCCCACCCAGGCAGGCAGCCTTTACCGTCATTGAGGCTGTCACCATCAAATCAGACCAATTCACCTTCGCTCAACCATTCCTGGGCGGTGAGATCATCGAAAAGCGAGGAACCCTGATCGGGCATGACGGTGAAACCCCCGTCGTGACCCCGGAAAACGACATCATGCTGGTCATGCCCTCAAAACGCCTATGGCGCGGACAAACGGCCGTGAGACTCGCGCGGCGAGATATCTGAGAAAACGAACAAATCGGAGGCAAATCGATTATGGCGACGCGTGAGGCGGCTATCAAAGCTGTCACCAGGTATTACGACGCTGGGGAATTTCGGACCGAATTGGCTGAGCGGGTTGCGGTTCGGACATCCAGCCGCGAGGAACAGCACCAGAAAGAGCTGCGGCGCTACTTGGACGAAGTGATGCGGTCACGCTTCGAAGCGATGGGATTCTCCGTCGACCTGCACCCCAATCAACTGCTCGAGCGGGCACCCTTCCTGGTGGCCAAGCGTGTCGAGGATCCTGCCCTGCCCACTCTCTTTTGCTATGGTCATGGCGACACCGTCCCCGGCGAGGACGGCAGATGGAGCGACGGGCGCGTTCCGTGGATCCTTTCGGTCGCCCAGACACCAAGCGGTGAGCGCTGGTACGGCCGGGGCACTGCGGACAACAAGGCGCAGCATGCCATCAACATGGAAGCCATGCGCCACGTCCTCGAAGCGCGGGGCCGCCTTGGCTACAACGTCACGTTCCTGATCGAAACTGCCGAAGAGATGGGGTCTCCCGGGCTTGCCGAGTTCTGCCACGAGAACCGCGAGATGCTCGCTGCAGACCTGCTGATCGCCTCGGACGGTCCACGCTTTTCGACCGACGGGCCGGACATAAAACTCGGCACGCGCGGCGGGTTGAACCTTCGCTTCCGGCTCGACTACCGTGAGGGCGGCCACCATTCCGGCAACTGGGGCGGGTTGCTGGCCAATCCGGCAATCGTGCTCATGCACGCGCTCACGACGCTTGTGAGCCGAAACGGCGAAATCCTGCATCCGGGTCTCAAGCCAGACAGCATTAAAGCGTCAGTGCGCGATGCCCTTGCCAAGGTCACGGTCACCTCCGGTGCGGACGATCCGGACATCGACCCCTGGTGGGGTGAACCGGGCCTGAGCGGCGCTGAAAAGGTCTTCGGCTGGAACACCTTCGAGGTGTTGTCCTTCATTACCGGTGACCCCGAAAAACCGCAGAACGCGGTCCCACCCTTCGCGGAGGCCATCTGTCAGATCCGGTTTGTGGTCGACACCGATCCCGATACTTTCCTGCCGCTGATCCGCCAGCATCTTGAAGACGAGGGTTTCAGCGGCATTACGGTCGAACCGGCCCGCATGTCGATGCTGCGCGCCTCGCGCCTCGACCCGGAACATCCTGCGGTCGATTGGGCGGTCAGATCGATCGAGAAGACCACGGGCAAAGCGGTCACGATCATCCCCAATGCCGGCGGCTCGTTGCCGAATGACATCTTTCTCAACATCATCGGCATGCCGACGATCTGGGTGCCGCACAGCTATACCGGCTGCTCGCAACATGCTCCGGACGAGCACGTCCTGCCGCACCTGATGAAGGAGGGCCTTCAGATGATGACGGGACTGTTCTGGGACCTGGGAGAAGGTTTTCCGGGGATGGAACACCAACCACGGTGAGCCAAGAAGCCTTTGGTGCGGATGTGTGAAAGGCGATGTCGTGTGTGCGCGGACAGGTTCAATTTGACGCAATCCGTGCCATTTGCAGGGCGTCGCAATAGCCTTCCTCCGTGCGAACATAGTCGCGCAAGCGGCCTTCCTCTTCGAAACCGAGCTGGCGGTAGAGTTCGATAGCGCGCGTGTTGTCCACCCAGACAATCAGGCTGAGGCGCCTGATCCGGTAAAAACCGTCACACAGCCGGATCACCTCTTCGATCAGGGCGCGGGCAATGCCCTGTCCTTGCCGCTCGCCGTGGGTCACGACCATGTTGAGCTCTGCCGCATGGGCCGCACGCGGGATGTTTTGATGCAGGACAAGCTCCGCGAAGCCAATAACCTCCCCATCGCTCTCCGCAACGATCTGCACCAGGTTCGGATCGGCGGCCAGCCGGTCTTCTGTGTTCTTGAGCCGCATATAGGGCAACCGCATCGATCCGAGAACAACGTGAGGGCTCGTCAGAATTGCGTGCAGTTGAGGTGCGTCCACGGGTTCGGCGTGGCGTAATTTGTAATTCATCAAACCCTCCCTGGGGCGTCGCGGCCGCTAAAGAAACGGCCGCTCTCTTGGTCAGAATAGATCCGATCATGCGCGCCGGACCAGTCCCGCAAGGTTCAAAGACCCGTCCGCTTGGGCAGCGGAACATACATGTGCACGTGGGTCTGGGTGGAGAATTCCCCCGTCATCGGGCCGTGTGTTTTGCCGTCGCTGTGCCAGGCGATCGCCAATTCGGAGATCAGCTGCTCGCCGGTCAACTGGAGACAGGGCGTGATGACACGAAAGAATTTTGCATTCCCGTTTTCGTCGGCCGTGAAGACATTCTCGGTCCCGTCCCTGGACCCGAGCGGCGTGTCGTAAAACCCGAGAAAGGGCTCGGTCGGCGGCCAGATCGCAAAATCATGCCAGACGGTGTAGAGGCCGTTCGGGACAAGGTTTTCAAAATTGAGATTCACAACGCCCCTGCCGTTCGCACAGGTGTAGTGGCCGGTTCCCTTGGCCGCGAACCACTCACCCAGTGTGATGCCGAGTTCCTTGCCCCGAGGCCAGGGACCCGTGTTCTCGGTCTGAAGGGGCGTGTGCGGAACGGCATCAGCAGGCGCGTAAAGGGGCGCATCCATGTCACGCGTTGCACCGGTGGGACGAAAAACTTCGCCCGATCCGGCAACCTTTTCAAAGAATACATCCTGCTCGGCCAGTTTTTCATCGATGTGGAAAATGAAGGCCAGCGTCATGCCTTCGTCCATGTCATATCCGGCATCGGCCGAGACCATTTGAACGGCATCGTCGGCCGCCGAAGGCAGCACGGTTGAAAGTGCAAGTGACATTGCCAAAAATGTACGTTTCATGTGATTTCCTTTCATGTTTGGTTTGGGCGCCCGGACGAACCTCAGTGTCCGGGGCGTGGTGGCCTGCATTTTCGCGGGCCGGACAAGGTCCGGTGTTTCTGCACGGATCACCGGAACAGTGTTTCGAAGGTTTCGTTATTGGCCGTGGTTGGGCGGGGGTTGCGGTGTCAAACCGGACGGAACCCGCGCCGGAACCAGATCGCTTCGCTCGCGCATGGCCGGATCGGTCAGGCTTTCCAGAAAGGCGACCAATTGGGCGACCTCCCTGTCACTGAGGTCGACGGTTCCAAGATCGTTTGCACCGGCGATACGGCTTCTGAGGCGGTCGTTGGACTGGACCCAGGTGTCGCGACGATCGAAAGCACTTCGGCGGGCCGGATTGAGCGGCCTGAAAATCAGCTTTGACCCCTTGCCGGTCTGCTCGATGACGTCACTCAGCTCCGGCAGCTCTGGTGCGCCAAAGGCATGGAGCGACCCTTCCGGGTCGAGATGATGGCGGACAACAGCTTCCAGAGTGTCATAGGCACCCGAGTGGCCCCACGGACCCGTCAGCGCAACATTCAGGAGAGATGGTGTCCGGAAGGCGAAAAGGTCTTCCTTTTCAAAGGTGACGCGAAAGCGCCCCTCATCCTCTAGCCGGTCCATGAAACCGCTTGCGCGCCAGTAGCTTGTGTCACTGCCGTGACCCTTTCCCGGACCGGTTTGCGGCATCGCGATCGCGTGAAAGCCGTGGTCGGTCATGAGCGGGCCTGAATGGCAGTCATCGCAGCCCGCCCGGCCATAGAAGAGTTCGATACCGGACCAGACATCCCCGCTCAGCCTGGCAAAGTCACCGTCGCGCAGGGTCTGTTCAAACGGGCTGCCGTTTGACCGGAAAGCAACCGCCTGAAAGGCTGCAAGTGCGTTGGCCGCCTTTTCGAATGTGATCTCGTCGGAACCGAAGGCGTCGTGAAACATCTCACGATATTCGCCAATCTCGGCGAGCCGCTGTGCCAAAAGCTCCCACGCATCGGCCGGCCGATCCTCCGCGACGGCGGTTGCCACGGGGTTCTCACCCTTTTGTCCTGCCATTTCGACAGGCGAAAGAACGGGAAACATCGCCTGGGCCGCAAGCGGGCTGTCGAGGCCCTCCGGCAGATGTTCGCGTGCCGGGCTCCAGAACCCACTTTTGAAAACACCGTCCGGATCGGGCTCAAGGCGGCCATCGTGAAAGAAGGCCCTGTAGGAGCGCGCGCCAATGTTGTAGAGCGGCTGCGCATTTCGCGGCACGCGGCCGGTGACGCCGACGGAACTCGTCCGGCGTTCGGGTCCAAACCCCTTGCCACCCTCGCCGATCGACAGCGCCAGATCATCACCCGTCCCCCGGCTCGGATCGTGGCAGGTGCCGCACGAGATGTTGCGGTTGCCTGACAGGACCGGGTCGAAAAACAGCATCCGGCCTAGTTCAACCACAGCTGCGTCATGGGCTCCGTTGTTAAGATAGTCGGTATCTTTCAGCGGCGTTGGCAACTCGCCGGCCTCAGCGGCTGCGATCGCCAATAGCGCCGTGGTGGAAACCAGAAATGTTTTCATGTTCAGACAGAACATCAGGTCACTCCTTCACTGGTCGGCACGGGTCGCCGGTGTCTCCCGGTCACCCTTTTGACCCTTTCCGGCAGACCGCCACCAGGCGGGGCGATGGCGTTTGTCGACTGAAAAATATGAACTTTTCTTCGACTTTCCGGGCGACGGTAGATAGATGACGATCTGGTCCGGCAACTTGCCGGAGACCCTCGTTCCAGACGTTGTTTCCGCCACGAACACATCGTCCGAATGGCTCAGTGAACGCAGGCAGCCGCCGTTTTGGGGTTTCTCGAAATCGAATGCGAAAGCAAGGCCAGAGGCGAACGCAATCGCCAGAGCGAGTGGTCCGGCAAGGGACCAACTTGGACGTTTCATGGATCTTCTCCCGAGGTGTCAGGCCGGTTCGGTTCGCGCGTGTCGAACCCTGGGTTCCAGGCTGTTCTTCGTCGCCAGACACACCTGCTCGATATGCCTGTGATCCGTGCCGCAGCATCCACCAAGCACAACGAGTTGCGGCATGAAGGCCTTGAGTTCGGCGTAGTCGCGCCCGGTCTCGACCGGACTTCCGTCGTCAAGCTCTTCGGCTTCGTCGAGTTCAGCATGGCTGAGGCGCGACGCGTTGGCGCGGATCCCGCAGATCCGGTTTCGCCAGTCTCCGCCTGCGCGCAACGTTTCGATGAAGTGATCCGGGTGGGCACAGTTCAGCATGAAGTAAGCCGGTCCGTAGTCGGTCCTTGCATCCACTTCATTGATTGCCGCACCAAGAGGTTGACCTGTCGGCAGACGCCCGTCCGTTTCAACCGTGAACGAGATCACGACCGGTATGCCGTGTCCCTGTGCCGCCCGGACGATCCCGATCGCTTCCGGAGTGTTGTTGATTGTAATCGCGGTCACCAGATCGGCGCTTGTGGAGGCAAAGGCACCGATCTGTACGGCATGATAGGCTTCCGCCTCCTCCGGCAGCATAAGCTCCCCCGGAACGTAACCGTCGCCGCGCGGGCCAATGCATCCGGACAGCACACTCCGCAATTCCGGGAACTCACCGCGCAAATCATCCATCAAGGTGATCGCGCGGCGGTTCAGCGCAACCAGGTCGTCCTGGCTGACGTCCAGTTTTCGAGCCCAGTCGGGGCTTGCCCGCCAAGTGGCACTTTCAAAGACGAAGCCGGTTCCGTGCACCGCTGCAACAGATGCATGGCTCCGGTAATACCGGCGGAGCGCGTCTTGTCCTTCTTCCGTGGCCAGCAACGGGAAAGCAGCGAACAGCGGCAGGTCGATCCCGTAATCGAAAATCAGCGTCGTTTCGATGCCACCGTCCGTGACAAAGAGGTCGCCGCTCATCTGCGGCAGGGTTTTTGCGAGTTGCTTCATGTCGCTTCTCCAATTGCGTTGACAGGAGAAGGATTGGCCAGGGACCGTTTTGCCTGCGTCACAAGTGCCAGCCGGGCTCTGGTCCAAACGTCAAATTTTCGCTAAATCGGCGATCCAGCCCACACTCTCAAAAAAGACTTGGTGCCGAACTTTCCGCAGAGCGTCACGGCGAGACAGAAACGGCTCGTCGTCCTTTCGGTTCGCGCAGCAGCCCGTTGCGCATGAAACTGCGGCGAAACTTAAAGCAATTGTCAGTATAACGGCGATCTTCAGCTCGTCTGGCGGATCACCTTCGCCAGCAAAGTCAGACGCGCGGCGCGCAGGCACACTTGGGCGAAGGTGTCAGTCGTCCGCCTCAAACGTTTCCAACATTCGGGCCACTTTGGTTTCAGCCGTCTCGAAACGGTTTACGACCGCGCGGCAGTGCGGGTTGAAACGGTAAACGTCCCGGAACAGGTCTCCGTCCTCTCGCACGCTCTCGACCGCATCCATCAGAAAGCCGAAGGACAGCGTGTCAATTTCCGTGCGCAGAAAGTCGCCATGTGTGACGACCTGGCCAATGTAGTGCGTCAGGAAAAGGGTTTCCGCCAAAGCCCGGTCGTGCTGATTGGCCGACATTTCCAGAACGACCAGTCCGACCGATTTCAGTGCGGCCTTCACGGCATCGTAGGCGGCCGGTTCAAGCGAGTGATCGGTCAGGACGATACGCAGTCCTTCCAGGCTCTGGCCGATCTTCGAATAACTGTGGGGGCCGAACATCGGATGCGTTGCAATGAAACGCAGCGGGCGCACGGATCGGGCCGAATGTGTTTTCAGCTGCTCGACCGTGTGCATTTTCACAGTTGCCACATCCACCAGCACGCTGCGCTCACCCAGCCTGGGGATGACCGTATCCAGGGTGTCGACGAACTGACCGATCGCGGTCGCAATGATTACGACGTCGCACTTGCAAACGTCTTCCAGCGAAAAGAATCGGCTACCATCGGGATCCGCGCGTCTGGAGTGTATAAGGACGCGGACCCCGGGCGCAAACCGGTTGGCAACCTCTTCCAGGAAAGCACCGAACTGCCCGTAACCAACGATCCCCAGTGTTTCGATCATTCCCTATTGCCTCCGGACAGTTCCTGTCAGCGTCCGATTAGTTGTTTTTGTGCAGCGGGTAACGATTCCATACCGGCGACGCTCGGATTATGCCGTTCTCGCTCGTGCGGGGTAGTCCGCACTCATGCCTTGTATCCGGGTGACTGTGTGCGGTACAGCCCCGTCTTCGCTCGCCACACCTCAAGGATAGGAGTGAAACCCGCGACCATGTCCGGAGCTGTGACCGGCCTTCATGGTGCCGAGCGTGTTTGAGTTCGGCTGCAGAAGCGCCCTAACCTCCGCAAGTTCGGCATCGGTCATAAGCGCGGTAGGATCCCGCTGCCTTTTTTTGGTTTCGATGGTCGCCAGTCGGTCGATAAGCGACTCCTTTCGGGCACTCTGCGTCGCCCTTCTTTTGGCAAGCTTCTTTCCTGCCGTTTTTGCGAATTTATAGCCCAGGCCGACGCCGGTGATGCTCGCCACGATTTCGAATGCTTCCACAATCTTCTCAACGACCTGGAACACAGCAAGCGCCTGTTCAGCGCCGTCGATGGTTCTGGAGAGATAGTCTGCCAGAAGGCGGGCGTTCTGCTCGATCAGACACAAGGTCACCAGCATGTAGGTCTGCGCCTTGATGACATCGCCGCTGATCAGGGCATCTCGATATTTTTCCTGGTATTTCCTCGGAAAATTCCAGATTGATTGGTTTGGGAGATTTCCGCCACCAATGAAATCCGCTGCAAAGGCCGCGATGGGTTGTTCGCGCCGATTGCGCGCGAGTTGCTGATGTTTGTCCCAGGTGTTTTCATAAAAAACGTGTATGCGATCGGCAGCGCGCTTCAGCTTGGTTTGCACCGGCCCCGTCAGAACGGACCGGTAATAGCCGGCTCCAAGCATGGTGACGTCAAGAAGCTCGTCCCGATCAATCATCGCGTCCTTTGTCTCGATGAGATCGCCTTTGATCCCAAGCGAAAACCAGAATTCCCAGACCGTCGGATCCCGCCTCCGTGTATCAAAGGGTCTTCGTAGCCTCAGCCAGACACCTT
>JGI12316J15310_10000881_pt12 | contig 10941 bp, 13 predicted proteins | sample MarCyaLeptolynsp_FD_15310 | JGI IMG/M metagenome (IMG submission 15310)
GCGTCGACGAAGGCGGCTTCATCAACCCACCGGACGGCGGCGTCGAGGGCCAATGCGACCCCACGTCACAGGACTGCCCAAGAGGCGAAAAGTGCACCGCCTATTCGACCATCGAAGGTGACCCGTGGAACGCCAACAAGTGCGTCGAGCTCACCGGCTCGGGCCAAGAAGGCGACCCGTGCGACATCGTCGGCGGCAAGTACACCGGCGAGGACAATTGCGACGTCGGCCTCATCTGCCTGCTGACCGACGACGACGGCAACGACGGCGCATGCGTCGAGTTCTGCGACGCGTCGATGCAGTGCAGCGACGGCATGACTTCGTGCTCGGTCTACAACGACGGATCGCTGCCGATCTGCCTGACGCAATGCGACCCATTGATTCAGGACTGCCCGTCCGGGCAGGGCTGCTACGCGTCGTCGGGCAGTGGGGAGTTCATCTGCTTCAAGTACAGCGGCGAAAACGGCGAGGGTGTGCCGGGCGATCCCTGCAACTTCATCAACCAGTGCCAACCGGGGACGGCCTGTCTGGCGCCCGCCGCGGTCGAGGGCTGCGGGGCTGAATCGGGCTGCTGCTCGCCCTACTGTGACCTCGCCGCCGCCGATCCCAGCGCCGACTGCAACGGCTCGGAGATGTGCGAGCTGTTCTTCGAGGATCCCCCGCCGACGTACATGGATGTGGGCGTGTGTGCCCTTCCTGCCATGTGAACGAGCGGGACTGGACCCATTAACGCACCGTTTGCGGGTCAACCCGCGATCGGCGTGTCAGACTGAGGGGAGCATGTCTCTCATCTGGCGCGCCATCATCACCGGTTTCGGGTACAAGCTCGGGGCCGAGCTGGCTCGGTACGCCTGCACCCGCGTCGGCCTGATCGAAAAGGAACAGGCCGCCAAGGACAGCAAGGGCGAAACGATCCCGACGGGCATCTCCGAGGTGCCGCAGGACGACGACGACCTCGATCCCGAGCGCCGTCGCGACGAGCCCGAAGCCTGATTCTCAGTCGACCTCAGCCGACGTAAGCCGACGTCAGTCGTCCTCAGTCGTCTTTGCGTTTGCGACCGCGCTTGCGATCGTCTTCATCGTCGCGCTCGTCGTCGGACGTGGTCTCTTGCTCGTCGCGATCGCCGTCGCTGGCGTCTTTGCCGTCGGCCTCGCGACGCGTACGGATCTTGGTCTCGTTGCGCGTCACGGTGGGCTGCGCCAAACCGTCGTCGGACCTCGAGAAGCGCACCTGCATGTTGACGTCCACGACCAGGCCCGAGATGACCTGCTGGGCGAGGTCGGCGATGTCCATGCCGTCGAGAAAGCTGCGGACCTCGCCGGAGATGATCCGCATCATCTCGTCCTTGGTCGCCTGCGTGACGCCGGTGACGATGCCCTGACCCCGCCGCAGCGCCGCCTCGGGGTCGAGCAAGCCGGACAGCTGCTCGCCGAGTCGGGAAAAGCCCCAACGCGCCTCACGATGCTCCGCGCTCTCCTCGGGGTCTTCGCGCTCGTCCTCGTCGGCCATGCGAGCGAACCGTAGCAGCCGGCCGGGTGCGCGGCTCTGCGCCTCGATTGCGGGCGATCACGGCCTCCGCTCGCGCGATTGTGGTGCGGTTGCGGGGCGATCCGGCAGCGCATCCCGCCGCCGCCGGTGTGCGGTCTATCGGCCGGTTTTGGTGGGTGGGACAATCGCCGGCAAACAGCGCCTCACGAGGCGAAATTCGGCACTTTGCGGAGTCTGCGCCCCGGCCTCCGGCGGCCTTTTCAACGGCGCGAGGAATGTGCTAGGCAGCGCTCCGCGTCGAGCAAGGGCAAGCCGGTACCCCCACCACGTGCCGGTTTCTTGGGCGGCCACACCGACTCACCTACATTGTCCCAGTACCTCCTACTTCGGAGTACCCCGGCGGGTCGGACCGCCCTGAAAACCTCCCTCCCCGGACAACTCGACATGACCGTCTATCTCATCGCCAACGTCTGCGCTGCTCTCGTCACCGTGGGCCTGCTCGTCGGCACGCTCCGCTTCACGCGGCGCCTCAGCTAGTCAACGCGCTGAGCCGCGTTCTGCTGGCGCTGGTCGCCGGACAGCTGCGGCCCTTGCGAAGCCTGCCCCGGCCGTCATACGACGCGCCGGACCTCCCGTGGCCAACGATCCGTCCAAGACGCGGTATCCGTTTCTCGTCGACGAGGTATCGGCTGGTCGGACCGCGCTGTCCAAGCTCAGCCTGCAGGACGTCCACGAGATTCGCCTGCTGCTCCGCGGCGACTCCGTGGTCGACTGGCACCGGCTCGCGCTGCGCTCGATGGACGACGTGCGGCGGCTGCTTCGCGTCAACGGCCTGGACCCCGACCGCGAGCAGGACATGGAGCGGCTCGAGGGGCTGCGCCGAGAAGCCGTCCGCTACATCACCGAGACGCTCGGCCTGCGGATCGAGGCGGAGGTTGCCACCACGACGCCCGCGATCGAGCTGCCGCTGCTCGCCTCGGGTCGCGGCCGCCACCAGCGCTCGGCGTGCACCGTCCTCAAGGCGATGCACATCATCTATCACCTCGACGCGCGCGAGCTTCGAACGGCACTTCCGGTGCCGGACAACGACCTGTTCGCGATGATCGAGCAGAGCGTGGTGTCGCTGTTCGACGAGCTGCGCGGCGCGGGCGTGCCCGTGGCCGAGCTGTCGTGGTCCCGCAAGACACGGTCTTCGATGATCACCAAGCTGCTGGTCAAGCGCGACACCAGTGCGGCGCGATTGTTCGACCGCCTGCGCTTCCGGCTCGTGGTCGAAAAGCCCTCGGACCTGCTGCCCACGCTGTCGGTGATGCTGCGGCAGCTGCTGCCGTTCAACTACGTGCTGCCGGGTCAGACGGTCAATACGCTGGTGGACCTCGACCCGCTCGAGCGCCGCGTCGCCAAGGGACGCGACGTCTTGGCGATCACGGACGGCAAGGGCGTGGCCGGCAATGAGTTCTCCGGCCAGGGCTACCGCGTGCTCAACTTCGTGGGCGACCTACCCGTGCGAGTCGACCGGCTGCTGGAGGGCACCCAGTACGCCAAGCTGCCCGGCAACCTCGTGTTCGTGCTAGCCGAGTTTCAGATCCTCGACCGAGCCTCGGCCGAGAGCAACGAGCGCGGGGACAGCAGCCACGACCGCTACAAGAAGCGGCAGCACGTGCGGGTCAAGGAGCGCATGCTTCGCGAGCCCAAGCCCGCCGGCAAACCCGGCAAGAAACCCGGCAACAAGGGCTCCGACAAGGGCTCCGACAAGGGCGCCGACAACAAGTCCGGCAAGCCCAAGAAGCGCTGAGACCGACTCGCCAGGCAGCCGTCACGGTGCCGCACTGGGCGGAGGCTCGGGGGCTGCGACCTCGACCTGCCAGCGAATGCGAGCCTTGCGAGGGCGACACCGGTTCGCGCTGCAGATCACGTACGAGACGCGCCCCTGCACGGTGAAGCTGCCCGCGGTCTCGGGTGCGGTGAACGGCGCAGACAGCCGAGGCTGATGCGCCAGCGGGTCCACGACATCACCCCAGCCCAACCGCTGGTCTCGCAGCGACAGCGGGCTGTCGTCGATCGCGACCGCCAGCGGAAAGCCTGCGGCCGGCGTCTCGAGGAGCGTCAGCGACAACGCCCCATCGGCCCCGACGTCGACCGTGGGGACCTCGTCCACGACCACGCGCGCCCGCTGCTCGGGCAGCTCCAAGCCGGCTCCGGACCCCAGCAATGCGCCGAGGGCCGCCGCCGCGAGCTCGTGCACGCCGAACGACAAGCCGAACACCACGGCATCCACGCTAGCCGATCTCGGACCAGCGGGTCACGCAGTTTCGGCCGTTTTCTTTGCAGTGGTACAGCGCCTGGTCGGCCTTTTCGATCAGCGCGAGGCGATCGGAGTCGTCGACCGCAAACTCCGAGACCCCCATCGAGATGGTGACCTTGAAGCTGCCGTGCTCCGAGGTCATCACCTGCTGGGCGATTTCCTCGCGGAGCTTGTTGGCGAACGTCTCGGCGCCGACGCCGTCGGTATCGGGCAGGATCAGCACGAACTCTTCGCCGCCGTAACGCGCCACGATGTCCACCCGCCGGCTGCGCCCCGACAAGATCGCCGCGACCCGCTTGAGCACCTGGTCGCCCACCGGGTGACCGTAGGTGTCGTTGATCGACTTGAAGCGGTCGATGTCGGTCAAGATGACGGAGTAGCGGCCGCCGCTGCGCTCACACAGCGCGTGCAGCTGGGCCATGCGCTCCTGGAAGGCGCGATGATTGGTCAGCCCGGTCAGTCCGTCGGTGGTCGCGCGCTGCTCCATCGACTCGTACATGCGAGCGTTGTCGACGCTGACCGCGACCTGGTGGCTGATCACGCGGAGCATTTCTCGGGTCTGGGGCAGGTACTGGCGCTCGCGGGACGACACCAGCGTCAGCGCGCCGAGCACCTGATCACCGCGCGACAGCGGCAGCACGAGCAGGCTGCGGGCGTCGGGCAGGCGCGTGGCCTTGTCGAAGACCAGCGTGTCGCCGTCGACCAGGTCGGCCGAGGCGGGCATGTAGTGACGGTTCTTGACCGCCATCGACACCAGGCTGCTGGAACCGGTGAGCGCGGTGCCCTCCAGCTGCTCGGCGATCGCCTGCCAGCGCGGGGCATCATCCTCCTCGGCCGAAGTGTCGACCGCCGTCACGTCGTGCCGCTCGCCGGCAGCGTCGGTGAGGGTGAGGACCGCGAGGTCGTAGTGAGCGATGTGCCGCACCGAGGCGAACGTCTTTTCGACGACGTCGGGCATGGTCAAGGCGGCGCCCAGCAGCTCCGACGCGCGGTAGAACTGCTCCTGCTCGTACTTGCCGCGCTCGACCGCCGTGAACACGCGCTCCTGCTCGACCACCCGCAGCATGTGCGTGGCGGCCTTGGTCAGCGTCTCGGCCTCTTCCTCGGAAAATGGGCGGTCGCCGGTACGGTCGGCACACAGAAGGCCACGAAGGTTGGGGCCGTCCATCAGCGGCACGACGCACAGGTCGGTGACCGGTGTCGTGGTGGGCCCGTCGTAGTACGGCGGGACCCGCTTGCCACCGAGCGCCTTGAGCCGCAGCGGCGCAGGATCGGCGAGCACCGAGGTCAGAATTCCCGGGCTCGTCAGCACCGGCTTTTGGCGCACGGCGTCGCTGACGGTGGAGATTTCTTTGACCGACAGCTGCGGCGTCTTGCGGCTGTCGCCACCCGGGGGCGGATCGTCGCACCACACCAGCGCGCAGGTATGCAGCGACAGCGCGGAGCGCAGCAGGTCGGTGTTGTGAAACAGCTGCTCGTGAATCGTGTCGACCGCCGACAGCGACATGCGCAGCTCTTCCTCGTCGCGGCTGCGGGCCCGCGACTGCATCGGCAGCTGCGACGCGATCAGGCGAAAGTCGCGGGCCTCCTGGCGCATGCGGTCCAGCGCGTCGGTGACCTGGGCTTCGTGCCCGTGCCGCAGCCGCGCGACGAGACTCGACAGCACCAGCAGGTTGCCCGCGGCGAAGAAGCCGATGAAGGTCAGGTGGTAGGCGATCGGGGCCCAGCCGTCGCTGGCGATCGACGACCAGCCGACGAGGACCTCGAGGCCCGCGGTGGCCATCAGCCATACCGCCGCGACCCAGCGCGAGCGGTGCACGACCATCAAGAAGCTGACCAGCGCGTAGACCAGCGGGTAGGCGAACGAGTCGAGGCCGCCGGTCGCCGCGATGAGCACGTAGGCCGCGGTCACGAAGCACAGCCCGAGCTCGAGCTCGTTCCAGGTGCTCGAGACGGGAGCGGTCGACGTGGTGCTCGTGGCGGGGCCGGTGACGGACGGCCCCGGCTCGGGCACGACCTCGCGCAGCACGACCAGCAGGACCGTCAGCCCGAACATGGTCAGCACCGCCAGCGGCAGAAGGCGACCCGACAGCAGCGAAGCCCCCGACAGTCGGCCCAGGCCGAGCAGCGGCCACAGTCCGAGCAGGACCAGCAGTGCCCACCGCTCCGAGACAGCACGGCGAAGCACGAACAGACGACGGGCGATGGCGGTCATGGCGAGCCGGAGGCAGAGGGCGCGGGCACCCGCGCCACCTCGAACACCACTTCACCGGGGCGGACGAGGTTGAGGTCTTCGCGCGCGATGCGGGCAATCTCGCGGGGGTCGGTCTTGAGGGCCTCGATTTCGGCCCGAATCCGTCGGATGTCCTCGCGCAGGGCCGCATTGGCGTCCTGCAGCTCGGCGCGCTCCCGACGGACCCGCTCGAGATCCTCGGTTTGTGCGGCCAACTCGAGGCGTTCGGGCCAGTAGGCCACGACCCCGGCGATCAGCAAGGCCACGAGAATGCGATTGACCCAATGCATCGGCGTTACGACGAACGCGTCGTCGCCGGGCCAAGCTAGGTTTTTCTGGGCTGGCCGACAAAAAAGCGGCCAAGGGACGTATGCGGGGGGACGCCGTTACGGGCGGGTTATCGGCCGTGCAGGATGCCGAGCCGCTCGAGGCCGCATTCGCGGGCCACGTCCATGACGCGGACGACGTGCTTGTGGGCGGCGGACTCGTCCGCACGGATGTTCACCCCCGTTGCGTCGTCGGTGTCCGCGGCCTTGCACAGGCGCATCTGCAGCTCGCGATCGTCGACCGGCTTGTTGTCGATCTCCATCGTGCCGTCCAGGCCGATCGTGACGACCACGGCCTTGGGCTCCTGCCGGATGTCCTGGTTTTGGGCCTTGGGCAGGTTGACCTTGAACGACGGGTTGTTCTGAAACGTCGCGGTCAGCAAGAAGAAGATCAGCAGCTGGAAGACGATGTCGATGAGCGGGGTCAGCTCGACGGCCGCGCCTTGACCCCGCGCGCGCCGGCGCTCCCGTAGGCCCGAGGCTCGGTCCCCGAGGCTCACGCCTCACGCTCCTCGTCGTCCGCCTCTTCGGAGTCTCGGCCGTCTCGGTCGTCGTCTCGGTCGTCCCGGTCGCGACGGGACTTGCCCCGCTTGGTGGACCGGCCGTCCTCGAGCAGGTCGACAATGCCCATCGCATCCTCCTCCATCGCCACGACCAGCCGGTCGTTGCGGCCCTGGAGGAACTTGTAGGCCATCAACATCGGGATCGCGACGGTCAGGCCGAAGGCGGTGGTGATCAGCGCCTGCCAGATGCCCTGGGCGAACGTGTCCGGACCGACGACGCCGCTCTTGTAGGCATCGACGAAGTTCTGGAACACCTGGATCATGCCGATGACGGTGCCGAGCAGGCCCATCAGCGGCGAGACGGACGCCACCGTGCCGACGATCTCGACGTTGCGATCGAGCTGAGCGACCTCGCGGTTGCCCACCTCCTCCACGGCTTCCTTGATCTGGGCGCGCGTCTTGCCGCTCTCGAACGCACGCAGCGCCCCGGCCATGATCAGCGCGATCGAAGAGCCGTTCTCCTCGCACAGCAGCTGGGCCTCGGACGTCTTGCCCTTGGACACCATGCCGCGGATGCGATCGACGAACGCGCGCGGCAAAATCCGGCCGCGCTGAAGGCTCCACAGGCGCTCGAGAAACACCGCGACCCCGACGACCGACGCCGCCAGGATCGCCCACATCAGGTGACCACCCTGCTCGAAGAGGTCGGCGAGTTCCACGGTTGGCGGCAAGCATGAACGCGCGAATCCCTCACTGCAAGGGCACCGCCGCGGACCGCCGCCCAGCCGGGTTCGTTTGTCCCTCCCGTTGTCGCTTTGTCGCTTGACGGAGGTTTTCGCCGCTGCTACCTACTCGGCCCCGACAGGGACTCCCATGGGGGATTAGCTCAGCTGGGAGAGCGACGCGCTGGCAGCGCGTAGGTCAACGGTTCGATCCCGTTATCCTCCAAAAAACCCAAAGAGGGCTCCACGCGGAGCCCTCTTTTTTTGTGCCCGATGGGCCTCACACCCCGGCAACCCGCGCCAGCTCGCTCAGCGCGGCCTGCATCGCCTTGGCCGATCCGAACCGCTGATTGGGGTCCTTGGCCGCCGCGGACAGGAAAAACCCGTCGATCGCCTCCGCGGTCGCCAACGGCGTGTTCGCCGGCAGGTACGCGCTGGGCCGTCCCGGGTCCCGCTCGCGCTGACATTTGAGCAGCGCCCGCGGGTGCTCGGCAAAGACGTCCTCGAATGGGTGGTGGCCGGTCACCGCCTCGAAGAACGACATGCCCAGAGCATAGAGGTCCGACCGCGGATCGACCGGTCCATTGGCGCGACTCTGCTCCGGCGGCAGGTACCGCGGGTCCCCCAAGATCAGCTTGGGGTGCTCGGGCCGCTCGTCGCTCAGATCGCGAGCGACCCCGAAGTCGAGGAGCTTGACCGGGCGGTAGCTCGGGTCGTGCGGATCGCGGGTCACGAAGATGTTCGCCGGCTTGACGTCGCGGTGCACGATGTTGCGGGTGTGAATGTACGAGAGGCCGTCGAGGACCTGCCGAAAGATCTCGCACACCACGTGCAGCGGCACCGCACGACCGCCCTCCAACGCGCCGCCGATGTCCTTGCCCTCGAGGAAGTCCATCACGAACCAGAACAGCCCGTGCTCCGCGGTGGTCCCCACGTCGAGCACGCGCACCAGGTTCGGATGCATGAAGCTGCCGCACAGCCGCGCTTCGAGACGAAAGCGTCGCTGCTCGGACTCCGGCACGTCGACCTTGAGCACCTTGAGCGCAACGTAGCGGTTCATGATCGGGTCGAAGGCCTTGAACACCTTGCCCATGCCGCCCTCGCCGAGCCGCCCCACCACCTGGTACTGCTTGGAGAACGACAGCATCGTTCCCGTCGCGAGCTCGGCGGTCGACTCCTCCTCGGAGACCAGCCGCGCCGGTGTATCCCCGGTGTCGCTCACGGCGTGGCCCCCTGCGCTTCCCCTTGGGGCTTGGCCTCACCGGGGCGATTGATCTCGCCGGTTCGTGCGTCCACCGACCACTGCTGCTGGTCTGCCGTCAGCACGGTGACCCCGCCGCGCTCGGGTCCCTTGAGCATCGCCCGAGTCACCGACAGTGCCCCGGGCGTCTTGGCCGTCGTTTCGATCGGATCGGCGACGCCCTTGCCCGTTGGATGGGTTTCGTCGACGGAGAGCACGGCCGGGGTCTTCTTCTTGACGACCTCGTCGACCACGACCTCGAGATCCGGGCCGTCGCCGTCGGCCGACAGCGCGTAGACGTGCGCGACCGTCTTGTTCTGCTTGCCCTTCTTCTCCGACGGCACGACCTCGTACACGTCCAGCAGGTGGAACAACGCCCCGGGCGCCTTGTCCCGCAGCGCCTCCGCGGCGGTGATCAGCGAGGTGATCCGGCGAGCGTCGTGGCTCTTTTCCTCGATCTTGCCCTTGAGTAGCTCGACGTCGAGCACGACGTCCGGGTTGAGCTTGAGCGACGCGAGCAGCCAGCGCTCCCCGTGCTCGGGGGTCAGCGGCGGCGGCGTGCCTCCGGGCGGCGTCGGCCACCGGATGAAGACCACCTCGCCGGAGTTGCCGCCCGGATCGATCTGCACCAGCGGCAGGACCGCGAGGGCATGGGGATCGCCGGCTTTGAACAGCGCGTCTTCGTAGGCGAGCTTGAGGGCGCGCTCCATCGCGTAGACGAGTCGACCGCGCTCGGAGACCGCGGGCAGGTCGTTCTCCGACACCGGCGGGTACATGCCCGGCGGCAGCTCCGTCGACGACATCTTGAGCCCGATCTCCTCGAAGTCGCCGTGCTCTTGGGCGCGAAAGCAGCCGGTCGTCGTCAGCAGCGCCGACAGCACGCCCAACGCAGCAAACCTCGTGGCCAACCTCGTCGCCAAGGTCATGCTCGGGCGGGACCGCACGCGACAAGCCTACACGACCTTTCGCGGCCGCCTACGACCCCGGCCCCGGACGCTGCGGATCGCTTCAGTACTGGAATTTCCGGCCGCGCACACGGACTCGCTTGAGCCCTTGCTTGAGCCGCCGGTGGGCATCCTCGAGCTTCGCGAGATCGCCGGGCTCGGTCGCGTCGAGGTGCATCGAATAGGCCGCGTAGGCGTCGTTGGCCTCGCGGTACAGCTCGGACCACTCGTCCTGCTTGAGCTTCCGGCGCGTTCGAGCGATCCGCTCGACCCGACGCATGGCGTAATCGAAGCCCGCCTCGACGTCGCCGGCGGTGAGCGGCCCGGCCGGGTCGAGGTTGGGCGCCGCGACCTCGTTTTCGGCGAGCAGCGGATCGGCCGGCCGCATATCGCCGTCCAGCGCCCGGGAGGCCCCGCGGGCCACGGCAGCCATGCGCTCCCGGCGAGCCTCGGCCTGCTCGCGCACGTCGATCCCCGTCTTGCCATCCGCGTCGAGGTAGGCCTCTTGGGCGATCTCGTCGTAGTCGCCACCGATGTCGAGCAGCGTCCACCCGGCGTAGAGCGCCAGGCCAACGGCCAGGACGGCGAGCGGCGCCACGATGGTGCGAGAGAGCTTCATGGGGAACTCGGGGACTGTAGGGCCTAACGTGCGGCGCATGTCCCGCATACAGGTGAGCGGACGCCACCGTGGGCGGTCAGCCAGCGTAGCATCTCCGCCGTGACGGACGACGAGCTCGGGGCAGCCATTGACGCGCTCTACGAAGGTCCGCTCGAGACGTTCATCGCCGGTCGCGACGCGCTCGCCAAGCAGCTCCGGCAAGCCGGGCACACGGCGGCCGCAACGCAGGTCAAAGCCCGATCCAAACCGAGCCTGTCGGCGTGGGCCGTCAACCAGCTGTGGTGGACCCAGCGCGAGGCGGTCGCATCCCTGCTCGACGTGGGTGAGCGCATCCGAACCGCCTCGGTCCGCGGAGCGGGACCGGCGGAGCAGGCGGCGGCGACGAGAGATCGGCGGGAGGCCCTCAACGCACTGGTCGCGCTCGCGGAGTCGGTCCTCAAGGGCGGCGGTCATGCAGCGGCCGCGACGACGGTCCGCCGGGTTCGAACGAGCCTGGAGGCCGCAGCGGCCTACGGCCGGACGCCCACCACGCCGCCGCTGGGACGATTGCATGCCGATCT
>JGI12316J15310_10000806_pt5 | contig 10932 bp, 7 predicted proteins | sample MarCyaLeptolynsp_FD_15310 | JGI IMG/M metagenome (IMG submission 15310)
CATGCTCAACCAGCAAACCTGCGCCTTCTTCCCCACCTTCAAATTTCTTGGCAATGGTCCGCTTACCCGGATCACCCGGCCCATTAGCCCCACCATCAACCCGGTAAGTGAAATCACTTTTACGAGTACCATAAGTACCACCGGACAGACGCCCTTCATTTAGCACTTCACCACCAACATACTCCAGAATACCATTAAGGTTATCCGCCGCAGCTGTTGCAAACTGTTCCGCGGTTTCCTTAGAACCGCCCTTACGGGACCAAATATTATTGACCTCAAACTCACCCGTTCGATGATTAAAGGTCACATCCGCCCCGGATCGTGGTGTACCGCCGAAGATGGAACCGATTAAACCACCAATAATATTTCCTAAGAATGCCCCCAGAACAATCCCTAAAGGCCCCAAGCTGCTGAATATGATCTTATCAATCGCTAAGTAGGCTCCTGCAGCACCACCAATACCAGAACCAACTTGTCCACCAATTGTATCAAACGTAATGACCTGGGAAGCAAGTTTCGAGCCTACAAAACTAGCGATCACACTAACCGGATCAATACCTTGGAAAATTTCTGCAGAACTGGTCGCACCATTGACAATATTCGTAGCAATATTGGTCAACGCATCACTGGCCACAGAGTTGACCAGTTCGCCCCCCAACCCTTCAAGTCCAATAACACTGATTAATTCACCAACAAGGAACGATGTTATGGCCCCTTGTGCTGCACTCCCCAGATCAACACCAAAGTCACTAAATGCATCATCCAGTGCATCCCCAAAACTTTTCCCACCAACAGCGGCAAAGCCAATCGTCTGGAATAGGTTTTTCCCCACGGCCCCCAAAAGAGCTCCAGCCGCAGTAGATACAAAGGGATCATCTCCACCAATCGCCCGACCAATACTGGACCCAAAAATTGACCCAATAGCCCCAGGATTGAGCGTTATGCCTTCATCGGCATCAATCACAAATTCAACATCTAGGCTCTTGGTCCCATCTGCATGAATTTGCTCAATTACATTGGCATTTTCACCTTTTGTCGTAACACGAGCAAAATATTCGCCATTAAAGTCTTTGCCATATTGCAACTCCTTTTCAGCGCCCGATTGAGGGTCTGTGAAACCAAACGCCAAATCACCATTTGCTGTTTCACCCCAAAAAAGTTGCTGAGGTAAATCATCTACTAAATTACTGAATTCAGGATTATTTCTAATTTGAGAAGGCAACTGATCTGGACTAAAAGACTGCAAGACCATTTTTGAGAGTTTAGCCTTAAGCAAAGCATTATTTTCCCCTTGAATTGCTTCATTTAAATCTCCATATTCTGTAGCCACTAACGTGCCGGTAGCCTCATCATACGTGAAACCAGAAACCGTAAAACCATCTAGCAAATCTGCTAAAGTATTTGCATTGGGATTAAAATCAATATCAGCTTCAATCCGTGATGCTTCACGTTCATCAGCAAACATTTCTGCATATATTTTAAGATTACCCTCAACATCTGGTCGCGCGACCATAGTAGATGCTTCTCTATTGAGAAGCTCCTCTGGATTTGTGCCATCTGTTTGCTTAAAAGCTTCGACATCAACGTCGTTCCTGATATTTTCTGTCTCAATGTCAAAAATAAACTGGTTATTATTATCTAGCTCTGGAACATTATTGTCATCGCGGCGGGCGTTTGCCTTAGTCACACTCGACGACAAAAGAACGCTCTTTTGACTCTGAGCTAGACCCTGCACTTCACCAATTTCATAATTCCGTACCAAGGCAACATCAACGCGTTCAATGTATGATATTCCATCAGCTCGGTATTGTTTTGTTGTTCTAGTTTCTTGCCATAAATTTTCTTCTAACTGAACACGCTCAATTGTTGTTTCTGGCGTTACAATATCCGCATCAACGAAATTATCCCAATTGAATTGTATCTGACCTTCCTCTGGAGCACCAAACTGATTTCCTAAAAACGAGGTATCATATTCAACATACTCACCATCTATCAAACCTACTGTTTCAAGACCTAAAACACCTAAACGTTTACTGACTTGTGTATCTGGATTATCAAGGAATTTACCCTCTACCTCCATTGTGTAAAAACTAGTCCGAACAGCTCTAGGTGTCCCAGAGATATCTCGTACATAATTAATATCTGTAATTCTGATAAGTTTATATTCGGCATCGGCAACTGCATATTCACGCCCACCAATATACTGATTATCGAGCGTCAATCCTAAACCAATCCCAACCACAACTTCTGACTGAACTCTCGTATATTGAGTAGACCCATCAGGATAGTTATTTGCTATGTTAGCCCCGGCAGATGCTGCTGGTAAAAACTCTGTTCCATCAAAACTTTCCAGCTCTATACCACTTGCAGACCATTTTGATTTATAAGTACCCGTTAATTTAAACTGATCCAGTTCAAAGTGCCCATTAGTTTGGTTTTCAACATAATCACCTATGTCATCAATAACACCCTTATCTACATCTACATCAATGCTGACTTTACCACCATGGTATAAAACGCCATTTTCTGAGTCTTCTACATATCCACCGCCAATATAAAAATCGAAATCTAACGTTGATTCTTTTTTATTACTCTTCTTTTTATTGTTAGCACCAATACTTAATTCGAGCCCAATCCCATAACCAGCATGCCTCTCTGAACCATCCTCAAACTTAAAAAAAACATCTTTTAGAACATTCAACTCTCGCTCTGTAGAATTGTTATCAGGTACTGGCAATCCAATTTCCTGATTACGGAAACCTCTTGCTTCAATAGAAAACCCAACTGTATCAATATCAACTCTGGTAAAATTCTCACTCATTATTTGTCCCCTTTCAAATAAAGACGGTTTTTATAATAGTTTTCTGCTCGGGCTAACTCTTCAGGACTCAAAATCTCTTGAATTTTTTTTTGAGAACTTCGGAAAAAGATCAAATTACGCATACCAACATTTATTAATTTTTGTGGGCCGTAGTTCTTTTCGAGGTCATTTATTCCATGACTAGCCCATGAATAAGCTTTAATGAGAAACTCTTCATTCTGAGTTTCCTTGTATTTATTCCAATAATAATAAAAGATTTTTTCATGAGCTAATGACAGCCCCCCCTCGGCAAAAACCCTTACATAATCATAATATTGATTCGACTTTTCATTCGATAAATGAACTAATAAAGAGACTTGCGCGTGTCCGTTTCCGGCTAATGCAGCTTTTATTTTTAGATCTACAGCCTTAACTCTGTCTTGCGGAAGATTTTTACCACTATATAGGAATTCAGCCAGGCGATTTTGCGCCTTTTCATGACCTGCTTTCGAAGCCTCCTTTAAGTACCTTAAAGCTATATCTATATCTTTTTGCTCTTTCTTAAGAACATAGAGGCGGTAACTAAAACGAAACATACGCCAATTTGCATTAGCTTCATGCTCATTAAGAGCAAGATTACCAATTTTCGACAATCCCTTCAGAGATTGATTCAGGTTAGAAACCGTTTTTTCAATTATTTTATAGTCAAAGTAAGCTTCAGCGAGGATATACTCACACACTGGCGCCTGAAATTTCTCAACACAACCATCTTCAATATATTCAAGAAATTTCTTTTTACTCTTTTTAACACCAATGCCATCACGATAAGCCATTGCTAAAACGGCATAGGCATTAATTACCTCATCATCCACCCCACCTTGTAAAACCTTTAAAAATTTTTCTCTATTAAGGTCTTTTGGCATTTCCTCAGAATAATATGAATAAGTCTTTATTGGATCCGTAGCCCCAATATATGCTAGCAACTCTCGCTTGGACGCATCTCTATAAAACTCCATAAAATGGCTGGGCGAGAGAATGTTTGGCACCTCAGGTTCATTACAACCAGAAAGAAAACAGGCACATAGTATCAAACTAATTTTTACAAACTTTTCATACACAAACATTATCCACCCAACTCCATGACCTTGCGCTGGCCCGTCTTAGGATCAGTATGATGGAACTTGAATTTTTTGCCTTTGAAGGGGCCCTGGATGAGGTCGGCGAGCATTTTGTCGGCCAGTTTGTTTTCCGGGGTGTGGAAGGGGGCGATCAGGTCGACGAGCCAGAGGTTGCCGCCGGGCTCGCTGGTGACGCCGTCTTCGGGGTCGATCTTCATATTCACGGCCCATTCATCGGGGCGCAGACGGGCGGCACCGGCAGTGAGTTTGGCTTCCGCTTCATCGCTGAGGTATGCCCACAGCGCCAGGCCCAAGGGCTGAGTACCGCTGCGGAAGATGCGGTATTGTTCCAACATCAGCGCGGGCATCACCATCCATTCCAGATCGGAAAGAGCAAAATGTTTGTGGGTTGGACTTTGGCTCAACAACCACACCATTTCCCCCAGCATGTGCGAGACAGTCATGCCCGTCCCTTGGCCCGTCTCTGATTTGATCTCGGGGATTTCCACCTTCGGATTGGTTTCGGGTGATTTTGCATAAAGGTTATGGGGAATATCTGTTTTTTGATCGGTCATGATAAATGTCCTTCTGCCTGATTTTGAGAGTGCGTGCCAAAAGAAGTCCTGACCAGATGCCCAAAGGACACGGCTAGCGTTTCTGGAAAAGACGCCCGTCTCATGATTGTTGAAAAAATAAAGGAAAATTGTCGACGCACCGCCCATGCGTCCCCCAATGTCGATGTGGTCCCCAATATGACCCCTCTGATGCCTCTGCCTAAGCAGTCCATTGTTACATATCCCCAAAGCAACTATAAACAACTATCTGTGGCTCTCATCATAGACAACCACATACTCCAAGACGGCTAACGCCGTCTGCCCACAAACGTTCCAAAGTCGTTATTATTATCTTTTTTAACTTTTTATTAACCTTAACGTATCTGAGTCGTCGAAGTCTGTAAATAACACAAATGGACTAGTTGTATGATCAGGTGTTTATTTTCATAAAAACGTCATAAATTTCATACTAAATTAGAATATTAATTTTCTTTATCTCCCTGACCTCGCGGCCCTCACTTCTTTTTTTAATCGGGGTAAGATTTGAACCGACTACCTTCAGGTTATGAGACGGATCGTCGAGTATCTTTATCTTTGATATTACTTAATAAATATACAGTGATGTATATTTATATTGCTTTTATTTCCCCCATGAATTATGCCAGGCACTTCTTTGTCATTGAAAGGGAGTAGAAATGGCACATATTATTGATGGTATTGCACGTGCATCTGCACTGCGTTCTGAAACCAAAGCAGCTATTAGCAATTTAGAAAATGGCTTAGTTCCGGGGCTTGCGGTGATCCTGGTTGGTGAGGATCCGGCAAGTCATATCTATGTGAACAAAAAGATAAAAGCCTGTGAGGAAGTGGGCATCACGTCTTTTCAACACAAGATGCCAGATAACACTTCTGAAAGGGATATTCTTGGTATCATTGATACGCTCAACAATGACCCAGCTGTCCATGGAATTATCGTCCAGTTACCGTTGCCGGACCATATGAACAGCCGCACAATACTTTCGGCCATCAAACCGGAAAAAGATGTTGATGGTTTTCATGCCTTAAATTCAGGAAAACTTGTCACACACGGTGGGGGATTGATCCCGTGTACCCCTAAGGGTTGTCTAATTTTACTCAATGATCTCCATAGCGATCTTGCCGGTATGCGGGCTACGGTTGTGGGACGGTCACAAATTGTCGGAAGGCCCATGTCACATTTGTTGTTGAAATCAAATTGTACGGTTTTAACGGCACATCGCCATACGAAGAATCTCGCCGATGAAATTGCGGCTTCAGATATCGTTGTCTCAGCAACAGGATGTCCTGGTTTGATTAAAGGGGATTGGATCAAACCAGGCGCCACGGTGATTGATGTCGGCATTACCCGCATCCCGGCACCAGAAAAGGGAGCTGGCAAAACCAAGCTCGTTGGAGATGTAGAATTCGACATTGCCCGACACAGGGCGGGCGCCATTACCCCGGTCCCCGGCGGCGTCGGCCCCATGACGGTTGCTTGTCTGTTGCACAACACATTTCTTGCTGCCCAAAATTACGGATAAACCGACCAAATAACGCTGGCCTAATCCGATGTAACCATTGCCCCAACATTAATCTTCTCAATGGATATAGTATTGCCAAAGAGATAGTTTCAGGAGAAAAGATTATGCGAGGTGTCAACAGACGGGACTTTATGAATTTAGCGGCGGCAACCGCCATCGCCGGGACGATAACACCCCATGTTCACGCAAAATCCAAAAGAAACCGGTGGGCACCACCATCAGATGCTGAACGTAAACGCCTTGTGGGGTTGGCAGAATTTGGTCGCAAGAAAGGTGTTTCCGGAAAAAATGGTGTCGCCGTTTGTACCCACCCCCTGGCAACCCAGGCAGCCATCGACATGATGGAAATGGGGGGTAATGCGGTTGATGCAATTTGCGCTGCTTCCCTGGCTCAGGCCGTTGTGGAACCACATATGACCACCCTGTCTGGTGTGTTTTCCATGCTGTATTACGAAGCAAAAACCGGCGAGTTGTCTTATGTAAACGGCTCGATGGGCACCCCAAAATCCCATCCCATTTTCAAAGGTGAACTTAAAAACATCGCCAGCTTGCTTGGCGCCGGATCACGCACGGGGCAACTATGCCCTGTTCCAGGCTTCTGGGGTGGTTTTGAAGCGGCACATGATAAATATGGCAAGCTTGGGCGCAAAACTGTGATGGCCCCGGCCATACATTACGCCCGGGATGGGTTTGAGATTCATCCATTCCTGTGGGGAGAAATGTTTGTGGAATCAAGCTCGCTTGGTGCCGCACCCCAAGGCCAGGAAATGTATTTCCAAGACAAACGTCTCTTGAACGTCGGTGAGAAGCTCTACCAAAAACGCCATGCAGATACATTGGAACGGCTGGCGGAAGAAGGAAGCGATTATTTCTACCGTGGCGAATTTGCCCGCAATTACGCAAAAGCTGTACAAGCCGCTGGCGGGTATGTCACCGAAGAAGATATGGCGGCATGGGAACCCATATGGGATAAACCCGTCGTGCAAACTTATCGTGATTACCAGGTCGCCGGGTCGCCTGCCCCGGACTATGGCGGACAATGCTTTGTCGAGATCATGAATATGGTTGAATTGATGGACCTGCAAAAGATGGGGCCCGCATTCCAATCACCAGAGACCACACTGAAGCTGATGCAGATCATTGGCCAGGTATATGCTGATGCGAACGGGGCGCGTTTTAGCGGTAAAATACCATCTGTGGAAAAAGCAATTTCTAAAGAATATGCCGCAGAACGGTTCGCAAGCCTGAAAGGCAGACCAAAGAGCCCGTATGACACCTTGTCTGTAATCACACCCCCTGGTTCAAACCATATCACGGTTGTAGATAAAGAAGGTAATGTGGCCACTGTGCTGCACAGCATTATGTCCCTGCCCTATTCCACCAAGATTTTCGTCGATGGCATATACGCATGCGCCGGTTTGGTTCATCTTGGATCTGGTGTACCCGGTTCAGATATGCGCACACACGCCCGGATCTGTCCGAATATGTTCCTTAAAGGTGGCAAACCGGTTCTTGCAAGCGGTTCACCAAGTGTCTCACTTACCGAAAACATTGTGCAAAACAGCATCAATATTCTTGATTTCGGGATGGATATTGAAACCTCGGTACACATGCCAAGGTTTGGCGGCAGCAGCATGCATAATTTCAAAGCACTGATGTTGGAAGTAGATATGGGTACCAAAACGGCTGATCATATCCTTGCCAATGATGGTTTGCTGGATATCGTCAATCCGTGGAACTGGACTCATGGTTCCTTTGATGGCATTCAACTTGATCCAACAACAGGTATCGCAAGTGCCTGTGGTGATCCGCGACGTACGGCCCAGGCTTTTGCTGTTTAATTCTCTTTCCTCATGTGTTCCTCATACATATGTTCTCGCTCAGGATATTCGAGCTTGTTACAAGAATCTGTTATGATAGCGTTTGTTTTGATTTTCGTTGGGTCGGGTGTTACGGGGGAACCGGTCAGCGTTCCTATTCAGCCTCTGAAACGGCCTTAATCCGTGAAACATGCCCTTGGAGAATGGTTTCATTGTGCTTGATAATACCAGGCAAAGCCGCACGCGCGGTATCAGAATGAGACCCACCCATTACAGAAGAAGCCATTTGCAGATAAATCGTCAGGCGCAATTCTGATATGTCATTTGTTTTGGGGGTGATCTCCATATCGATGAACGTGCCTGTTTTGTAGGGCGCAGATGTAAAAGCATATCTGGTTATACGCTTATTATCCTGAAAAGAGATGATCTCTTCTTCCCGGCTTAATTTCGGATGACCATCTGGTTGGGTAACAACGCTGTGGCGCGCACCCACTCCATTTTCAGGACCCCCAATATGTTCCCTGCTCACTTCGTGCTTCATCCACTTTTCAGTCGCATTCAGGACTGAAAATACCTTTTCCGGAGAAGCTAAAATGTCTGTTCTGGCCTCTGCCGTAAATCCAAGAGTATTCTCAGCCATGGTGGATTGGGGGAAAACAGAAACAAGTGTTAAAACAGATAAAAAGAAACGCACAAGAAGCATTAATGTCTGCTCATTGAATTTAGGTTAGCGACTGCATCACGGGGCAAAACACCAAAGTGTTTTTTGAATGCCTTTGTGAAGCTGCTGGGATCGCTGTAGCCAACTTCATAGGCTGTATTCGAAACACACATTCTTTTATTCAAAATTAAACGGCGTGCTTCATCCATTCGTAATTTGACGCAGTAATCATATACCGTAATGCAGAACAAATGCTTGAAGCCCTGGGCCAACTTACGGCGATTAAGGCCAACCCGACGTCCCAATTCATAGAGTGTGGGGGGATCGGCGAATTCCGTAATCAAAATATCCCGCGCTTCATGAAGGTTTTCCACATCTTGCGAAGACAAGGGGCAAGGCCCTTTGTCATACTCTTTAGATTTCGACATATTCCCTAACGTTAAGCTTAATAACTCAAGTGTTTTTGCTTCCAGGTACATTGACCGTAAACCACCCTGGAGGTCAGTCGCTTGAATTTCATTCAAAACAGACCTAGTCAGCGGATCAAGACTATGGACACTGCGATAACTGAATCTCCGGGACCCACTTGCCAATGGCCATAAGGCTTTTGGTAAAACTGTTTCATCTGCTTCAGAGAAACCCTGTAAGACCTCCGGTCTGAACCAAAGTGTAACAGTGCGCCAATCACTACTGGAATGACTGGTTTGTGTACTGACAGTATCTACAGGCTGGCTTGAAATTGTGATAGATGGACCAGAAGTTTCAGATACAGAACCATCGATCCATTTGTCTGTACTGTGACCATCCAGACGAAAATGCATTTTCAACCATCCGTCTCCCATGAAGTGAATATCTACGTCCTCAGGGAAGCTAAGGTGGCTGTCAATCAGGCCATATTTTTCTGAATAAGCAACAAGACGTTGACTACCAGATAAGGGGATTTCATCGCCTTTATTGAAATCATACTCAAGTATTGTCGCATGACCAATTTTCCTGTCAGACATACTCACTGGATTGAATTTGCGCACCTGGTCCATAACTTCAGGACCACCAGCAGCTGGTATTTTCATACCACCATTCGCAGAGTAAATATTACCATATGAATAAGGCGAAACCACAGAAGTTTGAGACTGATTTACCAACATTTTTCTCCCTTCGTCTGATATTCATTCATGCTGGCAGTCAACTACTGTGCAGCTATGAGTCCAAGGGCACGTCTATGCGCGACCGAAATGCATCTGGCTCATTCAATTTTGATTTATGGTCTCATTCCGCCCTGTCACCGGGCCCCAAGCAAAAGGAAGAAATGTTGAATGGTTATGAATAGTATAGCCAGCTTTTCGTAACCTATCTTTTATAAGACTATATTTTTAAACTGATCCAAGAGTCAATGAAAAAATATACAGAACTGCATTTTTATGATCAAGCGACTATAGTTCCTATCACTGGAACAAAGATGATTTCCCCAAATTTTTATCTAGGCATCAGTTTCATGATGAGACTTTTACCAGATCCCTAATTACTTGCCGCTATCCAGCGGTCAACTTTTGATTCCAAGACCACCATGGGTTTTGCACCATCCGACAGAACGACATCATGATATTCGCGAATATCAAAATTCTCGCCGAGTGCTGCCTCTGCCTTACGCCTCAATTCCCACTGTTTTTCATAACCCAAACGATAAGCCAGTGCTTGAGCAGGCATACTTGTGGAATAGCGTAAAGTTTCTGAAGCGATCTCTACATCTGAATGGAAAAGATGCTTGCTCATATAAGCACGCGCTTGATCCAGCGACCAGCCAAGATAATTCATGCCCGTGTCCACCACAAGGCGGGACGCGAGAAAGATTTCCATAATATACCGCCCGTACATATCATATTGGGTACTGAAGAGTTCCATCTCTATGCCTAGGCTGGCAGCGTATTCAGCCCAACCTTCGGTATAAGCGGCCACGCTGTAATTGCGTCGGAAATCCTGTAAGGATTCATTTTCCTGTTGGGTGGCTAAATGGAAATGATGGCCCGGTAATAGCTCATGATAAATCAGCGAACCTGCCCCCACCATACTGCGGTTTTTCAGGTCCGAGCCGTTATAATTATAATACCCCACCGGGTCCGCAACCGTCGGCGGATTATAATAACCAAAGGTCATGCCGGCTTCGGCTGCAAGCGGCAACCGACGCACGCCATATGCTGCTTGTGGCATTTTCTTGAAATAACCATCAATTAGCGGTTCTATCCTGGCGATAAATTCCATAAACCGCGCTTCGACATCTTCAGGTTTTTGAGCGATGAACCGCTCATCCAGTTTTAACTGGTCATGAAACTCACGCGCCGTGCCTGTAAATCCCAATTCATCACGTATGATTTTCATGCGCTCCGAAATATCAGCCACGGCATCCAAACCACGTTGGTGGATCT
>JGI12316J15310_10000165_pt19 | contig 10931 bp, 14 predicted proteins | sample MarCyaLeptolynsp_FD_15310 | JGI IMG/M metagenome (IMG submission 15310)
CGAAGCTTCTTACCGCGTCATCGTCTTCCGTGAGAAGAATGCGAGACATGCTCACTCTCCTGTCTTGCCGTCAACTGCCGCTTCGTTCTCAGAAGGTGCAACGTATCCAATAAAGGGCAACTGCCGCCACGCGTGGCCCATATCCATACCGTATCCGACGACAAACTTATCAGGACAGGCAAACCCGACATAGTCTGCAGATATGGCAGCTTTGCGGCGCTCCGGTTTATCCAGCAGCGCCGCGATCTTGACAGAGCGCGCCCCGCGCTCCATCAACCGCTCGCGGGCGAAGGCCAGCGTACGGCCCGATTCTAGTATGTCATCGACAAGAATGATGTCACGATTTGTCACATCGCTTTCAACATCGCGCAACACACGAATGTTGTCCGATCCTTCCGTGCCCGCCCCGTAGGAAGACAGGTGGATGAACTCCATCTCGGGCTCCAGCTCGGCTCGGTGCATGGCTCTCACCAGGTCCGCGGCGAAAATAAAGCTGCCCTTCAGAACGGCAACGACAAGCAGATCCTTTGGTTGGCCTTCTGCGATTTCCCGTGCCAGCGCGGCAACCCGCATTGCGATGGCGTCTTCGTCGAAAAGCGTGTGAATGTTGGTCGTCATGGTCACTCAAGTACTATCTGGCGTTGGCCGCGTTCGATGAAACGGACCTGTATGTCGGAAGCGTCCTGCGGAGGGTCGGCCAGTATTGTCCTGAACCGGGTCTCGTCGAGCCCGTTCAGCGCCTTGGTCCGGGGTTCCACGGTCCAAGCGTATACCTCCTGAAGGTCCGAATTGCGAATCGACAGCCGCACAGCGGGTACGGGATTGGCTTCATCGAGAAGGTTGCGGATTGAACCTTCAACGACAAGGATCTGTTTGCCTGCTTCGATTTCAGAGAAGGTGCGCAGGTTCCTGAATTCAAGGCCACGCAAATTGACGTCGAATCCAACCATCTGAAAAAGGCTGGCAAGGTCCGGCGACTGTTTGACCATGCCGTCCCGAAAGAAAGCAAATGAGGCGATCACTGCCAGGGCGACACCGAATATCAGGATGCCTCCGATCCGCAGGAAATTTCGCCTTCCGAGCCAGCCGATGACGGCGCCGATGTGATTGCGCCGGAACTTGTCCGGATTGACGATGATCTTCGGTCGTTTTGCCTGGGACTCGATGTCCTCCGCGCCGTCGCTCTCGTCGCCCTTTTCGTCGGCTTCAAGATCCGCAGCGAAACTGTCCTCGTCCTTTTTCGAAGGTGGATCGTCGTCGCTTGCGGAAAAGCCATCGTCCGCATCGTCGGCCTCGAAGGTGCCTTCGCTGTCGTCGTCCTGGCTTGTGTCGTCTGAGGAGCTGGTGTCAGCCTCGGCGTCCGCCGCCCATTGCGCTTCGTCCTCAGCGGCGCCGTCATCATCCGGCTCGGCTTTCGATCCCGTCTCGGCATTCTTGAACTCGGCGGCATCGTCCTCATCCGCCGAAACAAACCAGCGGTTGCCGCACTTGGCGCATTTGACGCTGCGCCCCTGCTGGCCTACAGCTTCCGCCTTTATTTCGTAGGACGTACTGCAATCCGGACATGTGATCTTCATCTGTGAAGACCTTTCGTCATGGCGTGCTCAAGTGCTGTTCTGGTGTGACCGATCAGGCGAATTCCAGCACGAAATGTTGGACAAATGCCAGCAAATCCGGTGATGGGCTTTCAGGATTCTAATGGACCTTTATATGATTAATGCACCGTTAACAGCATGGCTATAGCGTCGGTCCATCAACAGGAGACATATTCGTGATCCGCTTTGAAAATGTCGGATTGAGATACGGCATGGGACCTGAAATCCTGCGCGATCTGACCTTTGAGATCGAGCCGCAGTCTTTTCAGTTCCTGACCGGGCCTTCGGGCGCGGGCAAGACCAGCCTGATCCGGTTGCTTTTCATGTCGCTCCGGCCAACGCGTGGACTGATCAAGGTGTTCAATCGTGACCTGAGCGTCATCGACAAGCAGGAATTGCCGAAGTTGCGCCGCAAGATCGGCGTCGTTTTTCAGGATTTCCGGCTGTTGGATCATCTAACGACCTACGAGAATGTCGCCTTGCCGCTGCGTGTCGTCGGCAAACAGGAGTCCGACTATCGCGCCGATGTGATCGACCTTCTGAAATGGGTCGGGCTCGGAGACAGAATGCATGTCCTGCCGCCCGTTCTTTCCGGCGGTGAGAAACAGCGCGCCGCGATCGCGCGAGCGCTGATAACACGACCAGAAGTTCTTCTCGCCGACGAGCCAACGGGAAACGTGGATCCACCGCTTGCACGTCGTCTGTTGCGTCTTTTCATAGAATTGAACAAACTCGGCACTTCCGTGGTGATCGCAACACACGATATTGCGCTGCTGGAACAGGTGGACGCACGGCGGATGGTGCTCGCGGACGGCCGCCTTTCGATATTCGACTAGCAATCCCCCTTCGAGCCAAGGGATCCGGCGGAAGACAGGCAATCAGGCAACAGAATGGCCCAACCAGACACAGAAGATGACAAGCAGGCGTCTGTCGTCGAAGTCAAACCGCCGGAGCGGCCGGGGCGTCCCAGGCGGACGAAGAAGAAACCGAAGCCGAAAGCCGCGAAACCGGACCAGGGCGATGATGCCAAATTGAGGCCGTCGGCGGCGATCGTGCCGCCGCAATCGGTTGCCGGCCGGGCGTTAACTCTCGTTGTCGCCATCATGAGCTTCCTGGCCTGCCTGACGGTCGGCGCCGTATCCGTTGTCTGGGATGCGGCCGATGCCTGGCAGAACGATCTCGTTCGCGAGATTACGATCCAGATCCGGCCGACCGAAGGCGTCGACATGCTGCGCGAGATCGACAAGGCCGTTGCGCTTGTCCAGGAGTTCCCTGGAATATCCGCCGTCCGCGCCCTCTCCGATTCGGAAACGAAATCCCTTTTGGAGCCGTGGCTCGGCGAAGGTCTTGAACTCGACGGTTTGCCGGTTCCACGACTGATCCAGATCTCGATAGGCGACCCTGACCTGGTGGATCTGCAACAATTGCGCACCTCTGTGTCCCAGCAGGTCACGGGTGCCAGCGTCGACGATCATTCCATCTGGACATCACGCCTTTCGGCGATGGCAGGGGCGGTTGTTGCCGGAGGGGTTGCCATCATGATCCTTGTGCTCGGATCCATGGTGCTCAGCGTGGTGTTCGCGACCCAGTCTGCCATGGCAGGCAACAAGGACGTGGTCTCGGTGCTTCACTTTGTTGGTGCCGAAGACGGGTTTATCGCGCGGGAGTTTCAGCGGCACTTCCTTTTGCTTGGTCTCAAGGGAGGTGTGTCGGGCGGCGTTGCAGCGATCCTATGCTTCGTGATCGTGGACCTGCTCACGCGGCAGTCTTCCGGACAGGCGGGGTCCGATCAATTGTCTGCCCTGTTCGGTTCTGTTTCAGTCAGCCTGCCGGGTTACCTGGGTGTTCTTGCGGTTGTCTTTCTTGTCGCGATCCTGACCGCGCTGACTTCCGGGCTTGCGGTCAAGGCGCATCTGGCGAAGGTGGATTGATTTTAATGGTCAATGCCGCGAAATTGGCTCAATCGAAGATCACACTAACCGGATGATGCGTGTAGACACGGCGTTTGATTCGGCCGCAGGGAATGGCCTGGATGCTGGTGCCGCTCAAGAGAGCAGTGCCGGTCGGAAAAGCGTGTCTGCGGAAAACGCCGGGTCCACGAACGGTGGCGGCCGAAAGAAGCGGTTCGGGTTGCGCATCGCCTTTGTCACGGTTCTGCTTGCGCTTGCCGGCGGGGTCCTCGGCCAATTCCTTTATTTCGCGCATCAGATATCGACAGCGACCGTGCCAAACGCCGCCAGTGCGGATGCAATTGTTGTACTGACGGGTGGTCAGGCCCGTGTCAGCGAAGGGCTGCGACTGCTTGAAGAAGGCCATGCCGACCGGCTGCTGATATCCGGTGTTCATCCGGGCACGACACGTGAACAGCTGGCCGCGGTGACATCGTCAGACATGCCGCTTGAAAAGGCCAGCGTCGATCTCGACAGGGTCGCGCTCAACACGGCGGGCAACGCCACAGAAACTGCCGTCTGGGTGCAGAAGAACGGGTTCAACTCGCTTCTGGTGGTCACCAGCGCCTATCATATTCCAAGAGCGAAGGCGGAACTGTCCGACGTCTTGCCGCATGTCAACCTGATTGCCTACCCGGTCTTCGCAAAAGACCTTGAACTGGACACCTGGTATCAGAAGCCTGCGACAATCCGGCTTCTCATGCGCGAATATGTGAAGTATATCCTCGCCAGACTCCGCAATACCGTGAGGGCCATGAGCTGATTTCGATCGGAACCTGGCTCAGCGGCGACCTTGCTCTGTTCTAATTTCTGGTGCCATGCTTCTTCTGCGATCCACCCTCTTTCAGGTCCTGTTTTACGCGGTGACTTTCATAGAAATGATCCTGTTTTCGCCGGTTATGCTATTGCCGCGCAAATGGGGCTGGCCCATCGTGCCGTTCTGGTCGCGCACTCTCATCTGGCTGATGCGTGTGGTCGCGGGCCTGAAGGTGGAGATCAGGGGCCGGGAAAACCTGCCGAAGGGCGGTTACATCGCTGCGATGAAACACCAGTCTGCCTGGGAAACGGTCGCGCTTATCCCGCTTTTCTCGAGCCCGACATTCATCCTGAAGCGTGAATTGCGCTGGATACCGATTTTCGGATGGTACACGGCGAAGTACCGGCAAATTCCCATCAACCGCGGCAAGCGGTCCGAAGCGCTGGCGGCGATGATGGAAGCTGCCAAGGAAGCGATCGCCGAAGAGCGCCAGATCATGATTTTCCCGGAGGGGACGCGCCGTCCTGCAGGTGCGGAGCCGAAATACAAATACGGGATCACACATCTCTACCGGGACCTGAAATGCCCGGTTGTCCCGATTGCGCACAATGCGGGGCTCTACTGGCCGCGCTCGTCTTGGAAGGTCTACCCGGGCACGGTGATTGTCGAGATCCTGCCGCCCATCGAGCCGGGTCTTTCGAACGATGTCTTTTACGAACAGCTTGTCGAGACAATCGAAACGGCCAGCAACAGGTTGATTGAGGAAGCCCGAGGGGCCCCGGATCCGTCCCCTGTGCTCAAGGAAGTCGATGCGGTCAAACGGGCCGCAGGGGCCGAGGTGATGCCCTCACAGTGACTTCAGGCGTTCTGCTAGCCAGGCCAGGTTGCTGTCGGCAATGCCCATCTCTTCCAGATGTGCGGCGGTGTTGATCACGTATTCCGGATTTTCACCCGACTTTCCAACCGCCCCGTCCACGATTTTCAGCTGTTCCTCGAGCGGCAGCGCGCCCGCATATTGCGGATGGCCGTGATCGACCATGTAGACAAGCGCGTGGACCTTCTCGCCACCCTCAAGTTCGATATTGTGCCAGTGTTCCTTGTAAACCATTGTGGTCTGCTCGCGCGCCCGCAGATAGTCCAGAGTGTCTGGCCAGATCTCTTCGGCAACCTGGTAGGCCATGCCACGGCAGGCACCGCCATTGTCCAGCCCGAACACCAGGCCGGGACGTTCCTGTGTGCCGCGATGGACCCATGAGTAGACGCACAGCGCCCGGTGAGCGCCTCTTAGCAGGGCCTGTTCGGATCGAATATGGTTGAAGCCCGGGTTCCACATCAAAGACCCGTAGCCAAATACCCAAAAATTGCTCATATCGTCCTGTCTATCATTATGCCGCTGGCCGAGATAGCAATACTGGGGCAATGATTCAATGAAGGGCGCATGCCGGGCTGATCAAGGGCGCCTGAACCGAGGTGATGAAAGCTGTGTCAGACCACGAGAACAAGCCGAGCAAACCGTCAAGACGCCGTTTCATTCTGCTTATATGCGCGATCGCGCTGGTCATCGCCGGATGGTCCGGAGCCTGGTTCTTCGGGCGGTCCGTTCTGGCCGAAGAGCTTGACACGCAGCTGCAGGTGCTGAAAACCAACGGGTTGGAGCTTTCCTGTTCGGACCTTGCGATCGCTGGTTATCCCTTCCGGTACGAAGTTTATTGCCGGGATCTTGCATCCAACGACCGGTACGGCACCAAGGGATCGCTGCAGGGACTCAATGCCGTCGCGCTGATCTACAATCCCTGGCACATCATTTTCGAAGCCAAGTCGCCTGCCTCCATCATCGAACCGCTCGGCGGTCTCCTTGGAGAGATGCGCTGGGACACGGCCCGGGCGAGCGTCAAGTTCTCCAGCACCGCACTTGGAGCATTCGATGCGGTCCTGAGCAAGCCTGAAGCGGCCTTTGAAAACCCGGTGTCGCGGGGGCTGTTTGCGGCGGAGAAGGCAGAATTCCATCTTCGCAACACGCCCGAAACCGCCAATACGGTTGATGGCTTTGTTTCCATCGATGCGATGCAGCTGAAATCACTGCCGGAGTTCGGTGGCCTGATCGACATGCGCGCCCACGTGCAGCTGACGGGCGGCTCCGCCCTTCTGGCCGGAGCCAATCTTGCCCGGCTCGTTCAACAGCACAACGGCAGTCTGCCGGTGAGGCTGGTGCTGTTTGAGACTGTTCTGGGAGACAGCCATGTCAATGCGGCGGGAGATCTCCTGATCAACGGGGACGGTACGGTGTCCGCCAATATCAATCTGACGATCGGCAACGCAGACGGGTTGCTTGACTTGATCAAGCCCCTGTTTCCGCCCCAGGACAACAGCTTTTCGATTGTCAGCAGTGTCGTGCAAAGCCTGAAAGGCGCGGAAAGCGAAGTTGATGGCGTTCCATCGATCACGCTCCCCGTTGCAATCGATCAGGGATTGATACGCATTGGTTTCCTGACGCTTGGCCGGATCCCGCCGCTTTTTTCAGCGGGAACCTAACCCCGCCCGGCAGCGGTCGGCTCGTCAGTCGCCGGCGATGCGGTCGATCGGGATCACGTAGCTCTTGCGATGGTCGGGCTCGGCGATTTTCTCATAAAGCGCAACGGCCGGTGCATTCTTGCCCGGGACGATCCAGCGCAGGTGGAGCCAGCCGCGTTTCTTGCCTTCGCTCACGAGGGCTTCGATAATCTTTCTGCCGGTGCCCTTGTTGCGATGGTCGGGATGGACATAGATCTCATCGAGCTGGCCGATACGCAGTCCCGTGATCAGTTCGGGCAAGTCGAAATAGACACCGAAGCCGATCAGGTCCTCACCTGAAAAGGCACCGAGCACTTCCGCGTTCTTGTCCGCCAGAATCCGTTCTGCGTAGTAGTCGTCGGGGCGCCTTGGCGCGCCGCGCTTCAGGGCCTGAGCGTTTTCCGCAATGAGTGGCGCAAGCTTGTGAGCATCATCCTGCCCAAGCGGTCTGATTTCCGCAGTTGTCATGAATTCCCCGGATATCACAGGTCAAAAATCAAGCCCCAACATGTCCCGAAACGGGAGCCGGGATCAAGGACCTCAGTGAAATTCTTCTCAACGCAAAGACCCTCTTCCGGTTTTCGGCGAACTGTGCCAAGAGCGCAGGAGGGATTCAGGCGGGCAGGTTACAGTGGCAGACGCGGGAAGAGTGAGAGCAACGGTGATCGGCCTGAGCGCTGTCCTGATGTGGGCGACGCTTGGCGTCTTCGGCGCGGGCTCCGGGAATGTGCCTCCCTTTTTACTGAATGCGTTGTGTTTCGGCATTTCCGGGTCATTGGCTGTGATCTGGCTTGCATGTTCAGGGCGGCTCAAATTGCTCAAACAGCCGGTCAAGGTCTGGATCTTCGGGACCATTGGGTTGTTCGGATTCCATTTTTTCTACTTTACGGCAATCCGGAATGCGCCGCCGGTGGAAGCCAATCTCATCAACTATACCTGGCCGCTGTTGATCGTGCTGTTTTCGGCTTTCCTTCCCGGAGAGAGGCTGCGCGTGCATCACCTTCTCGGTACGGTGCTCGGCCTTGGCGGCGCAGCGCTCCTGATCAGTGGTGGTGGCGGCATCCGGTTTTCCGGGGACCATGCCATCGGGTATGGAGCGGCGGTTGCCTCTTCTTTGTTCTGGTCAAGCTATTCGGTCCTGTCCAGACGGCTTGGCAAGGTGCCGACGGAAGCCGTTGCGGGGTTTTGTCTGATGACCGCATTGCTGTCAGCAGCTTGTCACCTGACGCTGGAGGAGGCGGTTTGGCCTGGTGATGCGGCGGAGTGGAGTTCCGTCCTCGCGCTTGCACTCTTTCCCGTCGGCCTGGCGTTTTTCACGTGGGATGTCGGTGTGAAACGCGGCGATATCCAGGTGCTCGGGGCTGCCGCCTACTCCGCCCCCTTACTGTCGACGCTTCTGCTCATCGCCTTCGGTTTTGGTGTCCTGACGCCGTCCGTTATGATCGCCTGTCTTGCGATCACACTCGGTGCCGTTATCGCCGCCAAGGACATGATTTTCAAAAAGGGTGGCGGTAGAGGGAGTGCTGCCTGAACATACCGGCTTCCTTCTCCCTTCGGTGAATTTCGCTGCGCGGCGCAATCTTCTAGGCTGCGCCAACTTGCTACCCTATCCACAGGATGTCCCGATGACCGCAACGCTCAGGCCCCGCCGTTCAGCCCTCTACATGCCGGGTTCCAATGCCCGGGCGCTTGAAAAAGCAAAAACCCTTGATGTCGATTGTCTGCTGCTGGATCTCGAGGATGCTGTTGCGCCGGATGCCAAGGAACTCGCGCGCAAGCAGATCAGCGACGCGATTGCAGCAGGCGGGTATGGAGACCGGGAAGTCGTTATCCGGATCAACTCCCTCGAAACACCCTGGGGCGAAACCGACCTTCAGGCGGCAATCCAGGCAGGCCCTGACGCAATTTTGGTGCCCAAGGTGAACTCGGCCGCCGATCTGCAGCGGGTCGCACACATGCTTTCGCTGCATAATGCACCTTCGAACCTGACGCTATGGGCGATGATGGAAACGCCCGAAGCCATGCTGAACGCTGGTGCCATTGGTGCCTGCGGCAAGGACCCTGAAGTCAGACTGGACTGTTTTGTCATGGGGACGAACGACCTTGCCAAGGAAACACGGGCACAGCTCACGCCGGGACGGGCGGCCATGATGCCGTGGTTGATGACATGCGTTGCCGCGGCGCGGGCGGGAGGTATCGACATACTCGATGGTGTCTACAACGCCTTTCAGGACGATGCCGGCTTCGCCGCCGAGTGTAAGCAGGGCGCGGAAATGGGCATGGACGGCAAGACCCTGATCCACCCGAAACAGCTCGCGCCCTGTCACGCCGCGTTCAGCCCGACGGTTGAGGAAATCGACTGGGCGCGTACGATCAACAAAGCGTTTGAGCAGCCGGAAAATGCCGACAAGGGCGCAATCCAGGTAGACGGAAAGATGGTCGAAAGGCTACATGCGGAGATGGGCAAGCGGGTTATCGCGATCGCCGATGCCATTGCCGCGCGTGGTTGACGGGACGGACAGATGAAACTCTACAGGTTGATAACAGGCACGGATGACAGCGCATTCTGTCATCGCGTGACTCAGGCACTGAACAATGGCTGGGAGCTTCACGGTTCGCCAACGGTTTCCTTCGATACGGCAAAGGGCACGGCCATCTGCGGGCAGGCCGTGGTCAAGGAAGCAGAAGGTGCTTATTCGCCTGACATGAAACTCGGCGAGCAGTAAGCAGTCCATTGCGAACCTTGGCTGCGGGTTCCCCAATGACGGGCCCGCAGCCGATCTGTTCTGAACAAGCGCGCCGCTCCTCAGAGCACCGGTCAAATGGTGCACACTTATCGACCGATATTCTAGTGTTTCAGCCGGGTCTCCAGCACTTCGGCCACGCGGGCCGCGTCAAACGGCTCCTTGAGGAAGTCAAACAGGGGCTCCAGCTTCCCGGCGCCCTCCAGATAATCTTCATATCTCAGCCGGTGGCAGACCTTAGCGTTTTTCTCTGCGTAGGTTGCCGTCAGTTCCTCGAAATTGTCCCATTTCCGGCGGACATCGGCGGACTGCATGTTTTTCCAGAACGACGATTTGACAACGTTTTCAAAGGCGCGGTTCTGGAAAATGAAACGGCTGCCCGGAAAATAGGTGCGGATGGTGTCGAGGAACTTCGGGAAGTATTTCGGGTCGTTGTGATACCGGATTTCCTTGAAACCGAGAACGCGGGCATCTCCTTTCGGACAGAGCACCTTGGAGACGAAGGTATCGAACAGGCTCAGCGCATAGTCTTCGACGTTGACGTCCTCCATGCCGTACCAGGGATCGAGCGAAGTGCCGACCATTTTGCCGAAATAAGCCCGTTCGTTGGAGATGATTGACCGTTGCGGTTCCTGCCGCTGCTGAAAGTTCCCTTCGTTGCGGATGGCGGTGACCGACCGGCACAGATGGACGAGCGCGTTGCAGTTCTCACCCCGCACGAAATAGCCCGGGATGGAGTTCAGCAAATGCTGTGTCAGCGTCGATCCGGAGCGTCCGAACGCGACGACAAAAACATATCCGTCCTTGGGAAAATAAAGCGAAGGATACTGCCTGTGCAGTTGGAAACTGTCCTCCCGAAGCGGCAATACATTCGACATCTTCTTGATCTCCTAAACGAGCGGTTTCTGTACGGATCTTTCTGTCCGCGGAAACACGCTTTACCCCAACCACCTGCTCGTTTGATCGCCGGTGCCCGCCTGTGTGCATCCCATTACTTGAAATCGGGTATGGCCAAGCAGTGTTCGGTGCCGACGATCAACGGCAAATTGAAAAAGGAGACACGAATCATGGCTGTTTTTTGTTGATGAGAAGAATTACAGTACAAGGGAATGAAATTTAATCTGAAAGAACGAATTTAATTCTATTTTCTATTTTAATAGTCAAATACTCATCAGCTTATGTTTCTATTTTCGAATTATTTTTCAAATAAAATTCCAAAAAGAGCAGCATATATGGCCTTAACGCAATTCGCTTCAAGTGGGCCCTGCCGGTAGAGATTGTTCAGCCCGGGGGCTGCATTCACTTCCAGGACGACAGCGCTTGTTCGGCCCTGACC
>JGI12316J15310_10002206_pt1 | contig 10931 bp, 9 predicted proteins | sample MarCyaLeptolynsp_FD_15310 | JGI IMG/M metagenome (IMG submission 15310)
CAATCAGAACAGGTCATTGGCATATGCCATACCCCTGACGGACAAACCCATAAAACGGGCCTGTTGATCGTTGTTGGCGGTCCCCAATATCGTATTGGGGCGCATCGGCAATATGTTCATATGGCGCGTTTTTGTGCTGATCAGGGCATAGCCTGTATGCGGTTTGATTACCGCGGCGTAGGTGACGGTCATGGCACATACTCCGGATTTGAACAGGTAAGTCCAGATATACATGCGGCCATTGATGAATTCCGCCGTCAGTGTCCGGATATTGAACAGGTGGCCATTTGGGGTTTATGTGAAGGGGCCTCGGCCATTTTGCTGGGTGGGGCAGAACATCAAGACGTCTCAGATATCATCCTTGTTAATCCCTGGGTCAGATCAGAAGCCGGGCTCGCCAAAGCGTACGTCAAACATTATTATCTGGATAAATTAAAAGACCCCGCATTCTGGAAAAAACTATTTGGTGGTGGGTTAAACATCAAACAGGCCTTTGCCGGGCTTTGGCAAAATGTCACAACGGCTTTTGGTAAACCTAAAGATGTCGAGCAGACTAAAGCCTCTGAAAGTGACACCCGTCCCTTCCCGGAACGCATGCTCAGTGGATTACAGGTATTTGATGGTCGTGTGTTACTGATCCAAAGTGAGAATGACCTGACGGCCCGGGAATTTGATGATCTAGTGAACAGCTCTTCAGATTGGCAAAAAGCTTTTGATCAAAAGGATTTCAGCCGGATCGATATCGCCGATACGGACCATACCTTTTCTTCGGAAAAATGGCGCAGCGATGTGGCGAACGCCACCGCAAAATGGTTATTGAGGCAATAAAATGGGGGCCTTTATCCTTTTTGATCAGCAAAAACATGCCGAAAAGCGCTCAGCCCTTGACGAGGCCATGAAACGCGCATGTCTGCCGGAACCTTTGGAAATTTCCGCAGGCTGCTGGACCTTGTTATTAAATGGCAAAATTTCAGGTGCAGAACCACAAATCGTGCAATTTGATAACGGTGACTTCTGTGCCGCCACGGGTACTTTGTTTTATCGGGGACTTTTTGGCAGAGATGCTCTGGAAGAAATCTATCAACAAAATGATCCTAATGATCTGAAAGCTGATGATTTTGATGGTAATTTTACGGTTATCCTGAAAAAGGATAGTAAATTATACCTCTTTACAGACCCTCTTGGCACGTACCGCTGTTTTCATGATCAGAACAATTCGCTCTGGAGTTCATCTTTTCTGGCGGTTTGTGCAGCCACACCTCAAAAAACGATCAATACTCAGGCCATCTACGAATATATATTTCAGGGGTCCACATATGGGAAAGACACGCCCTTTGTGGAAATCTCAATGCTGGACCGATCCAACCATGTGACATTTTCTCTGGAAAGAACCGGCGTCGAACATACTCAGAAATCAGATATTCTTTCCCGGCAGATTTATCAGGCTGGTCAACATACTATTCATGAACTCCAAGACCAGACAATTGAAATCCTGGGCCAACAATCCCAGGCCTATCAAAAGGCGTTTGGCAACAATATCGATACCGCCTTGTCCGGGGGATATGACTCCCGACTGATGCTGGCCATGTTGCGCAAAGTCGGTGTCTCCCCCCACATTCATGTTTATGGACATGATACGGACCCGGATGTTGTCGTCGCCAAAACCATTTGCCAAGGTGAAGGGTTGGAGCTAAACCACACCAATAAAAGTACACATAAGCTTGTGCCTGCAGAACAATATGGGGATGTCATCCAAAAACAATTCAATGTTATGGATGGTTTCCCCAATGAGGGTATTTTTGATTCCGGCGCCAATTTGCAAACTCGTCTGGATCGTGCTGGCGACAATAATCTGGCCTTAAATGGTGGCGGCGGCGAAATCTTCCGCGATTTTTTCCATTTATCTGACCGTCCGGTTAAGCTAAAAAATATCATTGATGTTTTTTATTCCCAATATGACCCCAATAGTTGCACAGAAGCCTTTGATGAAAAAGCATACCGTCAGCGTATGATGGCAAAAATTGCGGCGGCTCTGAATACAGAAGATACGACCCTGGACCGGAAAGCTGTGGAAACAATATATGCCCTGTTTAGGCTGCGTTACTGGATGGGGAAAAACAACACCATCAATAACCGATTTGGTTTTGCCGTTACCCCCTTTACCCAAAGTGGCTTGCTCAGATTAGCCCGTGATATCCCGCTGGCCGAAAAATATGATGGCCTATTTCAAGCCAATGTTATCCAGCAGATGGATGCAAAACTGGCGTCTTATTTATCGGATTATGGCTATAATTTTTCGGACCCCGTGCCCGCAAAGAACAAACTCAAAAACCGCCTTAATCTCTACCGGCCGTTCTTATTAAGGCGCCATGCTTTTGCACTTAAAAACCGCAAGCGCAAAATCAGTTTACCGGCCTGTTTCCAACATGAATATATCTCCCGGGCGATTGATCCAGCCTGCCCGATCATGAGCAGATATATTGACCTTCACAAGGTCAATTCTTTGGAACAGTTAAACCGCATATATACTCTGGAATATCTTTTTTCCCGCTAAGCGGCAGTTTTCTCCAGGCTTTGCCATAAATCCAGCGGCGTTTGATGAACGCCTTGAAAATCATTGATAAAGAAATCAAAAAACTGATCCATATCCTCCAGGAACAGATCAAGATCGGCTTGTTGCTTTACATAAGGCGAACCACCGATCATCAGGCTTGAACTGTGATATGCATAGTTAAACACGTTATGGCCCACACTGGCCATTTTGCGAACCATCCGGATATGATCAGCGGCATGAATCCCCTCTGGTGTCAGAGGAATTCTTTCCAGCATTTTAGTTTTGCTGAGTACACCAGCCATCAAATCACGCCAGCCCGCCTGCCCGGCCAACAGAGGATAAATGCTGCTGCCCCAGCGGGCGAGAAACCCATCATATCCGCGACTGTTCGGGATTTCCAACATCTGCTGTCCCTCGCCATCAAACAAAAATGGCTGCGTGGGAAGACCTCTGAAATCCGGGCCATGATCATAGGTAAAACTGGTATCAGCCACGAGACTTGTATCGATAAAATATCCCAGCTCTTTCAAAACAGACGCTGTATTTGGACCAAAACCATATCGTCCGGCTTTATAAATTACTGGGCGTTTGCCAAATTTCTTTTCAATCTCGTCTGTTAAATGGGATAATTTATCTCTTTCCTGTTCACGAGGCAGATTGCCCGCATATGAATTCACTCTGTTGACGTCTTCATCATAAGGCGGGCTTACCCAGGGATGCAGATGTGTGCCGATCACACACTCTCCTTTGTCAGCGAAGTCTTTAAGAATTTCCACAGATTGTTCATTTTCAACAACCGCATAATCAATCACATAGGTCGGAACGATGTCATATTTTTTGAAAATATTCTGAGCCAAATACTGGTGTTTGATATTTTCAGTGGCCCTGCTCTGTCGATTAAAAGGTGCAGACCAGTCAAATTCTTCTTCTGTATCAATGACCACCGTCAATATTGGTCTCTTCGCAGAAATCACATTTTTTTTTGAAATGGCAAACAATATTATCTCCGCAGATAATTCACTAAAACAAAATTGGCATACATTGTTTTTTAACAGTATAAGATTAATATCTCATCATTATTCATAATATAATTTGGGTTGCGAAGTGATTAATACACTGTTTTTTCTGTTTTTCCATATTCTGGTTTTTTATGTCATTTACTGGGCATATAAGGCAGATGAGAAAGATGAAGTTGTTAAAAAGCCCCATACAAAAAAACAAACCAATAAAAATGGTTCTTCATAGATCAGGCAATGCTTTTTAACTCATACATATTCATACTGGTATTTTTACCACTGACGATAATTTTGTATTATCTATCGCGCAAATTTTATGGCCGTGAACTTTCATTCGTAGTTCTGGTGGCTGCGTCATTTTTTTATTATGGATATTGGAAAGCATCTTATCTGATTATTTTATTCTTCTCGATTATATTTAATTATTACATCGGCATATATTTATCTAAAATCCACAAAACCAAATATAAAAAACGCATATTAACGCTTTCAATTACCCTTAATTTATTATTGTTGGGATATTACAAATACACCAATTTCTTTTTGGATAACTTGTCTTTCCTGCTGGGTAACGAATATAGCACCCTGGCCATTATTCTGCCGATCGGCATTTCCTTTTTTACATTCCAGCAGATTGCATATCTGGTTGATGCATATAGAGGGGAAGCAAAGGAATACAGCTTCGTCCATTATTGTCTGTTTATTACTTTTTTCCCGCAGTTAATCGCCGGTCCTATTGTACATCATAAACAAATGCTGCCGCAATTTATGGATAAAACAAAGGCACTGTTCAACGCTCCCCAGATCTGGCAAGGCATGGTCCAGTTTACAATTGGCCTGTTCAAAAAAGTGATCCTGGCCGATATGGTTGCCCTATATTCAACACCCGTATTTAGCGCAGCGGATAATGGTCTTGCGCTGTCAACAGGTGATGCATGGGTCGGCATTCTGGCTTATGCCTTCCAGCTTTATTTTGATTTTTCAGCTTATTCGGATATGGCCCTGGGTATCGGAAAAATGTTTGGGATCAAATTACCTGTCAATTTCAATTCGCCTTACAAATCCAGATCCATCGTTGAGTTCTGGCGGCGGTGGCATATTACTTTATCAACATTCCTGAAAGATTATTTATATATCGCCCTGGGCGGCAACAGACACGGTAATCTGCGCCGATATATCAATTTGATCCTGACAATGTTTCTTGGTGGCCTGTGGCACGGTGCCAGTTGGAATTTCGCACTTTGGGGCTTACTGCACGGATTGTTCCTGATGATCAATCACGCCTGGAGCTCAATTATGCCGCGAAGAATTACGGCTAATTTCGCGGTGACCTGTTTTTCTTACTTCCTGACTTTCATGGCTGTTATTCACGCCTGGGTTCTGTTTCGTGCAGAGACTTTGGACGGCGCATTACGGATCTTTTCCACTGCATATCAATCAACTACCGATACATTTTTTGTCGTCACCTCAGAACCTGTCCGCGCTCTGATGGCCTTGGGCATATGCGCTATCATTGCGTTTTTTATGCCTAACACACAAGAATTTACAGACCGGCTTGACGATCATCTAAATGCAAAAACACCCATAACAACACCATGGTATATTTCGCTGACTAATCACAAGGTCATGATTAATTTAATGGCATCTGGTTTCATTGTACTTTGTTTATCTTCCATGAACAAAGTAAGCGAATTCTTATACTTTCAGTTTTGATCAGATTATGAAAAACATTATATTTTTTATCATATGCACAGTATCATGGAGCCTCATTTTATTAGGGTTCAATTACTATATTGACCCCTTGCAATATTATACCAAACATGATGATCCTGTGTTTGTACCAAATCAGCGATATCAAATTGCAGGCCTGATCAAAAATTACCCCTATGACACTATTTTTGTCGGCACCTCACACAGCGAAAACTTTTTGTCTTCAACATTTGACCAGGCAGCCGATACAAAAAGCATTAATCTGGCCATCAGCGGTTCTTCATCCGGCGAACAAATGACGGTTATTAAAAGCGCCCTGCAATATGGCAAGGTGCAAAATGTAGTATGGGAAATGAATTATCGCTCATTTTCAGGAGAAAACCCAAATCTTATCTCAGGTGGAACATTCCCAACCCACCTGTATGAAAGAACAATTCTTAGTGACATACAGTACCTTTTTTCAATTGATACAATCTGGTTATCCATCAAAAATATCCTGAAGAAAGGCCCTTCCAATCTGGAGCGCCTAAATTATTGGGCAGATTTAAGGGCTAAACAGTATGATGGCATTCGTGTCGTTAAACATTATTGCGAACGCAAGCAACGCGCTTCAGTTTTAGACACGTCCTATTACCAGAACCAGATGGCAAAGGATTTATCAGCATTATTCACTCAATATCCCGATATAAATTTTTACTTATTCATTCCGCCAATGTCCTATCTTAATTTCCTGGTGGGACATGAACAGGAAAGCGTTAATATTTTCAGACATCATCTCTATGACATTATACAACAGCATGATAATGTTCGTATTGAGGATTTTTTACAGGATTACCAAATCATTGGGACGTTGAAAAATTATAAGGATATTGAACATTATTCCGGTGAAATTTCGGAACATATCCTGAAACAAATTGCCCAAAATCGCCACCAGACAAAAAACCTTGTCTCCAGTGATGTTATTAATAACTTTGTATCTTTTCTGAGTTATAAGAAAAATACTATTCCACAATGCAGTCAGTATTAATCACATTTGAGGCCATTTAATAATCCATGAGAGATATATTCATCATTTGTGCAATCATCGTGATTGTCATATATACTTTCAAAAAACCACAGGTTGGCATTCTTGGTTGGATGTGGATTTCTATAATGAATCCTCATAGGCAATCTTTTGGCTGGATTTATGATTTTCCATTACTTGACGTAATTGCACTGTCAACCATTCTTTCTGTATTCATCAATTTCAAAAAAATTGCCCGCGCAAAACCGCACCCTCTCTTATATTTATTAGTGTTTTATTACATCTGGGTCACATTAACGACCTTATTCTCTGTTCAGTGGGATCTAGCATTCCCAAAATGGCTGGCGTTTACCAAAACCATGTTGTTTATTTTCCTTATGTTATTCACGATGAACAAAAAACACTGGATCATTGCAACCATTGCCATGTTTGTTTTATGTATTGGTCAAACTGGTTTTAAAGGGGGACTTTTCTCATTAATGACAGGTGGCGGATATCGCATTTGGGGGCCACCAGGAACTGCATGGGGCGATAACAATGCCGTTTCATTGGCCATGTTGATGGCTTTACCCGTCACCCTGGCGCTATCGTCCTATATCAAAAGCCATAATAAATGGAGCGATTATACCTTAAAAAGTTTTGCAGTGACTTTTTTCATTACAATTTTTGGCACCCAATCCCGAGGAGCACTTGTGGGTGTATTGGGTGTGATCAGTTTTTATGCTCTGAGATCAAAACATAAAATTCTGGCCATATTCGTTGGTCTGATCTCATTGGCTACGGTATATACCTTTATGCCACAATCCTGGCATGATCGCATGAGTACCATTTTAACTCACCAAGAAGATCAGTCTGCTTCGACAAGATTAATTCAATGGCAATATGCGATGGATATTGCTACCGAGCGACCTTTTTTCGGTAATGGTTTCAACGCCTTTTATCATCAACCTTATTATCAAAAATATGTTGCCCATCTGGACGAAAACAGGTCTGTACACAGTGTTTATTTCGAAGTTTTAGGTGAACAGGGGTATATTGGATTTTTCATCTACATGTTATTAGGCGTGACAGCTGTCTTTTCAGGTAAACCCAACGCGACAGCCGCACAGAAAATAGATAATATAAAATGGACAGCACCGTTTCTGTTTACATTACAATACAGCTTTGTTGGCTTTGCCGTGAATGGTCTAACAATTAATGTGGCACATATTGATCTCTATTATTATCTGCTCGCCATTCAAATATTGCTAATCAGCCAAGTTAAACAGGGACTTGCCGAGGAAAAAGTAAAAGCAAAGTCCATAGCCACAATAAAACCTAAGTTCAGGGGAGCAACTACATGACCAGAACCATTCACCTTATTGCCGCTGCCAGGCCAAATTTCATGAAAATTGCGCCTTTGTATCATGCCCTGAATAAAGAGGACTGGTGTACCGTCAAGATCATTCATACGGGCCAGCATTATGATGCCAATATGTCCGATGATATTTTTGCTGATCTGATGTTGCCTGAACCTCATTATCACCTGGGTGTCGGTGGTGGTACCCACGCCCATCAAGTGGGCAGTGTGATGATGGCTTATGAGGAAATATGCCTTGAAACAGAACGCCCTGACTTACTGGTTGTTGTCGGTGATGTAAACTCCACAGCGGCCTGTGCACAGGTCGCGGCAAAATTACATATTCCGGTGGCTCATCTGGAAGCAGGCCTGAGAAGTGGTGATCGGCGGATGCCTGAAGAAATCAACCGCCTGGTAACCGATGCCATTTGTGATTATCTATGGACCCCTTCCCCCGATGCTGATGAAAATTTGAAAAACGAAGGCCATCCCGACAGCCGTGTCATCCGGGTCGGCAACATTATGATGGACAGCTTCGAATTGCTGCGGGACCGTATCGAAGCCGAAGATGCTCCAGCAAAATTTAATCTGACCCCTGGCGAATATGGCGTGGTCACCATGCATCGTCCATCAAATGTCGATGACGAAGCAGATTTGCGGCCTCTTATGGAACAACTTACAACCGTGAGCAAAAAGGTTCCTCTGATTTTTGCTGTTCACCCCCGCACACGTAACAAATTGAATGAATTTGGCATGTGGGATGACCTGAACAGTCAACCGAATATCAAACTGGTTGAACCTGTCAGCTACACACCCTTCATGAGCCTGGTAAAATCCGCCAAGCTGATTATTACGGACAGTGGCGGCATTCAGGAAGAAGCCACTTACCTTGGCATTCCCTGCCTGACACTTCGGGAAAATACCGAACGCCCTGTCACCATTACCGAAGGTACCAATAAGCTGGTCCCCCCTGCGGAATTAAACGAATATGTGGAAACAGTTTTGAATGGCGGCTGGCATACCGGTACAAAACCCGAATTGTGGGACGGCGGTACGGCTGAACGGATCGTAGGCTTGATTAAAAAGGTAATCTAGCTCTCATCTGCATTAAAGTTTTGGCTTCTGCGCTGTCAGGTTTTCCTGACAGCAGCCATAAAAGCATAATTGTAACGCTATACACGCCACCTCCCACTAAAACTTTTAACGCCAAAATGACCACGTCAGAATATGTCGGCAGGTTGACAAACTCTATCAATACAAAAAACATGATCAACCCAGCCACAACAGGACGCCAAATCGCTGAAAGAATTCCTGACATTTTAACATTGCAGCATTGAACCACCATAAGGCTAACAACAAAGAACATTATAATGCCGATGATCGCTCTGCTGTATGCAACCCCCTCAAGGTCATAATAAAGATATGCGGGGTATATACTCATTAAAATAATAATCGCCTGAATCCAGAACATATATGCCGTGTATTTCACATTACCACTTATCAGCAACAAGCTACCTGATATGCCATACATCGAAACTAACATCGCATAAAACACCAGTGCCTCGATAAGAGGAACAACTGGCAACCACTTATCTCCTCCCCCTAGAAATATTGGAATGAGTTCATTTGAAATTGCCCCAAAGCCCAAAGCCACCGGTACGGCAACAAATGTCATAATATTCAGGGCACTCAAATAAGCAGAATTTAATCTCTCTTTGTCATCTTTGATTTTGGCCAAACCAGGAAGTAGGGCACGCGAGAATGGCTGTTGAATTTCAGTAATCGTCATGGATGATAATTCTGTACCCCATTTATAAAACCCCATTTGTGTAGGGCTAACAAGTGCGGCCAAAATGAATTTATCGCCTTCCCGACTAAAATATTGCGCGACATTTCTAATTAATATCCATTGTGAAAAACCCCAAATATCAGAAAACTTTTCCAGTGAAAATCTCGGACGGTGTTTTATCACCACATAACTTAAAACAACTCCGATAAAACTTGAAAATAAACTTCCCAAAACAAGCGCCATATAGGACCTGAAATAAAAGGCCAGACCTATCGTGACGGTAATAGAAAGTGCTTTTGCGATGAGGTTAAATAGAAAATCCTGAAAAAAATTCAGATCCTTCTGAAACTTAACAATCCAAATGTTTTGGAACCCGCCAACGAATATTCCCGTTGCAACCACCCAGGCGATAATTTCTATGCGAGGATCTTCATAATAATTTGCAATAAATGGTGCAGCCAGTGACAAACAAACCGCAACCGCCGTAGTCTGCATTATGCGAATTGTCCAGGCTGTATGAAAATGGCTGTCTTCAGCTTTATTGTTTTGGATCAATGCCGTATTGACACCAAATTCCAGCAATATTTCAACTAGACCTGATAAGACCAATACAATCGCAACAAGTCCAAAATCTTCCGGCATTAACAAGCGAGCCAGAAAAGCTGAACTTACAAAACCTAAACCCCTTATGCCCCATCGCATAGCGACATACCATGCGGTGCCTTTAGCGACATCTTTAGCAACTGATGTAGTCTTGTTGGTTTCAGCCATGATCGTGCTTTTTTCTTTGCATGCCAATCATTTCTTCCAGGTAGCTTTCCAATTTTTCTACGGTTATGTCCCAATCGTATTTTCGGGCATGTGCTTTTCTGCCTTCTGCATCTGAACGCTCATGGCCCGCGAGATTTTTTTCGATGGCCTTTTCCCAATCATCAGGCGTATTGCATATTTCAACATAATCGCTGTAATGCTCTTCCAATGGCTGAGTGTAAGCCGAAATCGCCGGTTTGCCGGAACATAGATATTCAGGAATTTTCAAAGGCAAAGCCGCATATGCCCAGCTTGATTTATCAACAAGATATGGCGCTATATTGATATCCATAAGGCTCAGGCTATAAGGAATTTCTTCCCTTTGGACGGCCCCCACATAAGAAACATTCTCCAAAGCAAAAAAATCATTAAAAGCTTGCCAGTTCTGGGGATTCTTTTTAATCGGGTCGATCACTTTTTTACCGATAAAAATAAACTGACAATCCTTAAATGTCTTCGCAAGCTGTAACATCAACACATAATCAAGTTTGCGATTAATCGCCCCCAGATATCCTATTCTGGGTTTAGGTAACTGTTCAATTTTATCAGACGCCTCAGAGGATACTGGTTCTTCTTCGAATATGGCACTATCTACACCATTTTCTGTAATTTTCCGTTCCCTTGAAGGGTCTTTGATCATTTCATCCCAAACCACATCGGTCACTGCGGTAACCAGTTCAGACCTTTCA
>JGI12316J15310_10000040_pt76 | contig 10924 bp, 10 predicted proteins | sample MarCyaLeptolynsp_FD_15310 | JGI IMG/M metagenome (IMG submission 15310)
ATCCAACCATTGTTCTTTGTTCCGAATGCCTTTGCACCGGATGGAGTTAACAAGGAGTTTGGACCGAAGGGGCAGTTCTTCAACTTTGAGAAGTATGAGATGGTGATCTACAATAGATGGGGAGAGGAGTTGTTTAGAACGAGAGACATCAACAAGGGATGGAATGGAATGGTGAATGGAGAGTTGGCACCACTAGGATCTTATGTATATATGATCCGATATGAAGATGGTGATGGGAGGGCACTTCTAAAAAAAGGTGCCTTGACATTGATTAGATAAGTAATTTTAATTCAAATTACTTCATTGAAATGTATAAGAACACCTTAAAAATTCTTGGATTATTCTTACTAATTGGCCTAATAAATTGTTCTGGGAAACAGATTCAAGAAAATCCTGAAACATTAGTAACAGCCTCCAATGAATTCAATGCTTACTGGTATGCTGGTAAAGCAGAAATAAGTGCTTATGAATTGCAACAAGCTAGATATGGGGAATATCATGAAGGAGAGGCAGTATTGGTATTTGTAACTGAAGACTTCTTGAAAGAGAAGCAGGTAAAAGATGAAGGAATTTCACGAAAGGCTTCCGAGTCTGTATTAAAATTGAATTTTATTCGGAAGTTCCCAACAGGGGTGTATGATTACTCCATGATGACCTCCACATTTAGCCCTGTAAAATTCAATGGCTTGAGTGAAGCAGTTAAGTCTTCTACCTCTTCACAAGAATGGTGTGGACACTCTTGGATGCAATTAAATCTCAGAAAAGATAAATATCAATTGTCCTCCTATTCCTATTTTGAGAGTGAAGGAGATTTAAATCAATCCTTAGAATTAAACACATTAGAAGATGCTTTATGGACTCAGATAAGATTAGCGCCAGATAAGATACCTCTAGGTAAACAGGCCATTATTCCATCCGCACACTATCTGCGTTTTGCTCATCGAGAAGTAAAGGCTTATTTGGCAGACGTAAGTATGCAGGAATATTTGAAAGAGGATATGCCAGGAGATCAATTAAAAGCATTGAAAATTAACTATCCAGAATTAAACCGAAGTATAGAAATTGTCTATGAAGGTGAGTTCCCATATCGAATCGCTGGATGGAAGGAAGAGAGAAAATCTGGATTTGGAGCTGCCGCAAAAACCATGACTACAGTTGCTAGAAGAAAGTCTCAAATCTTAAGTCCTTACTGGAGTAAGAATAGCAATAAGGATGCTAACTTAAGGGATGAATTGAAGTTAATTAAGTAGACCATTGAGAATTAACCTATGGGCTAGTCCCCGCAATATAAGTACAGCAATCATGTATTCCTTTGGGCAAAGGTCTGACATGAGTATTGTGGATGAACCTTTATATGCCCATTATTTAGCTAAGACGGATGTTGATCATCCAATGAAACAGGAAATATTAGATTCCCAATCGACAGACTTTCAAGAGGTGGTTGAAAATGTGGTTATGGCAGATTACATTACTCCACATGTGTTTTTCAAGCAGATGAGCCACCATCTGATGAATGAAAATAAATCCTTTTTATTGTCTTGCGAAAACATCATATTGATAAGAGAGCCAAGGGAAATGATCAACAGTTTTGCCAAGGTGATCACCAAACCCAGTATTATTGATTTGGGATTATTAAACAGTCTAGAGATATACAATTATCTAGTCGATCAAGGTAAAAAACCTATTGTTTTGGATTCTAATGATTTACTGAAAAATCCTAAGACTACTTTAGGTCGATTATGTACTTTATTGTCCATTGATTTCGAAGATAATATGTTGCAGTGGGAAGCTGGAAAAAGAGAAGAGGATGGCGTTTGGGCTCCACATTGGTATGCTAATGTGCATAAATCAAGAGGATTTAAACCATACGAGAAGAAGGAGATATTTTTAGAGGATAAGTTCCAAGCATTGTATAAATCTTGTTTACCCATTTATAATAAATTAAAATCTGTTTCAATTTAATAGCATGCAAAAATTTGACCCAAGAAATGAGAATATAAAAGTCTTTATAGGAGATGCACTATATGATAGACAGGATGCTAAAGTTTCCGTTTTTGATTCCATAGTTCAAGGTGGAGATGGAGTATGGGAAGGGATTCGAATTTATGATGGTAAAGTGTTCTGCTTAGACAAACATTTGAATAGACTTCAAGAATCAGCTAAGAGCATGATGTTTGAGAATGTACCTTCAAATGAAGAAATTAAGGCAGCAATTTTTGAAACGCTGCAAGCCAATGGTCAAAGCGACGATACACATATTCGATTAACCCTAACAAGAGGATTGAAGACTACTTCCGGAATGGATCCAAGGCTTAACCAATTCGGATGTACTTTAATCGTATTGGCAGAATGGAAGTCACCGATATATCCAGAGGAAGGAATTAGTCTAGCAACAGCGTCTATTCGAAGAAATTCACCTCAAAATTTAGATTCAAAAATCCACCACAATAATCTGATTAATAATATACTTGCTAAGATTGAAGGCAATTTAGCTGGAGCTGATGATGCCATTATGTTAGACATCCATGGTTTTGTATCAGAAACCAATGCAACAAATATTTTCATGATCAAGAATGGTGAGGTAGTTACACCATTAGCAGATGCATGCCTTCCAGGGATTACCAGAATGAATGTGATAGAGATTTGTAAAAGCAATAATATTCCTGTGATGGAGAGAAACGTTTCGCTTACGGAACTGTACAATGCGGATGTGGTATTTACGACAGGGACTATGGGGGAGTTAACCAAAGTGCATACCATAGATCAAAGAGCGATAGAGAACAAAAGTAAAGATTCCTTATTTCAGAGTATTCAAACTTTGTATCGAGATAAAACCTCGAATGAAGGCGAGAAGCTGCCTTTTTAATCAATCAATATTTCTAAAATATCTTGGGCAGCTTTGGAGATTTTTGTTCCAGGACCAAAGATACCGGCAACACCGGCATCCCATAGGAAATTATAATCCTGTTCAGGGATTACTCCACCAACAATCACCAATATGTCCTCACGTTTAGCTTCTTTTAATGCATTAATAACTTGTGGTACTAAGGTTTTATGTCCAGCAGCCAAAGAAGAAACTCCTACGATATGAACATCGTTTTCAATGGCTTGTTTCACCACCTCTTCTGGTGTTTGAAATAAGGGACCTATATCTACATCAAATCCAATATCTGCAAAGGAAGTAGAAATGACTTTGGCTCCTCTGTCGTGCCCGTCTTGCCCCATTTTTGCAACCATAATTCTTGGCCTTCTGCCATCCTGTTCTGCAAATTGATCGGCCATTTCAGTAGCCCGAATAAAGTCTTGATCTTTCATCGCCAATTGCGAATATACACCAGATACTGCTTTGGTTTGCGCTCGATAACGACCAAAGGATTTCTCCATTGCATCAGAAATCTCTCCAATTGTTGCCCTATTTCTTGCAGCATCAATGGCAGCTTCTAACAAGTTTCCTTCATCGCCAGCAGCAATCTCACTTAATCTGTCCAAGGACTGATTTAAAGCGTTTTCATCCCTTTCTGCCCTGATCTTTTGTATGCGGTCAATTTGTTGTTGACGAACTTTGGTATTGTCGATATCCAAAACTTCTATATCGGTTTTCTCATCACTTTGATAGGCATTCACTCCGACAATAATTTCTTGTCCGGAATCAATTCTGGCTTGTCTCCTTGCAGCTGCCTCTTCAATTTTAAGTTTTGGAATTCCTTGTTCAATTGCTTGAGCCATTCCACCAGCTTCTTCAATCTCCTGAATCAAATTCCAGGCTTTATTTGCCAGTTCATGGGTAAGACTTTCTACATAATAAGATCCTGCCCAAGGGTCTATCGTTTTGGTAATGTCGGTTTCTTCCTGCAAATACAATTGTGTATTTCTTGCAATCCGCGCAGAAAAATCAGTGGGAAGAGAAATGGCTTCATCCAAAGCGTTGGTATGCAACGACTGGGTGCCTCCAAATGCGGCAGACATCGCTTCTATGCATGTTCTCGCAACATTATTAAAGGGATCTTGCTCGGTTAAGCTATACCCAGATGTTTGGCAATGGGTTCTCAATGCCATAGATTTTGGATTTTCCGGATTAAATCGCTTTACCAGTTTTGCCCAAATCATTCTAGCAGCTCTCATTTTAGCGATTTCCATAAAATGATTCATTCCAATGGCCCAAAAGAAGGAAAGCCTTGGTGCAAACTCATCGATCTTCAATCCAGCTTCGATACCAGTTTTGATGTATTCTAAGCCATCTGCTAAAGTATAAGCCAACTCAATATCTGCAGTTGCTCCAGCTTCTTGCATGTGATAACCGGAGATGCTAATGGAATTAAATCTGGGCATATTTGCCGCAGTGAATTTGAATATATCCGCAATGATTCTCATGGAAGGTTTTGGTGGATAGATATAGGTGTTCCTAACCATAAATTCCTTCAAAATGTCATTTTGGATGGTTCCACTCAATTGATTTGAAGATACTCCTTGTTCTTCTGCAGCAACAATATAAAAAGCCATAATTGGAATTACCGCCCCATTCATGGTCATGGAAACCGACATTTGATCTAAAGGAATCTGATCAAATAAAATTTTCATGTCCTCCACAGAATCAATGGCAACACCAGCTTTGCCAACATCTCCAACTACCCTTGGATGGTCAGAATCATAACCACGATGCGTTGCCAAATCAAAAGCAACAGAGAGACCTTTTTGGCCCGCTTTTAAATTTCTTCGATAAAATGCATTGGATTCTTCCGCTGTAGAAAAACCGGCATATTGTCTAACAGTCCAAGGCCGCATTACATACATGCTTGAGTAAGGACCTCTCAAATAAGGAGGTAATCCAGAAGAATATTCCAAATGTCTAATTTGACTTAAATCATCTGCTTTATATCTGGATTGCAGATCAATCTGTTCTGCAGTATTCCAAGTATTACTTTCTTTAGCTGAACTGCCTTTATTGGCCTTTATCTTTCCAAAACTTGCTCTCATGCTTTTATGTCTTTAGAAAGTGCATTTGTATCTTTTAATAATTCTGAAGCCAATTCATCGGGCATGGTGTATTTATTAACACCTACCATTATCTTTTCTCCTTCTTTATACGCTTTTAGTCTGTCTTTCTTAGCATTGCTTATTCCATCGAAGCCAATATCATTTAAGTATGGAATCATTCCACCCTTCTCTTCAATTTGTAGGAATAAGTCCCAAGCGGAATCAGATAACTCCTTGGTTAAAGTTTCCATATGGTAGGAACCAGCAGCTATATCGTTCACTTGATTCAGATAGCTTTCTTCTTTTAGAATCAATTGGATATTTCTAGACAGTCGGTAGCCTTGTTTGCTTCCACCTTTCCAATAATCGTAGGCCTGTAAACTTATCATGTTACAGTTTCCTATAGCTGCTGACATGCATTGTGAACTCAATCTCAATAAATTGGTGTGAAAATCTTGATGGGCTTGATAGTAAGTAGCAGATGATCCCCATAATTCTATGTTTGCCTCGCATTTGTATGCATGAAATAAATTTCGAATCAAATGACGCAAGGCCCTGCATTTGGTAATTTCATGCAGGTATGAAGTACCAAAACCTACCTTAAAGCAGATGCGTTTTGCAATTTCATTAGCCTCTATTCCTAAATCGCTTAGTCGATCAAAATATTCATTGGCATGCTGAAGAATCAAGGCAATTTCTTGCAAATGGTTCGCTCCAGAATTTTTAATTCTGTTTCCATCAATCCATATTTTGCAATCTGGACTGGATTCTAAGAAGGCAGCAAATTCATCAAGCTTTATTTCTTGCTCTTGTTCTAAAGCTTTACCAATTGGATCCAAGTAAAGTGTAATGCCTTCATTAGATTCTATAAATTCCTCACCACCCAACAGGATTAAATCTATCGATCCAATTTTTTCTTTTAAGGACTTCAAGGATACGGGATCAGTTTTATCCGCATGAATTGCAATGGCATCTAATCCCTCCAAATTCTTCTCATCGCTAAAAGTTAAGGCTTGATCTATATTCGGAAATTCTTGAACAATCTTCCAGTTAGAATCTTGCTGTTGAGAAGCCTGTATTGCCTCCAATTCGTCATTATCTTGAAGACTAGATGCATCATAATAGGCTTCTTGTTTGAGGTTGTTCTCATCTATCCAGTCTAGAACTTCTAAACTTTTTCCTTTCAGATCAGCAGTTACCTTTTGTATCCAATCCTCTTTAGATCTATTATCAAATTCCTCTGTAGTAAATAACTTCATGCTTTATATATAGCTACAATCCCTGCGAAAATACAATTATATTGGCATTTAAGGCTTTGGCTATTTCAATGAAAAGACATTAAGTTTACCTTTGATTAGATATGGGTTTACTGGATAGAGTAGATAAAGAGAAAGAAGAACTCAATAAGCAGTATTCAGAACTGCTTAAGGTGAGCAAAAAGGTTCAAAACAAGAAGGATAGAAGAAAACTTCGAAAGGCCTTCGACGTAGCAGTTGATGCGCATAAAGACATGCGCAGAAAGTCTGGAGAACCATATATATACCACCCCATAGCGGTAGCAAAAATTATAGCAGAGGAAATAGGCCTAGGGGCAACTTCGATTGCTTGCGCATTATTGCATGATACTGTAGAGGATACCGATATCACATTAGAGGATATCGAACGCATGTTTGGCGAAAAGGAGAAAGTCATAATCGATGGCTTAACCAAGATATCTGGTGTTGTAGATTATACGGAATCTCTTCAGGCTGAAAATTTCAGAAAGATATTACTTACCCTTTCCGATGATGTACGAGTAATCATCATCAAATTGGCAGATCGACTGCATAATATGCGGACACTGGATGCCATGAGAAGAGATAAGCAGCTTAAAATTGCATCGGAGACCTTATTTCTTTTCGCTCCCTTGGCACACCGTTTAGGATTGTATGCTTTAAAAACCGAACTGGAAGATCTTTCATTGAAATATACGGAGCCAGAAGTATATGAAGATATCACCACCAAACTTGAAAAGAGCCAAGAAGTTCGGGATCGATTTGTAAGCCAATTTTCTTTGCCAATCAAGAACGCGCTCAAAAAGCAGAAGCTAAAATTTGATGTAAAGGCAAGAACGAAGTCTGTCTATTCCATTTACCATAAAATGAAGACCAAGAGCGTGAGTTTCGAAGAAATTTATGACGTTTTTGCGATTCGAATTATTATAGAAACCAAACCGAAGGAGGAGAAAGCGCAATGTTGGAAGGCATATTCGGTAGTTACCGATTTCTATCAACCCAATCCGGATAGATTGAGGGATTGGTTATCCACACCAAAGGCCAATGGTTATGAGTCCTTGCATACTACGGTGATGAGTCCCGGAGGTCGATGGGTAGAGGTACAGATTAGATCCAAACGAATGGATGAGGTAGCGGAAAAGGGGTATGCCGCACATTGGAAATACAAAGAAGGGACATCAGAATCAAACTTCGATGCATGGATTAATAAGATTAGGGAATTACTGGAAGATCCAGAAGGCAATGCGGTTGAATTTATCGACGATTTTAAGCTCAATTTATTCTCCGAAGAGATTTTCATATTCACCCCTAAAGGAGATATACGCAATCTACCAAAAGGTGCTTCTGCATTGGATTTCGCTTTCGAGATTCATTCCGAGGTAGGTTTACAATGCATGGGCGCCAAAGTGAATCATAAACTGGTTCCCTTGAGTAGAGAATTAAAAAGTGGAGACCAGGTCGAAATCATCACTTCCAAAAAGCAGAAACCCAATGAAGATTGGCTAAAGTTTGTGATTACTGGCAAGGCAAAATCGAACATCAAAGCCGCTTTAAAAGTTGATCGTAAAAAACACATCGAAGAAGGGAAGTATCAGTTTGACAAATGGTTGAAGAAGAAAAAAATCAATATAACGGAGGATAACATTAAAAAACTGGTTGCGTTTTTCCGATTACCATCTTTGAAAGAATTGCATTATCGACTGGGTGTAGAACGCTTAAAATTGGACAAGGCAGATTCTTTATTTATTGAGGGTGGTAAAATTGTATTTAAGGCACCTCAGGCTGCTCCAAAAAGTCAATTGGAAGTCAAATTAAAGGAACAAGGCAAGGCTGAGGAAATGCTGGTAATCGGAGAGCAAATGGACAACTTCGATTATAAGTTATCCCCTTGTTGCAACCCAATTCCTGGAGATGAAGTTTTTGGTTTTATCACCATTAACGACGGCATCAAAATCCACAAAACCAATTGCCCAAATGCGATTCAATTGATGTCGAATTATGCCTATCGCATCGTAAAAGCAAGATGGACAAGTCAGCAGGAGATTGCATTCTTGGCTGGAATTAAAGTGATGGGGATAGATGATATTGGTTTGGTAAATAAAATCACAGGATTGATCTCTTCTGAACTCAATGTTAATATGCGATCAATTAGCTTCGATTCTAACGATGGCATTTTCGAAGGGACCATCATGGTATTTGTACACGATACCAAGCATTTAAAAAGATTGATGTCCCAAATGAAACAAATTGAAGGTGTGATAAATGTCAGTAGGATTGATGGATAGATTCAATCATAGAGATATCAACAATATGACCAATTGCTTTCCAAGAAAACATAAATTTGCGCATTACGCAGAACGATGCCAAGTTCAAATGAGACCATAGAAAAAGTGATACAGATTTTTTCCGCCTATCTGGAAAAAAACGGTCACCGCAAAACACCCGAAAGATTTGCCATCCTGAACGAAATTTATTCCCAGAATGGTCACTTCGATATAGAGTCTTTGTATGTTTCCATGAAGAATAAAAAGTATAGGGTAAGTAGAGCAACTTTGTACAATACCATTGATTTGCTGCAAGCGTGTAATTTAGTACGCAAGCATCAGTTTGGAAACAACATTGCGCAATTTGAACGGTCTTATGAATTTAAACAGCACGATCATTTGGTTTGCACCAAATGCAATAAAGTGGTAGAGTTCTGCGATCCTAGAATACAAAATATCAAGTCCACTGTAGGTGAATTATTGGATTTTAATATCTTGCATCATTCATTGAATTTGTACGGCATCTGCAGTACTTGCATGAAACAAGCAGAAATAGAAAAACAACAAACCTAATGTTTAGTTATAAAAAAGAAATCAGAAATGAAATAGTCGTTTTTCGATTGGAAGGCAGACTATTTGAGCATTCAGAATCCGATGCCTTAATACAAGATTTTGAAAACCATTTGGACGAAAAAAACAACAAATTTGTTGTCAATTTAGGCAAATTGGAATACATGAACAGTTCTGGCCTAAACCTATTGATAAATTTGCTGACCAGAGCTAGAAATAATTACGGAGAGTTGGTTATCTGCGAACTTTCCGATCGCATTAAAGAATTATTGGTAACTACCAAACTTCAAAATATCTTTGAGGTTACAGAAGAAGAGGAAGAAGCCATCGCAAAATTAAATTAAGAGATGAAAATTGATGTTTTATTGGGCCTTCAATGGGGAGATGAAGGGAAAGGAAAGGTAGTGGATGTTTTGACGCCGGAATATGATGTAATCGCTCGCTTTCAAGGCGGACCGAATGCTGGCCATACCTTGGAGTTTAATGGGATCAAACATGTTTTGCATACCATTCCTTCAGGTATTTTTCATGAAGGAAAACTTAATGTAGTTGGTAATGGTGTAGTAATCGATCCAATCATTTTTGTGAAGGAGATTGAGGCCTTAAAAGACATGAATGTTCCAATCAACGAGAGGTTGGTGATTTCTAGAAAAGCACATCTGATTTTGCCTACACACCGTTTGTTGGATGCTGCTTCAGAGCAGGCCAAAGGCAAGCAAAAAATTGGCTCTACCTTGAAAGGAATTGGTCCGACTTACATGGACAAAACCGGTAGAAATGGTCTTCGATTAGGCGATATAGAAACGCCTGATTTCGATCGCAAATACCAAGCCTTGAAGGCCAAACATATCCTGATGTTGAAACAATTCGAATTTGACTATGAATTAGAGGGTATGGAAGCGGAATGGATGGAAGCCATAGAAACATTTAGATCCTATAAATTAGTTGATAGCGAACATCTTATCAATGATAATCGCAAAAAGGGAAATAAAATATTAGCAGAGGGTGCACAGGGAACATTGTTGGATATTGATTTCGGCTCTTATCCTTTTGTAACATCATCCAACACCATCACAGCTGGAGCTTGCACAGGTTTAGGAGTTGCTCCGAATCAAATTGGAGAAGTCTACGGTATTTTTAAAGCTTATTGTACCAGGGTAGGAAGTGGGCCATTCCCTTCTGAATTAGATGATGAGGTTGGAGAACGCATGCGAAAAGCAGGCAATGAGTTTGGCGCCACTACTGGTAGACCAAGAAGGTGTGGTTGGATTGATTTGCCAGCCTTGAAATATGCCATCATGATCAATGGAGTTACCCAATTGATTATGACCAAGGCAGATGTATTGAGTGAATTTGAAAAGATCAAAGTTTGTCATGCCTACATGCACAAGGGTGAGACTATTGATTATTTGCCTTTCGACATTGCTGGCAAAGACATTCAACCAGTTTATGAAGAATTAGATGGCTGGTCAGATAACTTGACCCAAATGCAGAGTATCCATGATATTCCAGCTACATTGGATGCTTACATTCAATATTTGGAACAAAAATTGGAGACACCAATTACCATCGTTTCGGTAGGACCGGATCGAACACAAACATTAGTTCGCGAATCTGCATGGCAAACTGTATAAATCCTTCTTTAAGATTTAGACATCTTTTCTTTTTTGTATTGGTATTTGTTGCTTCTCATGCAATTGGGCAAGAATCTGAACAAATTGAGATCGTTCAAGGAGAGGAGTTGATCTATATCAAAAAAGATGGGGAAGAGGCGCAAAGACTAGTTGGAAATGTGATTTTTAGGCATCAAGATGCGTTGATGTATTGCGATAGTGCTTATCA
>JGI12316J15310_10000505_pt29 | contig 10922 bp, 12 predicted proteins | sample MarCyaLeptolynsp_FD_15310 | JGI IMG/M metagenome (IMG submission 15310)
CCCAGGACGACGAACCGATCATCAAGGTGGTCACCGTCCCGGCGCCGCCGCAGGTCGTGCACGTCGTGGGCTCCGGCGATGCCGACGTCGATGCCGACGAGCACCAGGCCAACCGGGGCTGCGACGGCGACCGTCACAAGAAGAAACGCAAACGCAAGCGACGGCATCGCAGCGAGGCGGGCAGCGACACCGCGGTCGACTCCACCGACGATGCCGTTCGCGCGGGCATTCGCTGCCACGCCGGGCACTGCGCCATCGGCCGGGCCGCGTTCGACACGATGCGGCAGTCGCCCGATGCCTTCGCCCGCCAGATGAGAATCGTGCCGTCCTACCGCGACGGCGAAATGAACGGCCTGAAGCTCTACGGCATCCGCAGCGGCACGATTCCCGATCTCTTGGGGCTGAAAAACGGCGACCTGGTGACCCAGATCGCCGGCGTGGAGCTCGACTCGATGAAGCGGCTCATGTCGCTGTCGTCGGACCTCTACGGGGCCGACAACGTCCACCTCGAGGTCAAACGACGGGGCGAAACCCTGCAGCTGAGCTACGAGATCCGATGAGACCGCCATAAACGCGACAACGCCATGAACGTGAGAACACCGTGACCCGGTCTCCCCAATCCCTGGCCCGCGCCCCACCAGCGGTGGCGTCCGCGGGGTCTCAAAGACAGTCGAGCGTCGTTTCGGCGTAGCTCGAGTCGTTGAACTGCGCGACGCCCTGAAAGTCGAACAACCCGCCCAGCACGCGGTAGACCGACTTGCCGTTGAGATTGCGCCCCTCGGCGAACTGGATGGTCCACTCGTCCACGAGCAGATCCTGGTCGAGGTCCTCCCGCAGGCCGCTCGCCTCGACGAGCTCGAACTCCAGCGACGTGCCGCCGAGCAGCGCCCTGGCCGGCATGCGCTCGGTGACGGTGTGGTACTGGATGGTCGACGCCGTTCGGTAATCGTCGACGACCACGATGCTGTCGAAGACCAGGTCTTCGAGCTTGTCGTCGAGCGTATCGAGGTCGTTGACCGACAGCGGAATCGGGCTTTGCGGGTCGGGGCCAAAGCCGAGCAGCTCGACCAACGGTCCGGCCGCGTCGAAGCGCAGCTCGGTCGCCCCGGTAGAGAAGTCGATCGCGACGACCGGATCGACGAGGTAGCTGTCGACCAAGAACAGATTGTCCTGGACCGGATCGCCGGCCTTGCCGAGCGTCTCGAAGTCCTCCGCGAGGTAGAACTGCGTGGTCATCTCCACGCCCATGTTGTCGGTGATGTAGACGCCCTCGCCTTGAAAGCGCCAGCCGTCGGGCGTGGCGTCGTTGCTGCCGTTCCAGATCGCGTTGACGATGCCGGAGGTCACGCCGAGGCACAGCGCGACGTTGAGGCCGCCGCAGGCGACCATCTCGTGCAGGCTCTGGGCGTACTCGTCGGTGATGCGAATGTTGTCGGCAACCTCGGCGTCGGTCAGGTCACCGCGACACGCCCGAAGCGCCTCGTACGTTTGGGCCGGGACGTCGTCCTCGCCAAAGTCGTCGTCGTCTCCGGCGCCGGAGGGTCCGGCGCTGCCCGACGTGCTGTCGTCGTCCCCCGCGAACAGCAGGCAGCCGGAAGGCGCGAGACCGAGCCCGAGAGTCAGGATTGCAGCGCAAGCTTTGTCAGTAATCTTCAACATTTCGAATCTCCCAATCAAGTAAGCCAAGCCCGTGCTGGAGCGGGCTCGAAGGTGTCGGTGCCCGCGCCGCCAGATTCGATCACGGCCGCGAACAAAAGGCGCCCAACGGCGGATCCGGATCACACCGACATCAGGCGAGCGGCAACCGAACCGCCCCTTGGCGGGACTGCGGAAAACCGCGCACCGCCGCCACCTCACCGTCACCAAAGCGCGCAAGGTAGTCCTCGCGCAGGCCCGGGCAGTACGACTCGTGCGCACATCCAGCGCAGGCGGGAACGTGCACCTGACCGGTGATGCGACTACGGGCGAGGTCGAACGTCGCGTCGGGGCTCATCACCCGCACGCCGACCGATGCCGGATCGAAGGCGTGGGCTCGGTCGTCGCCGAGCAGGCAGCGCGGCACGTGAAGCGAGCGCACTGTCATCTCGCGCTCGCGTCCGCACGCGAGGGCGGCTTGGATTGCTGGCATCGCCTCCGTCATCGCGGGCATCGAGCCGACGTTGCTCGCGTTGCCGTCGGTGAGAGAGACAAACCACAGATCGGCATGGCGCACGCCGAGCTCGGCCAGCCACTCGATCGACTCGGGTAGGTGGGCCAGCGTCGAGCGCATCATGATCACGTCCGCGCTGAGCTCGACATCGGACGTCCGCGTCGCATCGACGACAGTACGCAGGCCAGACACCATCGCGTCGTAGGTGTCGGGCCGACGCACGATCGCCTCGTAGTGCTCGCGGCGATGCGCATGAATCGAGACCGCGAAGCGGTTCACGCCGGCTTCGACCGCGCGAGCGACATTGGTCGGTGTCCACAGCAGACCGTTGGACTGCACCTTGACGTCGACGTAGCCGAGCGCGCGGGCGTGGCGAACGAGCGGCAGCAGGGTCGCGAAGATCGTGGGCTCACCGCCGGTGATCGACAGGTGGTCGAAGCCGTCGCGGCGGCCCTGTGCCAAGACCTTGGCCACGGCCGGGGCGGCGAGACTGCGCTGCCGCATCTGCGGCGTGATCGTGCAGTAGGTGCACGACAGGTTGCAGTCGTAGCCGAGGATGATGTCGAGCAGCGGCATCGCGCGACAAAGTCGAGTGTAGGGCCCATTGGATCGGTTCGTGGGGGCAACGGCGCTTGACCCGGTTGCCGCCGCGCCGTACCGTGATCGGGCGTGGACGAGGGACGGGCAGACGGAATCGGACGACGGACGATCCTCGGCGGGGTCGCCGCGGTCGCCGCGGGTGCCATCGCGTGTGACCGCGAGCAGGCCCCAGCCAGCGCGTCTGCTCCCGCCCTGCCGCCGGAGGCCGAGGCGCTGTTCCGCGACCTGCAGCCGGGCACCAAGGTCGAGCAGTGGACCGTCGTCGCGGTGCATCCGGTGCGTCACGGGGCGCTGCCGGTCGTGCTCGCCGGTGCCGATGGCCAGCGCTTTCAGGTCGACGTCATGGCGATCGACCCGGGCGGTCCGCTCGGCGTCGCCAACACCAAGACCCTGAGCTTGTTCGTCGCCAACCGCGGCGACGGCGATACGCCCACCGACGAGTCGCAGGGCCTGGGGGCGATGGCCCTGGCCGCCGCCCTCGGCGAGCGCGAGACCGCGGGCGTGGAGCCTCCCACGCTGGTCACGTTCGCCAAGCGAGCGGAGCAGCATCCGGACGGCGCGTTCGCGGTCCCCCTGGGATGAGCCGGCGCCGATCGATCGAGGTCACGCTCGCCTGCGACGGCGCGTGCCGCTTCTGTCCGCAGGTCGGCCTCGAGCGGAAAGCTCGCGACGAAGCCGCCGTGCTCGCCGAGATCGAGCGAGCCGGTCAGGAGGGCGACGCGGTGACGTTCGTCGGCGGGGAGCCCACCGGGCGCCGCGAGCTCGCCGACTGGATCGCCGCTGCGCGCGAGGCAGGCGCGCCGGCCGTGGGCCTGCAGACCCACGCCCGTGCGCTACGAGACCCCGCCCGGGCCAAGGCGCTCATCGACGCCGGTCTGACCGACGTGCACGTGTCGATTCACGGTGCCCGCCCGGACGTGCACGACTATCACACCGACGCGCCGGGCAGTCTCGACGCGACGGTGGCCGGGATCCAGACCCTGCGCGAGCACGGACCCGATCTGCAGCTCGTCGCGACGACCGTGGTGACGCGGTCGAGCTTTCGAGTGCTCGCCGAGCTGCCGGTGCGCCTCGCCGGCTGGGGGATCGGTGCGTGGTCACTCGCGTGGGTCGAGCCTCGTGGTGCGGCTGCGTCTGCGTTCGACCGGCTGGTCCCACGCCTTGGGCTCGCCGCGCCGTTCGTGCTGCACGCGATCGCCACCGCACGCCGCCTCGGCGTGCCGGCGTTCACGTCCGGTCTTCCCCACTGCGTGCTCGGTCCCTTTGGCGACACCGCGCTGCGGGCGGACGGCGACGACGATGCCCGCTTCGGCGAGCCGTGCACGGGATGCCCCGCTCGCCCGCGCTGCCCCGGCGTTGCACCGTCGTATCTCGCCCGCTTCGGCGATGAGGAGCTACGCCCGGTCGACGCGGCGGAGGCCAGCCGCGAACCGACCCGTCGATTGTTCGTTGGACCGGGACGCCTCGGTTCCGCGCTCGCACAGCCCCCCGCCGAACCTCCCGTACGGGCCCGAAGCCGCCTCCCCGTGCTCGGTCGCCCCGACCCCGCGGTCCAGGAGGTCCGCGGCCGCAGGTCCGCCGATGGACCAGCGCTGCGCGGGTTGTTTCCGGATCTGTTCGACGACAGCGAGTGACAGGCGTCCGGTTCGGACTCCGACCACGCCGCGGGTCCCCCTCCTGTCTACTCGTGCTCGCGGATCAGCTTCGCGAGCGCGCCGGTCGTCCCGCGGATGACGTTGCGCGGCAGCACGGTATCGGGCGGATCGACGTGCCCGTAGTAGATCGCCCAGTGCTCCGTCGCAACGGGGGGTGGATGCGCCGCATCAGTCTTCGGCGCAACCATCAGCGAAAACGCCACGTCGCGAGCAGACAGCTCGATCCGAATCTCGCCGCGTTCGTCCGGTCCGGTGATCGCATTGACTCGCCAACCGCCAAGACGGTCGCCAGGCGACAGGCCACCGAACAAAGCACGGGTCTCCTCGCTCGCAGTCGCCCGTTTCGGCGTCCGCGGCGGCCCGTCCACGACCGGGGGCGCCGCAAGGCCCCACGCGATGCCCGACGCCGACACGAGCGCCGCCAGCAGCGGGCCCAGCACGGGTGCGCGTCCCAGGCTCATCGCGGTGCCTCCTGGCGCGGCCCCTTGGGCGGCGGCGCGAGTTGCTTGGTCACGACGCGGGTCCCCCGACTGACGGTCGCAAGTGCGGCGTTCCACGGCTCGGGCGGCATGACCAAGGGCAGCCGCGGATCCTTGCTCAACACAAGCAGCGCATCGTCGGGCAGCGTATCGGGGCGCAAGGCATCGGGGAAGATCGGCCGGCCGTACATGCCCTGAGCCAGCGCGGCGAAGATCCGTTCGCGTTGACCGTTGGCGGGATTGGTCAGCGAGGTCAGCTCGTGCATCTGGTCGGCCTGCACGAGGTAGTAGACCTCAGCTTCGGGCTGACCTCCGCTCCGCGCCAGGTAGGCCGCGAGGATCGGCTCGTTGGTGACGATCGGTCGCGTCCCGTCGGCGGCGAGGTCTTCGATGCGTTCCACCATCTCGGCGAGGTGCGCGACCTGGGTCTCACGATCGATCCGCGCGCCGCCGCCGAAGTGGCGCGGGCCCATCGCGAGCAGCACCATCAGGCCCGCGAGCGCACCGGTGCGACGCTCCGCTCCGGCCACCGCCGCCGCCGTCGACGCGCCCAGCGCCGCCCAACACAACGTGAGCGCCCCACCGCTCCGGTGCGCGCCGACACCGAGCAGTGCGACCGCCATCAGCGCCAGCGTGTCGGTCCGCGCCAGCCGATCCCAGCGTTCGGTCGCGCGGCCCGCCATCAAGGCGAGCACCGGAAGCAACGGCAGCAGGTAGCGCGGCGACTGATCGAAGTTGAACACCTGCCAGCGCGGCAGCAGGACGAGTGCCCCCGCGAACGCGACGAAGAACAGCCCCCACCAGCGCTCGAGCGGTCGCCACGACCGCGGTCGTGAGAGCACCAGCAGCACCACCGCCGGCGACAGCGCCACCGCCGTACCCGCCAAGTCCGCCAGTGAGGCAGCGCGGTGGTGCGGCTGCCAGAACGGATTGTCGGGCATCGGCTCGGACAACGCCGGTGGGTAATGAAACATCCACGGCAAGTACGCGTGGTAGGCCGTCCCCGCGAGCCCGTAGACGATCGGGAAGATCGCCAGGCCCACCACCGGGCGCCAGCGCCGGCGCAATGCCGACCACACCAGCATGACGCCGACGAGCACGAGCAGCTCCGCCCGAATCCAGACCAACACGCCGAGCACGAGCCCCGCCGCGAGCTCTCGGTCCGCGCTCCACAGCCACAACACGAGGGCCACGCCGACCACCGCATCCGCGTTGGATAGCCCCGCCGTCCCAGCCGCGACGTACATCGGCGACAGCGCGACGATGGCCGCCGCCACGTTCGGCGCCGCGTGCCCCAGCCGGCGGGCGACGGCCGCGACCAACGGAACCGCCAGCGCCGACACCAACAGGTGCGTCCACAGAAACGCCCCCACCCCCGCGCCCGCCACGGGGGCGTAGAGCACCGAAATCGGCGGCCGGATCTTCTGCAGGAAAATGGCCGGCCACGGATCCCGTCCCACGAGCAGCGCAAACGTGTGGGTCAGCAGGCCTTCGTCGTGCAGGAAGCGGTCGTCGGACAGCGCGACCGCCCCGAGCAGGACGTAGAGCGCGGCCAAGACCCAAGACCACCCCGGTGCGCGCAGGCTCCCGCTCATCCTCGATTCCGTGCCCAGGCTGCGTGCCGGGCCAGCCCCTCGGCCAGCGAGACCTCGGCGCGCCACGCCATCAGCCGCGAAGCGAGGCGGTGATCGCAGCACAACCGCCTGACCTCGGCCTTGCGCGCCGGTGCGTGCTCGATCACCGAGGACGACCCCGTCGCCTCGACGACGAGCCGAGCGAGCGTCGCGATCGAGGTGGCGATACCGGTGCCGAAGTTCACCGCGCGACCGATCGCCTCCGGGTGAATTCCCATGCGCAAGAATGCCTCGACCATGTCGTCGACGTAGGTGAAGTCCCGGCTCTGCGTGCCGTCGCCGTAGATCACCAGCGGCTCGCCCGCGAGGGCGCGCTCGACGAACTTGGGGATCACGTCGTAGGGATGACGCGGCCCGAACGTATTGAACGGTCGAATGATCGCGACCGGACTGCCAAAGGTCTGATGGTGCGCGTACGCCAGGCGGTCCGCTGCGACCTTGGACGCCGCGTACGGCGACGTCGGCATCAGCGGGTGGTCCTCGCTGATCGCCTCCGCCTGTGCCGGTCCGTAGATCTCACTGCTGGAGGTCACCACCACGCGTTCGATCCCGGCGCGCCGGCTCAGCGCCAACACGTTTTCCGTGCCGCCCAGGTTGGTGCGCATCACCTCGCGTGGGTGGGAAAACGAGCGCTCGACGTAAGCATCGGCGGCCAGGTGCAACACGAGCTGCGGCTCCCACGACGCCATGTGCTCCACCGCGTCTGCGCTCGCGACATCGACGGGGATGACCGCATCGAGGTCGGACTGCACGCCCGCGAGATTGCGCAGCGCGATGCGAGAGGTCCCGCTGACCGAGGTGGGGCGCACGACCGCCGCGACTTGGGCGCCAAGCGTCAGCAGACGCTCGCACAGGTGCGAGCCGAGGAAGCCGTCCGCGCCGGTCACGAGCACCCGACGCCCGCGGTAGGCATCGACGACCGCATCATGGGCCGGCGCCATCGCCGAGAACTTTAGCAGGCCGTGGGAGGGACCCAATCACCGACGCCGCATCTTCACGGACACGCACAAAAGCAGCGCTCCTCGCCCACTTTGTGGTCGAGAAACAGACAACCCGATCGCGGCGCCCGACCGATGCGATACGCTTTTGGGCATCGTGCTCTCTCGCCGCGCCCTACGGCACCGGATGCAGCTCGTCCGGCGCCTGGCCGAGACCTGGGTGCGGCGTCCCGCCACCCCGACACGCGCGGTGATCGACGTGACCCGTCGGTGCAACCTGCGGTGCTCGATGTGCCACACCTGGCAGCGGCGCCCATCGTCGCCGCTGAGCGCCGATGAGCTCGGGGCCGTCTTCGACGCGCTGCCGCGGCTGTGCTGGCTCGACCTGACCGGCGGAGAGCCACTGCTTCGCGCCGACTTTGCGACCATCGTCGCGCACGCGCTGGACCGACTGCCGGCGCTGTCGGTGCTCCACTTTCAGACCAACGGCTGGCTGGGCGAGCGTGCAGTCGCGATCGTCGAGACGGCACGACGACGTCGACCCGAGGTCGACCTCATCGTCACGGTCAGCATCGACGGGCCCCCGGCCGTTCACGACGCGATCCGAGGGCGCGCCGGCTCGTTCCAGCGAGCCGTGGACACCCTCGCGGCGCTGCACGGCCGGGCCGAGGCCGACGATGGCTTGCAGGTCCACGCGGGTACCACCGTGACCGCAGCCAACGTCGACACGTTCGAAACGGTCGGCCCCGCGCTCGAGACCGCCGTGCCGGGCTTTCGTGCGGAGCGATGGCACTGGAACCTCGGCCAGCGCTCCGAGCACTTCTTCGGCAACGGTACCGCGCAGGACGTCGAACCCGGCTGCAGCCCCGAGCAGACCGCCGCCGCAATCGCACGTCACCTGCGGCGGCGCGGTGTGCCCCGCGACTCGGTCTCGCTGATGGAGACCATCTATCTGATCAACCTGCGGGCGGTGGCGCAGGGAGAGCCCGCGGGCATCGGCTGTCAGGCGCTGCGCAGCTCGATGTTTCTGTCGCCAGAGGGCGACCTCTATCCCTGCCACGTGTGGGATCGACCACTCGGCAACGTTCGCGACGTCCCTATCGATGCGCTTTGGCGCTCGCAGGTGGTCACCGACGCTCGCAGCGAGGTCGAGCGCCTGGCGTGCGGCGGCTGCTTTGCCGCGTGCGAGGCCTATCCCGCCCTCGCCGGCTCCCCGATCGCGACGACTCTCCTCACCGTCCGGCGGGCGGCGTCGCTGGCCCGCACCTGAGACGACCCGAGACCCGCGTCATGCCCTACCGCCGCCCCGCTGCCTTCGATCCCGATCGCGCCCGCCAGTGGCTGCTCGGACCGGCGGTCGTCGACGGGGACGGGCAGGTTCGCTCGTGGGCCAACCCCGACCACCCGGGGTATCGCTACCCCGAAGCGGCGGGCTTGCTGCTGTCCCTCCACGCCGTCGATGGCCATCCGTGGCCGCAAGGTGGCGACGCAACGATCGAACGCATCGCGACCACGCTGCTGCACACCGCCGAGGCAGACGCGTTGGGCCGGGACGGCGCCCGCTACCTCTTCGACGAAGGCATCGCGCTCGCCGGTCTGGTTCGTTACGCCCGCCGGGGCGGCAACGTGCCCCGCGAGCGCATCGAAGCTCTCCAGGCGCGCTTCGTCGCCCGCCTGCGGCGGCGTGAGGTCGTTGCCCCCCAGCAACCCGCGCGGTGGAGCACCACGCTCGGACCGCACATGCTCAAGCTCGCAGTCACCGTCGGAGCGTGGCCGGACGTCACCCCGCAGCTTCGCCGCGTGCTGGTCGATCTCTGGGTCGACCTCGCGGCGCACTGCGACGCTGGCCGCTTCGTGACCGCCGGGCACCCCGACGGAGGCCGCCGCACCTACCTTCACGCGCACTGCTACGCGGTCGAGGGCGCGCTGCGCCTCGGGGTCGGCGATCTGCTCACCGCCGACGACTCGCGGCACAGCCGAAGACTCGCGCAAGCCGGCGCCACTTGGCTCGCCACCGTGCAGCGTCCCGGGGGCGGGTTCCCGGCCTGGCACGACGGCGTCAACGGCTGGGGTCCCGAGCCGGCCGACGTCGCGGCCCAGGCCGTACGCCTGTGGACGTTGATCGACCGCGATCACTACGCGACGTCGATCGAGCGCGCACAGGGCTTTCTCGCTCGACTGACGGCCCCCTCGGGCGCGCTGCGCTATCACGGCGACTCGCGCGACGAGAACACGTGGGCCACGATCTTTGCGGTGCAAGCCGAAGGGTTCGCGCGCGCCGGGGGCGACATCCGAGGCTTGGTGTGAGCGCCAAGCGATCCGCCGCGGTGATTCCGGCGCGCAATGAAGCGGGCGCGATCGGGGCGGTCGTGACGGGCACGAGGCGCTACGTCGACGAGGTCATCGTGGTCGATGACGGCTCCTCCGACGCGACGGCCCCCCAAGCCAAAAAAGCCGGCGCGCGCATCGTGACCCTCGACGGCCGTGGCAAGGGCTACGCGCTGCGCTCGGGCGTTGCTGCGACCACCGCCGACACCATCGTCTTGCTCGACGGCGATGGCCAAGACGACCCCGACGACATTCCGACTCTGCTCGCGGGGATCGATGGCGGGGCCGACCTGGTCATCGGCAGTCGCTTCGCCGGTCGTCCCGAGCCGGGGGCGATTGCGCCACTGGACCTCGTCGGCAACCGCATGCTCACCGGTGTGCTCAACCGGCTCTACGGACGCCCGCACATCTCGGACACACAGGCGGGGTTTCGGGCGGTGACCCGACGACTGTGGGCCCGCCTCCCGCTCCGGGCGCACGGCTTCGACATCGAGACCGAGGTCCTCGTGCGCGCGCTCGAGGCCGGCGCGCGCATCGAAGAGGTGCCCGTGCGACGGCGGCGGCGCGCAAGCGGCACCCGCGTGCTGCGACGCGGACGCGACGGCCTCGCGATCCTCGGATGCATGCTTCGCCTGAGGGTGCTCCGGTAGTCATGCGGGTTGTCGGCATCACGACCAACGAGACCTGCGATCTGCGGTGCTCGTTCTGCAACGCCCGGCGGCCCCACGAGCGCGCCTCGGTTGCGGGTGCCTCGGCGATCCTCGGGCGCATCGCCGAGGCCGACGAGAACGCGACGATTCGGCTGACGGGCGGAGAGCCCACGCTGCGCGGGGATCTGGCCGGCATCGTCGCCAAGGCGCGTGCGCGAGCGAAGCGCGTCGTACTCGAGAGTCACGGGGCGAACCTGGACCACGCGCGCGTCCAAGCGCTTGCTGACGCGGGCCTCGACGCGGTCGTTGTGCATCTCCCCGCGACCGGCCCTGCCCTCGATGACGTCACGGGTGGGGTCGACGTGTGGCGACGTGTCCGGCGAGGCATCGCCGCGCTGCGCCAGGCCAACGTTGCGGTCGAGATCTGCATTCCGATCGCCACGACCAATCGAGCCGCCCTGCCCGCGATCGTCCCCGCTCTCGCCGACG
>JGI12316J15310_10000062_pt15 | contig 10919 bp, 10 predicted proteins | sample MarCyaLeptolynsp_FD_15310 | JGI IMG/M metagenome (IMG submission 15310)
GGACAAGCCAAGGGCGATGAAGGCGAGCCACATGGGCGCCGACGCGTACATCAGGATCGCCAGCGCAAGCTGCACCCTGCCGAGTGGCCGCCAGATCGGCCAATCGAGCAGTTGCAGATACTGCATGTTGCCCTGGCACCAGCGCAGGTCGCGCTTGATGAAATCGAGCAGGCTCGGCGGGTTCTCCTCGAAAGACCCGCCCTCCTCCGGCAGGACGCGGACCTCATAGCCGGCCGCCCGCATCATCGCCGCCTCGACCTGATCGTGACTCAGGATCTCGCCGCCCAGCGGCGCCTCACCGGCCAGGCGCGGCAATCGGCAATGGGCGCGGAAGGCGTCGAGGCGCACGATGGCGTTGTGCCCCCAGTACGGGCCGCTGTCGCCCTGCCACCAGGCGCTGCCGGTGGTATAGGCCCGCATGCCGTGGCGCATCCCGAACTGGAAGATGCGGGCGAAACCGCTCTGCGCCGGCAGGCCGACGACCAGGGTCTGAAGGATGCCGACGGTCGGATTATGCTGCATCAGCCGGACCAGCCGCAGGATCGCCGGGCCCGACATCAGGCTGTCGGCATCCAGGACGATCATGTGCTCGAACCGATCGCCCCAGCGCTCGCAGAAATCCTCGAGGTTGCCGACCTTCTGGCGGGCATTGTCGAGCCGGCGGCGGTAATGCAGGCGATCGGGTCGCGCCGAAACCGCCCGCCAGGCGGCGAACCGGCGCTCTTCCTCGGCGGCGATCTCGGGATCGGTCGTGTCGGACAGCAGGAACAGGTCGAACGCCGCGTCCTGTCCGGTCGCCGCCAGCGCGCCCTCAACCACACGCAAGTGGCGAAACACCCGTGCCGGATCCTCGTTGAACACCGGCATGACGATGGCGGTCCGCGCGGTGACGGCGGACCGGGCATCGTCCAGCCCCTTGAGCGGCAGAACGGAGGCGAGCCAGTCGCGGCGCAGGTGGATGAGCGCGACGCCGATCACCGCGTTCCAGAGCCCGATGACCACCCAAGGCAGCGTGCCGGCATAGAGCGCCAGCATGAGACCGTCGGCGATGTCGAGGCCATCCGCACCCAGCAGCCGAGACATCCACGCGATCAGCGCGAGGCATGTCGTGGTCACCAGGCCCAGAAAGATCAGCCGGCGGCGGCGCGTTTCTCGCGACGGACGATCCGACGCGCGCACCGGCGCCGCCGTCTCGAATTCGCTGACCATTGTGATCCCCCTTGCTAACCGTGTGTCCTGGTCGCCCCAACCGCCGACCTGGCGTGAACCGCGACCGAATATGTTCCTGTCTTCAGGCGCTTTCCAGGACCTGCACCGACTTTTGACTGAAACGTGAGAAGGCTTGAGAGCAGGCGTTCACAAACACGTCAGGCCGGCCTGACGGGGGTTTGATTGGTGATGCCCGGCGCAATCCCATATTGCTATGCGGGAGAACCCCGGTGTCCGCCGCCCCGGTTCCAATGATCAAGGGTCCGAGCATGAGCATTCCCGCCCGCGCGCCGCGCGATCCGCGCCTCGATTTCTTCCGCGGCATCGCCATGCTGATCATCTTCATCGCCCATGTTCCGGCGAACCTTTGGGCCCGCTTCATTCCGGCCCGCTACGGTTGGTCGGACGCAACGGAGATGTTCGTCTTTTGCTCGGGCTTCGCCGCCGCCCTGGCGTTTGGCTCAACCTTCTACAAGGCCAGCTTCGCTTACGGGACCATGCGGATCGGCTATCGGGTGTGGCAGATCTACGCCGCCCACATCGCGATGTTCATCTTCATCGCCACCCTGGTCTTCGCCGCGACCCAGGTGTTCGGCGACACCCGGCACTACGTCGACCAGCTCAACCTCGGCTGGTTTTTCAGCAATCCGGGAGAAGGCCTGCTCGGGCTGTTCACGCTGACCTACGTGCCGAACTATTTCGACATCCTGCCGATGTATATCGGGGCTCTGATCATGGTGCCGGCGGTAATGGCGTTCGCGCGCATTCACCCGGCCGCGGCCCTGGCGTTCGTGGTCGCCGTCTACGCCAGCGTCTACGCCTTCGGACTGAGGCTGCCGGCGCATCCGGACCACGACCACATCCGCTGGTTCTTCAATCCCCTGGCCTGGCAGCTTCTGTTCTTCACCGGCTTCGCCTTCGCCCTCGGCTGGCTGCCGGCGCCGAAGATCTCGCGGGGTTGGGTGATCGCGGCGATCATCTTCGTCGTGCTGTCGGCGCCCACCGCGAACTGGCGGATCGCGCAGGATTACGAGACGCTACGCTGGGTGCGTGAGCTGATTTGGGGTTTCCAGGGCAAGACCGATTTCGGGCTGGTGCGTTATCTGCACTTCCTGGCCCTTGCCTATATCGCGCTCGCCATCGTGAACCCGCGGATCGACGCGCTGCGCGGCGCCTGGGCCAAGCCGATCATCACCGTCGGGCAGAATTCGCTGGCGGTCTTCCTCCTGGGGATGGGCCTGTCGCGCGTCGCCGGCATGGTCCTCGACCAGATCGACCGCACGCCTCTGACCTTCGCGCTGGTGAACCTCGGCGGCATGGCGATCATCGTCGGCTTCGCCTATTGGTGCACGATGTTGAGGAAACAGCCCTGGCGAAAGCTGGCGGCCGACTACGACGCGGCCCGCGCCAGCGACGCCCGGCCGGAGAAGAAGCGGTCGGACCGCGACCGGGGCGCCTACCCGGCGCCGGCGGAGTAAGCCCCGGCGTGATCCGCGCGCTGATCTGCCTGCTGCTTCTCGCTGCCGCGCCCGCTGTCAGGGCCGGGACGGTCGAGACGGTCACCGTCGTCAGCTCCAGCCTCGGCCGCCCGATCGACCTCAAGGTCTATGTCCCGCAGGACTCCGGGGAGCCCTTACCCGTCGTCTACCTGCTGCACGGTTATGGCGGCGGCGCGGGCGACTGGATCGGCGGCGGGACCGCCGAGGCGACGGCGCGGACGGTGTTCGCGGAGCCGGACGCGGTGCCGATGCTGCTGGTGATGCCGGGCGCCGGCAACTCCTGGTACGTGAACTCGCCGAAGTACGGGGATTGGGAAACCGCCATCGTCCGCGATCTGGTGCCGGCAATCGACGCGCGCTACCCGACCCGGGCCATCCGCGATCAGCGTTTCGTGGCGGGACTGTCGATGGGCGGCTACGGCGCGCTGCGCCTCGCGGCGCATCATCCGGCGCTGTTCCGGGCGGCGGCGGCATTCAGCCCGGCGGTGTTCGAGGATGTGGCTTCGGTCGCGGACTTTCCCGGCTTCCAGCTCAAGTTCTTCGCCGGGGCGTTCGGCGACCCGCTCGACATCGACCGCTTCAACGCGGCCAATGTGTTCTCACCGCTGTCGGCCATCCCGGAGGACCTGCCGACGAATTTCTACGTCATGACCGGTGACCATGACGGCCTCGGTCTTTGGGACGGCGCGCTGCGGTTCTTCCGGGCGGCGCGCGCGGCGGGGCATTCGGTTCAGCTCCGCGTCCACGATGGCGGCCACGAATGGCGCCTGTGGCGCGACGAGCTCGCTCCGGCGCTCAGGTGGTTCTCCACGCTGTCGCGCAAGGCGGATGCCGGCGAATAGCCGGGATCAGTGGGCTAGGCCCAGATCCAGCTCCACTTCGTCCTCGAGCGACCAGTCGTCGCCCATGGCGTCCAGCAGCTCGTCGACATCCGCCGACAGGATGGCCGCTTCGGCCAGGTCGTCATGGGACAGGCCGTAGTCGTCGGAAAACTTCGGAATGTGTCGCATGAGTCTATCCTCCGTTTGACGGGCCTTCTTGCCCGCACCTCAGGCAAAGCAAGCGCCGTGCCAACCGTTCTCGCCGGGTATCTCGGCAGGTGACCGGCGAGTGTGGTAGGCAGGGCCGAACCGATGCGGGGACCGCCATGCGCTCATCCACCATGATTCAGATCGTCGGCTGCCATGCCGAGGGCGAGGTTGGCGACGTGATCGTCGGCGGGGTCGCGGCCCCACCCGGCGACACCCTGTGGGCGCAGTCGCGCTTCATCGCGACCGACGGAACGTTGCGGAACCTTGTCCTGAACGAGCCGCGCGGCGGGGTGTTCCGCCACATCAACCTGCTGGTCCCGCCGAAACACCCGGACGCGGCGATGGGGTTCATCATCATGGAGCCGGCCGACACCCCGCCGATGTCCGGCTCCAACAGCCTCTGCGTGGCGACGGTGCTGCTGGAGACCGGCATCGTCCCCATGACCGAGCCGGAGACCGTTCTCACCCTGGAGGCGCCGGGCGGCCTGGTGCAGGCGACCGCGACCTGCCGTGACGGCAAGGTGGAGCGGGTGCGCATCCGCAACCTGCCCTCCTTCGCCGACAAGCTCGACGCGCCGCTGGAGGTGTCGGGCATGGGCACGCTGACCGTCGACACCGCGTTCGGCGGCGACAGCTTCGTGATCGTGCCGGCGGACCGGCTCGGCTTCGCGCTCACGCCGGACGAGGCGCGGGACATCGCCGAGATCGGCGTGCGGATCACCGCGGCGGCGGACGAGCAGCTCGGTTTCTCGCACCCGGACCTGCCGGACTGGCGGCATTTCTCGTTCTGCCAGGTCGCCGGGGCGATCGCACGGGAGGGCGCGTCCCTGAAAGGCCGGAACGCGGTCGTGGTGCGGCCCGGCAAGGTCGACCGCTCGCCCACCGGCACCGGCTGCTCGGCCCGCATGGCCGTCCTGCACGCCCGCGGGGCGCTGGCGATCGGCCAGACCTTCATCGGCGAGTCGATCATCGACAGCCGTTTCGACTGCCGCATCGAGGCGGTGGAGGAACGCGCGGGCCGCGCCTGGATCACCCCGAGCCTCGAGGGCCGCGCCTGGCTGACCGACACCCGTCAGATCCTGCTCGACCCGAGCGATCCGTGGCAGGCCGGCTATCGGCTCAGCGACACGTGGCCGAGGTCGCCGGCCGGGCGACCAACAGCACTGGGCGACTGATCTTACAGGGATCGGCGCCAAGTACGTACGGTCACCCACTCGTTCGGCCGCGTGCCCTCCCTCTCCACCGCAGAGCAGAAACCTGATGCCCGCAGGCCAGAGTCCATCCTCTTCCCCGCAAGCCACCGCGATCTGCCTCCCAGGCGACACATGCGAGGCGTTCGCCAGGGCGGATCGCGCCGCCCTCCTGGTCGATGGTCAGGAGTATTTCGAAGCGCTGCGGTCGGCGATGCTTCAGGCGGAACGCTCGATCGTCATGATCGGCTGGGACCTGGACAGCCAGGTTGACCTCGCCCCGCACCTGAGCACCGGTTCGGACACCGACTCAGATGGGGTCCCGACACGTCTCAAGCCACTGTTGGAGCACGTCGTCGCCGCCAGGAGCGACCTCCACGTCTGGCTCCTGCTGTGGGATTTCACGCCGCTCTTCGCGCGCGAGCGCGAGCCGCTTCCCACCGTGAACCTGATGCTGACCACCTCCGAGCGGATCCACATGCGGATGGACGATGCGCTCCCGTTCGGCGCCTGTCATCATCAGAAGCTGGTGGTCATCGACGACACGATCGCGTTCTGCGGCGGGCTCGACGTCACGCGAGAACGGTGGGACACCAACGGCCATAAACCGGACGATCCACGACGGATTTCGCCCAAGGGCGGGATCTACCGCCCGTTTCACGACACGCATATGGCGGTGACCGGCCCGGCGGCACGGATGCTCGGCGACCTCGCGCGCCGGCGGTGGAGTCTGGCCGGCCCCGGCGAGATCCCCCGGCACGAAGACGCCGGCACGATCTGGCCGGACGGTCTGCGCGAGCATTTCTCGGATATCGACATCGCCCTTTCCGAAACCCGTCCGGCGCTGGAAAGCGAGCAGCCTCTCTGTCAGGTCGAGAAGCTCTATGTTCGAGCCATCTCCCGTGCCGAACGGCTGATCTACATCGAGAACCAGTTCATCACGGCACCCGAGATCGCCGACGCGCTGGCCGAACGGATGAGCGAGCGCCCGGAGCTGGAAACGGTGATCGTGACCCCGGCGGTCCAGAACACCTGGCTCGAGATGAAATCGATGGGCGGCGGCCGGCGAGGAGGCGTCGGTCATGGTGCACTCCAAGCTGATGATCGTCGACGACGACTTCCTGACGGTCGGATCGGCCAACCTGAACCGCCGATCGATGAGCGTCGACACCGAGGCCAACCTGGCGATCGAGGCCGATACCGCACCCGACCGACAGACGATCGCCAGCCTGCGGGACCGCCTGCTGGGCGAGCATCTGGGGATCGAGCCGGAGGCGGTGCCCGATGCGATCCGGGCGGCCGGCAGCCTGGGCGACATCATCGCGGACCGGGCGACGCGCTATCGCGGCGGGTCCGGTGAGGGCCGTACGCTGCTGCCAATCGACGAGCCCGCCTCGTTTGACCTGGACCCGGCGACGAACGTTCTTCTCGGACTGGCGGATCCGGACCGCCGGATGAACAGCGGCGTGCTGAACGCGTTCACGGCGGCGTCGGCGCCGACCTACCGACCGCGCCTACAGAAACTGGCGATCGCCGCCGCAATCGTGGTCGTCGCCATCCTCGGGATCCTGTGGACGATCACGCCGTTGGCCGACTTCACCGACGTCAGCCGTCTCGGGCCGCTGTTCGAGCGCATCCAGGGAACCTCCTGGACGCCCGTGCTGGTTGCGGTCATCTACACCGTCGCCAGCCTGGTGATGTTTCCCATCACCGTGCTGCTGGTGCTGACGGCGATGACCTTCGCCCCCGTCACCGCCGGGATCTATGCGGTTCTCGGCACCACGCTCGGCGCGTTTGTCACCTACGCGCTGGGACGATGGGGCGGGCGCCGGCTGGTTCATCGGCTGATGGGACATCGGCTGAAGTCCTTGTCGGCTCGGCTCAGCAAGCACGGCATCCTGACCATCGTCGCGCTGCGCATCACGCCGGTCGCCCCGTTCACGCTGATCAATCTGGCCGCCGGCGCGACCCATATCCGGACCTGGGATTTCGTCGTTGGGACCGCGCTCGGCCTGCTGCCCAGCGTCGTGGCGCTAACGGCCGTGGGCGAGAGCCTGTGGCAGGTCATCGAGGAGCCGACGGCGGGCAGACTGACCATCCTGGGCGCGGTGATCGCCGGATGGATCGCGTTGTGCATCGGCCTGCAGCGGCTGATGAACAGGTTCGGCACGTCCGACAAGGACTGACGCGGACGGCCGCCCCCATGCCCCTGACCGTCGCGACATACAACACGCATGATGCGGTCGGCACCGACCGCGTCCGGGACATCGACCGGATCGCCCGGACCATAGCCGAGACCGGGGCCGACATCGTCGCCCTGCAGGAAGTGTCGGGCCCCGGCACCGATCCGTCCGAGCGACCCGATCATTTCACGACCCTGGCGCGGGCGTTCGGCGGCCACGCAATCCCCGGCCCTGCGGTGCGGACCGCCGCACGCAGCTACGGCAACATGCTGCTGTCGCGCTGGCCGGTGGGCGACTGGCGCGTCACCGACGCCCTGGCCCATCCGACGCGAGGACCGCGCAACGCCATCATGGCCGAGATCGAGACTCCCGGCGGAAGACTGCGGGTGCTCACCAGCCATTTCGGCCTGCATTTCCGGGAGCGATTAGCCCAGGCGCGGATGATCGCCGACCTGGCGGCGGCGAACGAGCCGGTCGCGACGCTGGTTCTCGGCGACTTCAACGACTGGCTGCCGTTCTCACCGGTCGTCCGCCTCCTCAGCCGGTCGCTCGGCCGGCGCATGAGCGAGGTCAGGCGGCTGCCCACCTTTCCGAACCAACTGCCGGTGCTGGCCCTCGACAGGATCCTGGTCAACGACAGGATCCGCCTGCTGGACGTTCGCGTGCCCCGATCGCCGCTGGCCCGTGTCGCCTCCGACCATCGCCCGCTCGTGGCCGATATCGAGCTCCTGCCGCCACCCGACGTCTGAGACGCCCGCCGCTACACCCGCTCCAACCGCTCGAACGGTCCGGCCGGCAGGATGACCTCGATCGCATCCCCCGGCCGCACGGTGCCGCCGGCGAGCACGATGCCCATGATCCCCGCCTTGCGGATCAGGCTGCCGTCCTCGGCGCGATCGAGCGCCGCCTTGAGCAGCCCGTCCTGGTAGTCGTCGAGCTGGCTGCAGGGATTGCGCAGGCCGGTCACCTCGACCACCGCCTCACCGCCCAACCGCAGCAGCGCGCCGCGCGGCAGGCCGAGCAGGTCGATCCCCCGGGTGGTGACGTTCTCGCCCATGACCCCGGGGGCGACGTCGAAGCCCTTGGCCACCAGTTCGTCATGCAGCTCGCCGTGAATGAGGTGAACCTGGCGCAGGTTCGGCTGGGTCGGATCGGCGCGCACCCGCGAGCGATGCTTCACCGTCACCCCGCGATGGGCGTCGCCCTCGACCCCCTCGCCGGCGATGAGACGGATCTCGGCACGGGTCGGCTTGGAGAAGCGGTGGCCGTCATCGGCCGCGACATGGGTGACGGTCGGGTCCATGCCTTGGGCTATCGCATGCTCTGCGCACCTCGACAACCGGCCGCGAAGTCCACAAGATCAACGGGTCGTCCACCATCGATCCGGAGCCGCCCCATGCGCCTGCTCGTCGCCATGATGAAGCACGAGACCAACACGTTCTCGCCCGTGGTCACCGATCTCGACCGGTTCATGGCCTGGGGCGGCTATGTCGGCGAGGAGGCGTACAAGGCCTACAAGGGCACGGGCATGCCGTTCGGCGCCTATCTCGACATCGCCGAGGCGGCAGGCCATGAGGTCGTCACCCCGGTCGCAGCCGAGGCCATGCCGTCCGGGCCGGTCAAGGCCGAGGCCTACGAGTTCCTGACCGGCAAGATCCTGGACGCGGTGCGCGAGGGCGTCGACGCCTGCCTGCTCGACCTGCACGGCGCCATGGTGGCCGAGACCACCGATGACGGCGAGGGCACGCTGCTGGAGAAGATCCGCGAGATCGCCCCTGGCATCCCGATCGCGGTGACCTACGACCTGCACACCAACCTGACGCAGAAGATGATCGACAACTGCACCTGCCTGATCGGCTACAAGACCTATCCGCATATCGACATGGTCGAGGTCGGCAGCCAGATCGCCCACGTGCTGATGCGCACCATCGCCGGCGAGGTGACGCCGGTCATGGCCTGGGGCCAGCCTGCCCTGCTCGCCCAGACTTTGCGCATGGGCCATGACGACGAGCCGATGAAGACGCTTCTGGCGCTGGCCCGCGAGGCGGAGAAAGATCCCAAGGTCCTGGCCGCCACGGTGTTCGGCGGATTTCCGCTGGCCGATTTCCACGATGCCGGCTCGAGCGTCGTGGTCGTCACCGATGGCGACCAGGCCCTGGCCGACCGCTGGCGCGACCGGCTGGTCGAGGAGATGTGGCAGCGGCGCGAGGAGTTCGTCTACCAGCCTGAGCCGCTCGGCCAGGCCGTCGCCCGCGCCAAGGAGCTGAACACGCTGAAGACCGATGGCGGGCCAACCCTGCTGCTCGACCATGCCGACAACACCGGGTCCGGCGGCACCCAGGACGTGATGACCGTGATCGAGGAGGTCATCGCCCAGGGCCTGGAGGATGTCGCCGTCGCAGCCGTCTACGACCCGCAGGCGGTGAAGGAGATGCAAAAGGCCGGCATCGGCGCCGAGATCACCCTCACGCTCGGCGGCAAGACCGACATGCCGTCTATCGACATGAAGGGCCAGCCGCTGGAGGTCACCGGCACGGTGAAGACGCTGACCGACGGTCGCTGGACCGTGCGCGGACCGATGTATACCGGCGTGCAAGTCTCCATGGGCCACAGCGCGGTGCTCGACACCGGCAAGGTCGAGATCGTGATCACCTCGAACCACCACGAGCCTTGGGATCTCGGCGTCTTCACCTCGGTCGGCATCCAGCCGCGGCACAAGCGCTACCTGCTGCTGAAGTCGCGCATCCACTACCGAGCCGGCTTCGGCGATCTCGGCAAGGCGACGATCACCCTGGACGGCGACGGGGTCACCACCTCGGACAATTCGATCCTCGACTTCAAGAAGGTCCGCCGACCGATCTACCCGCTCGACCGGGTGAACGAGCCCTGAGGCCTGTCCGGCTCCACCTCTCCTTTCTCACCGACCGACTGTGCGAAATGTAACGGGCGCGATCCCCATAGCGCGCCACGCTCCGATAGATTGATACGCGTCCGCCCGACCGCATGCATCCGTAAGCAGCGGACGCGGTCAGCCATGAGACCGGCCAGAGATGGGGGATACGCACATGGACATCCAAAACGTCGTCGACTACTTCAAGCAGCAGGGTCGCGCCTTCACCACGACTGCGGACAAGGACGAGGCGCTGGGTCCGCTCGCGCTGCTGCACCGCAGATGGAAGACGCTTCCCGGCGCCGGATGGAACATGATCGCCCTGCCCTTCGGCGAGGGGCAGTTCAACTACCGGGTTCTGGTCAACCAGTACGACGAGAAGCTGCGTTTCAACCTGGTGGATGCCGGCGTGCCGAACCGCGGTATCAACCCGGCCGATCCGAACGAGCCCGACCAGTTCGTGGTCACCATCGACTACCTGCAGCAGATCAAGCAGCTCGCCGCCGCCGACAATCCGGCGAGCGGACTGGCCGGCCCCAAGGGGCTGCCGATCCACCACGAGCCGGGCCTGTTCCTGCACATGAAGAACCTGGTGACGGACGGGCTCGACATCGCTCGCCTCGCCACCATCCCGCATGGGGACTCCGTTCTGGCGCTAGGCCGGAGCTTCGAGGAACCTTTCCCGGGCGCGCCCCGGATCGAGGATATCAGCGGGCTGCCGATCGGCGTCAGCGACGATATCGAGAACAACCCGTACCTGGCGCCGTACAAGTTCTTCCACGATGCCCCGTTCAAGGGTGTGGTGAGCAATCAGGCGTTCCCCGGCTTCGATCCGGTGCACCCGAACCGGCTGCTCGAACTGCATAACTCGACGGTCGAGATCGAGCGCACGACGGTCCTGCACTTCGATACAACGG
>JGI12316J15310_10000248_pt7 | contig 10908 bp, 12 predicted proteins | sample MarCyaLeptolynsp_FD_15310 | JGI IMG/M metagenome (IMG submission 15310)
CTCGAGCGTCCGGCTTGGTGTATCGACCAGGGCACCTTCGGCAACAAGGCGCCTGACGGCTTCACGTACGGGCGTCATGGAGGTTCCGAGCTGGTCCGCCAGCGTTCTCAGGCTGACTGTTTCTCCGGGCGCAAACGCGCCGCGCGTGAAGGCCTCGCGCAAGGCATCATAGGCGCTCTCGCGCAATTTCGATTGGTCTATCCTTGCGATTTTCGGCGCACTCATCTCCACCCTACGGTCCCGTGCCGGGTTTCTTTCCTTGACAACCTCATTTTGTGACATGGTATAAAATATCACAGATCACATGCAAGGCACTAAACTAAAAAAGTGGGGAATGGTGGCTGGCGAGGGGAACGCACATCTGGATGAAATCATGGCCGAGCGCGAAGACGGATTCTGGCTTTACGACCTGAAGGTCGAAACGGTTCTCGACGGCCGGACGCCGGTCTGTCGCCACATCGAAGGCGAGAGCTTTTCGGTCGAGGGTGAAGCGCTCGTTTTCGACAAGTGTCAGCGCGTTTCCATGTACGCGCTTGCAGCGGTTTTGCCGCTTCTGCCGGCCAAACAGCGCGATACGCATCCCAATGACTGGATGTCGACCGATGCCGAAGTCGCCTGTGCCGATCCGCACTGCGGCGGCCGCTTTCTCATCACACGCACCGCCAAGCGCTGGTTTTCGCATTCTGAAACGACGGGCCTGCCTGAAACCCGCAGCACACCCTATTGGCAGAAGGAAGAGGCCGAATGAGCGTGGAAATGGCAGCGCTGCGGCCAGGCTACGAGATTGCACGCGTCATCAAGGGAGGCTGGCAACTCGCCGGCGACCACGGACCGGTTGAACGGCAGGCGGCCATTGCCGACATGGAAGCGTTTGTCGACGCCGGTATCACCGCGTTTGATTGCGCCGATATCTACACCGGTGTCGAGGACATGATCGGAGCCTTCATTGCGGATCTGCGCAAGCGCCGCGGGTCCGGGGTTGCCGAAAGAGTGCAGATCCACACGAAACTCGTACCTGATCTCGAACGCCTGCAAACGCTTTCAGGTGCGGATGTCGAAGCGATTGTCGACCGGTCATTGCAACGGCTCGGGATAGAGCGCCTGCATCTGGTTCAGTTTTACTGGTGGGACACCTCCATCGGCACGCCTGTCCGCGCCATGGAGGTTCTCAAGCGCTGCCAGGAAAAGGGCAAGATCGCGCATCTGGGCGTGACCAACTGGGACGTTGCAGAGACAGCTCCTTTTCTGGATGGCGGCATCGATCTGGTGTCGACCCAGGTGCAGTATTCACTGCTCGACCGTCGGCCGGCGAAAACGCTCGTGCCATGGTCGGCGGACCATAATGTCAGCCTCCTGTGCTACGGCACCCTGGCAGGCGGGTTCCTCACGGATGCATGGCTCGGGCAGCCCGATCCGGGCTTCGTGTTTGAAAACAGATCCCTGGTGAAGTATCGGCTGATCATTGATGAATGCGGTCCATGGTCGGCTTTCCAGGCCTTGCTGCAACTCCTCAAGGAGATCGGCGACAGACACGGCGTCTCGCTGAGTTCTGTCGCGACCCGCTGGGTTCTGCAGCAGCCCCAGGTCGCGGCCGCGATTGTCGGCGCGCGCTATGCTCGGCATTTGCCGAAGACACTGGAAGTTTTTCGCTTCAGGCTTGATGAGCAGGATCTTGCGCGCATCTCCGATTGGCTCGACGCAGCACCGGGCCCCACAGGACCGGTCTTCGCGCTGGAGCGCGATAGGACCGGTCGTCACGGGCGGATCATGAAGTACAATCTGAACACACGTCCGGATGACGCTGTGCTGGGGGCATCCAATGGATAACGCGATCCTCACGCTCCGCGGCGTCAGCCGGTCCTTTGGAGACTTCAGGGCGGTCGATGATGTTTCGCTGGAAATCCGCGAAGGATCGATCACCGGTCTGATCGGCCCGAACGGTGCCGGTAAATCGACCCTTTTCAACGTGATTGCAGGTGAACTGGCGCCTTCATCCGGGTCCGTCAGCCTGTCCGGTACGAACGTCTCCCGCCTGCCGCCGGATCAGCGGTTTGCGCTGGGCCTCGGCCGGACTTTCCAGATCCCCCGCCCTTTCGCCCGCATGAGCGTCCTGGAAAACGTCATGCTTGCGCCGCTGCAACAGACGGGAGAAACGTTGCTCGGGGCTGTATTCGGCAAGGCGCGCATTCGCGAACAGGAAGATGCCATCCGCGCCCGCGCGCTTGAGGTCCTTGACTTTCTGACGCTGCGGCCCGTTTCGGATCAACCCGCCGGAAAGATCTCGGGCGGCCAGATGAAGTTGCTTGAACTTGCGCGCGTTCTCATGGGCGATCCAAGGCTGATCCTGCTCGACGAGCCCGCGGCCGGGGTCAATCCAGCCTTGACCGAAGTGCTCATCGAAAAGATCGAGGAGTTGAACCGAAGCGGCAAAACCTTCCTCATCATCGAACACGACATGGACTTCGTGATGCGCCACTGTGATCCGGTGATTGCACTGGCCGAGGGCAAGGTCGTGTTTCAGGGAACATCTGCCGAAGCTCAGTCCAACCCGGTTCTGCTGGAAGCGTATCTGGGAGCGCCGGTCGATGCCTGAGGCCTTGCTGAGGATCGAGACGCTGACGGCCGGATACCGGCCGGATCTTCCAATCCTGCGCAGCGTGTCGCTGGAGGCAAGGCCCGGAAAACTGACGGCCATCATCGGTCCGAACGGAGCTGGAAAGTCCACGCTCATCAAGGCAGTGGCCGGTCTCCTTACAATCACCGAAGGCCGTGTCCTGCTCGAAGGCACGGAGATCACCGGGCTGGCGCCTGACCGCCTGTCGCAGGCCGGAATTGCTTATGTTCCGCAGACAGACAACGTTTTTCGCACGCTCACGATCCAGCAGAATCTTGATCTGGTCCTGAAGTCTCACCGCAATCCGGCGGACCGGATCCAGAACCTCTTCGAGCGTTTCCCCGTGCTTGCCGAAAAGAGGCGCGACAAGGCTGGATCGCTCTCTGGCGGGCAGCGGCAGTTTCTGGCCGTTGCCCTGGCGCTCGCGGTCGAACCACGGCTGATCCTTATGGACGAACCCTCCGCCGGTCTTTCTCCCAAGGCCGCCGAAGAGGTCCTCGATCACGTCAGGCAGCTGACCCGGCAGGGTGTTTCCGTGCTCCTTGTCGAGCAGAACGTGAAGCAGGCACTCAGACGTGCCGATCATTGCTATGTCCTGGCCGAAGGCCGGAACCAGATCGACGGCCCGGCGCAGGACTTGCTGGAAGATCCGGCGCTTGGCCGGATCTATCTCGGCGGCGAACGGAAGGGGGCGGCATGATCCAGCATCTTGTCGACGGTATCCTCGTCGGTTCTTTCCTGTCGCTTGGCGCCATCGGACTGACGATGGTGATGCACATCCTGCGTTTCGCAAATTTCTCGCACGCGGAACTTCTGTCCATCGGCGCCTATTGCGCGCTTGTGTTTGACAGGCTGTTCGAAAGCCTGCTGCCCGTGCTGGCGGCAAAGATCGGGCCCCTGTCCATGACGGGTGCGCTCTTGTTCTCGATACTCATCTCCATGGTGGTGACGGGCCTGTCCGCGGTTCTGATAGACAAGCTGGTCTTCCGCCGGGTTCGGCAGAAAGGAGGCGAGCTGTCGATGGTGTTCGCCTCTTTCGGAATGTCGCTGGTCATCCGCAACGTCATCGGCCTCGTGTTTGGTCTCTCCAGTGAGCTCTATTCCCGTGATATCGCGTTTGCGATGGTGCTGTCCCGCGACCCGCTGTTGCTGGTCAAGCCCGATCAGGTCTTTGTTCTGATCGCCGCACTGGTGATCATGTTCGCGCTCTACATTCTCTTTTCGCGCACTACGATCGGGTTTGCGCTCAGGGCAATCGCCGAGAACCCGAGCCTTGCGCAAGTGCATGGTGTCAACCTGAAGAAGATGGTCGCGCTTGTCTGGATCATGGGCGGAGCGCTCGGCGCGATTGCAGGCGTCTTCTACGGTCTCAGTTACCAGATCACGCCCGTAATGGGGCGCGACCTCGTGCTGCCGATTTTCGCGGCAACGATCGTCGGCGGCATCGGCAGCGTCTACGGCGCGGTGCTGGGCGGGTTCATCGTCGGGGTTGCTTCCAACATTGCCCTGGTGGTTCTGCCGTCCGGCTATAGCCCGTCGGTTCCTTTCCTGATGATCCTTCTCGTGCTCCTCATCCGGCCGAACGGTCTCTTCGGGGAGGCGCGGGCATGATCGGCGTGATCTCCTATCTCGTGTTCTTCACCACGGTCGCCGCCATACTGGGCATTGCCGTGCTCGGCCTGAACCTGCAGTGGGGCAATACCGGTCTCTTCAATGGCGGTGTTGTCGCGTCTTTCGGGGCCGGTGCCTATGGCACGCTCATCCTTGGCGGCGCACCACAGGAAAGTCAGCTGGGCGGGTTCGAGCTGTTCTATCCGCTGGCACTTCTGGGGGGCATGGCCGCCGCCGGCATTTTGGCCTGGGCGGTGGGCAGGCTCACCTTGCGGCTGCGCCAAGACTATCTTGCGATCGCCACCTTCGGTGTGGCCGTCGCCTTTGAAAATGTGATGCGCAATGCGACCAGCATCACCGGGGGCGCGCAGGGCATACGCGGCTTTGAACGGCCGTTCAGACAAATGCTCGGCGACGGTTTCACCTACAATGTGGTTTTTCTTGTCGCGGTGCTCGTCATTCTCTGTGCGGTCTACATATTCCTCGAGCGTCTGACTGTTTCGCCGTTCGGCCGGTTGCTGCGCGCCATCCGCGAGGACGAAACCGCTGCAAGATCATTGGGCAAGTCGCCGGACAGGATCCGGTTGATTTCGTTCGTGACCGGCTCCGTTATTATCGGCCTTGCCGGTGCGCTCTACGGCACGTTCTATGCGTTTGTTAGCCCACAGGACGTGCTACCCATCCTCACATTCCAGATCTGGGCCATGCTGATTGTCGGTGGTGCCGGAAACGCGAAGGGGGCTCTCGCCGGCGCCTTTCTGATCTGGGGCGCCTGGACCTTTTCCGGTTGGGCCCTGTCCCGCTTCGCACCCGTCGAGGCACAACTCTACACCGGATCGATCCAATTCGTGCTGATCGGCCTGGTGATTGTCGGAATGCTGCTCTGGAGGCCTCAGGGCCTGTTCCCGGAGCGGCTGATTGTTTCCCAACCCGGCAGGAGCCGGGAGAAAACACAAGCAGAGGGGTTCACATGAGAACGTTACTTACGATTGCGGCCTTCGCGGCCGGAGTGTCGGCTCTGGGTACCGGAGCGCACGCACAGGACTGCACGACCAAGATCGGCGCAACCTTGCCGACGTCGGTCGACTGGGGCCGGCCGATTGCCGAAGTGGCACAGTTCGCCGTCGACCAGGTCAACGAAGCGGGCGGTGCCGCGGGATGCCAGATCGAAATGGTTCTGCGTGACACCCAGGTCGATCCAAAGGTGGGTGTCGATGCCGCCAAGGCATTGGTCGATCTTGAAGGGGTCAACGTTCTGCTCGGGGCGGTATCGTCGGGCGTTTCGATGCCTATCCTGACCTCCGTCACGGTCCCGGGCGGCGTCATGCAGATGTCCTGCTGCTCCTCTTCGACGGCCTTCACCAAACTCTCCGAGGAAGGCAAGACCAACGGCCTCTGGTTCCGGACCTTCGCAACGACGGCGGTGCAGTCCGCGATGGCGGCGAAAGTGGCCACCGACAAGGGCTACAAGAAGATCGCCGTCCTTTATAAGAACGACGACTGGGGCCAGGACATGGCGCGCCTGATTGCTGCCGACTTTGCTGCGGCGGGCATCGAGGTGACGTCGTCTGTTGCCATCAATGACGCCCAGCCGTCCTACCGCGCCGAGGTGACCGAGGCGATCGGCGGACAGCCCGAAGCGCTCTATCTTGCGCTTTACCCGAATGAAGGCACCTCTGCGGTTCGCGAGTGGTTGTCCCTCGGTGGAACCCAGGACATGATCCTGGCGAACTCGCTCAAATCCGACGAGTTCAGGGACAATGTCGGACTGCAATATCTCGGCAACGCGCTTGGTACCGACACCGCGTCCCCGCGTGTCGCCAGTGCTGACGCGTTCAAGGCTGCCTACGTTGAAAAATTTGGTTCCGAGCCGAACGGCCCCGGCCTTGCCAACAGCTTCGACGCCGCAATGCTGGCGCTCCTGGCCATGGAAGCAGCGGGCAAGGATGCATCCGGTGCCGACATTGCGGCTGCAGTTGCAAAGGTGACGGATCCGAACGGCACGCCGATCACGGCGGATGTCGCGGGCTTTACGGCTGCCAAGGAAACGCTGGCTGGCGGTGGCACGGTCAAATATCAGGGCGCGACCGGCGACGTGCGTTTCGACGCGAACGGGGACGTCTCCGCACCCGCCGTTGTCTGGAAATTCACCGACAGCGGCACGGAGGAAGTCGAATACCTCTCCCTCAGTGATGTCGATGCCTTCATCGCGTCGTTGAAGAAGTAGACCAGAACCAATGCTGATACCCGCCGTCACAAGCGGCGGGTATCGAGCAAAGCCTTAAAGCTCGTTCACAGGCACTTTCAGGAAGGTCTTTCCGCTGTCATCGGCGGGCGGCAGTTTGCCGGCGCGCATATTGACCTGGATTGACGGAATGATGAGCTTGGGCATGGAGAGCTGGGCATCGCGTTCGGTGCGGAACTTCACGAACTCTTCCTTCGTCTTGCCGCCACCGACATGGATGTTGTGGGTCTTTTCGTCGCCGACCGTCGTTTCCCACTGGATGTCCCGCCCGTTCGGGCCGTAGTCGTGGCACATGAAAAGGCGCATGTCCTCCGGCAGCGACAGAACCTTCTGGATCGAATCGTACAGCGTTGCCGCATCGCCGCCCGGGAAATCCGCACGCGCCGAACCGCCATCCGGCATGAACAGCGTATCGCCGGCAAAGGCGGCATTGCCCATCACATGCACCATGCACGCCGGCGTGTGACCGGGTGTCGCCATGGCAAAGGCGGTCATCTCTCCGATCTGGTATGTGTCGCCGTCCTGAAACAGCTGGTCGAACTGGCTGCCGTCACGCTGAAACTCCGTGCCCTCGTTGAAGACCTTGCCGAAGGTTTCCTGGATGACGGTGATCTGGTCACCGATGCCCAGCTTGCCGCCGAGCTTCTGCTGGATGTAGGGCGCACCGGAGAGATGGTCGGCATGGACATGGGTTTCGATCAGCCATTCGAGCTCAAGCCCGTTTTCCTCGATATAGGCAATGATCTCGTCGGCATTGTCATAGGTGATGCGGCCGGCAGCGATATCGATATCCATGACGCTGTCGACGACGGCGCAGGCCTTCGAGGACGGGTCCTTGACGACGTAGCTGATCGTATTTGTTGCCGGATCAAAGAACGCCTTCACTTCCGGCACGACCGCCATGTCGACAGGATAATTGGACCTGATCATCTGTGTCTCCTCTGACAGGTGCCTGCCCCAACGATATCTTTCAAAAGTCGCCTATCCGCAGCTTCGATGCAACGTCTTTCGCCGGTCACCGGGCATCAAAATCGTCACAGGAGGGCGTGAATTTTCAACGCCAATGTGGCCCGCATCGGGTCCTGTCAAATGAAGCGGGCGATGTCTGCGGCGTGTATGCCGGCGCAGTCGACAACAGGAAACGCCGTCTCCTCGGCTGTGAAAACAGCGTTCAGATCGGTGCCTCCAAGCAGAACCGCTTCTGCACCCCGGTCGACAAGTGCGCGGCCGGTGCGAACGAAGACGTCTTTCAGTTCCTGGCTCGGCACATCCGACTGCACCAGCGTCACATAGGCCTCGTGGACTTGTTTCAGATCACCTCCAGTGGGAGCGAGGACATCAACGGGCGCGAGCTTCCCGTACATGCCGGAACTCATGACGGTTTCGGTTCCAAGGATTCCCACACGGGTCATTCCCTTTTCCTGAAGCCAGGCCGCAAGGCTCGTAGTGAGATCGAGGATCGGCAAGGGCGATAGGTCCTCGAACGCGTCGATGCAGAAATGTCCTGCGATAGAAGTCACGGCAACCTTTTCGGCACCGGCCGCTTTGAGCCTCTCTGTCAGGCGCAGATAAATGCCGCACTGCGCAGCCTCGTTTCCTGAAATGAGGTTGGCGAGCAGGGTTGGAGCGTCAGCGTGAACAATGGTCAGCTCCAGGTCGCGGCCTTTCTCTGCGGCCAACCTGATCAGCCGGCGGTAATAGAAGTCGGTGGCGGCCGGGCCGATGCCGCCGATCAAGCCTATGTGCAAGAGATGCCTCGCGATCAGTTCGTGTGCGTTCACGGAACCTTATCCGAGCGTGCAGCAATCGCAAGTCAGGTTGTTTCGATCGGTTTGCTTCGCAGCCGACCGACGGTTTCCGGCTCCGCACGCCGGCAGGCAACGGGTGGCAGGCCCTTGGCGATCTGGCTCATGTCTTCCAGAACAAGTGCGCCGATCTGCTGCAGGGCGGAGGTCAGGGCACCCGCGCGATGGGCGGAAAACAGAATGCCAGGAACCTTCCGGATCGGGTCATCGGCGGCGACCGGCTCTTCCGGGAAAACGTCCGTTGCGATACGCAAACGGCCGCTGGACGCGGCGTTTGCGAGCGCTTCAAAGTCGGCAATCGCCGCCCGGCTCAAAAGAACAAGCATCGCCTGCTCCTGCATCATTGAGAGCTTTTCAGCATCCAGCAGATGCGCATTTTCTGTCGTGATCGACGCCACGACAAAAACAACGCGGCTTTGGCGCAGCAGGTCGTCCAGGGAGGCGGGTTCGACACCCAGACGACGCAGATGATTGTCGGGCAGCCAAGGGTCGAACGCCGAAACGTTCGCCTGGAAAGGGGCAAGCAGCTTGTGAAGGGCGCGCCCGAGATCTCCGAACCCGACAAAGCCGATCCTGCTGCCGGTCAGCAACTCGGCGTCCATGTTGCCTTCAAGTCCGTATTTTTCGTTTGCCGAGAGAAAGTCGTTGTGACTGGAGTGAACACCCCGCGCCAGTGACAGCGCCATGCAAAGACCCATCTCGGCAACGGGCAGCGCAAACACCGAGGCCGGTGTCAGCACATGCACCCCGCGCCGCAGGCAGGCGTCATAGTCCACATTCGGGAGAAAGTTGGTTTCGACGTTGATCAGGGCCTTGAGTTTTGCCGCGCGCGCCAGCCTGTCCGCTTCCATCGCCTGCTGACTGATGATGATGTCGGCCTCCGGCAGATAGCGCTCATACGCTGCTTCCCGCTCGGCCGGGTCTATCTCGATCACGTCGAAGTCGGAAAAGAATCTCTCCCGGTCGTCGGCACTGAAGATCTCGTCCGTCTGGCGCGGATCGGGATCGTAAAGAACACGCATGTTTCGTTTCTCCCAAAAAACGATTTACATCATAAAACGTTTTTTCTAGCATTGGTGCAAGGAGGAGTTTGTCGATGCCCGACAAGGCTGCACAAAAGCAGCGGGGGTCGAGACCGTCCATCCGCGATGTTGCGCGGCGGGCGGGCGTTTCACCCGGTTGCGTTTCCAATGTGATCAACGGCCGCCGCAAGCTGGACGATCCCATCGGCCGCGCCGTGCTCCAGGCGGTGCGCGATCTCGGATACCGCCGCAACACCATGGCCTCCAATCTGCGCCGCAGTCAGAGCCGCATCATCGGCCTCGTCATTCCTGATTTCGAAAACCCGTTTTTCGCCGAACTGGTCGCAAAGCTCGAGCATCGCGCCGAGGCCACGAATTACCGTATCGTTGCCACGTCAAGTCGCGAAGATGCGGATATCGAGGCGCGCGAGATCGACGAACTGGTGGGATGGCGCGTGGCGGGCGTCTTTGTGATCCCCTCGCTTTACTCCCGGGCATCAGAACTGGTTGAAGCCAACGAAACCCCTTTCGTCTTTCTGGATCGCATCCAGCAGAATGCGGCCACCGACGGCGTCGGAGTTGACAACGCCGCCGCCAGCGCGGCGCTCATGCATAAGCTTTTCAATGCCGGGCATCGCCGCATTGTCGTGGCCTATCTGGGAGACGGCATCGCCAATGTCGCCGAACGGCTGGACGGGGTGCGCGCCGCCGTTGCCGGCCATGCGCAGGAACTCACTGTCGACTACGTACCGACCGGGGACAGTATCGAGGGCGCGCGTGCCGCACTCGCCGCCTATCTCGACGAGAACCCGCCTCCCGATGCCGTATTCTGCTTGTTCAACACGGCAACGCTGGCCGCCTATGGCCTGTTGCAGGAGCGCGGTCATGTCATTGGGAGGGACATGGCTCTCGCAGGTTTCGACGACAGCGCCTGGATGGCGCATGTCCACCCGCCAGTTGCCGCCATTGTGCAGCCGACGGAGGAGATCGCCCGGGTCGCATGGGAACGGCTCCTCGCAATGATCGAGGGCGGCAACGCCACCCCGGAAACGATCCGCATCAATTGCCGGCTCGAGGCAAGGGAATCGCTCGGCCCGCTGGGTACATAAGTGGGCACAAGCAATGGCACCGGTGCCTGAGCACCGGTCCGAAAACGAAGGTGACGAAGAAGCGCCGGTACAGCAGAGACGAAAAGTGGAGGAAAGCAAATGTTCAAGCAATTGACTGTAACTGCCCTCGTGGCGCTGCTGGCCGTGCCAGCACAGGCCGAAACGTACGGCGTTCTGATGAAAACCCTGTCAAATCCGTTCTGGGGCGCCATGGAACTCGGCGTTCGCGATGGGGCCAGCGAGGCAGGTGTGGAATACTATCTGCAGGCTGTTGAGAGTGACCAGGCGGCGGAGCCGCAGCTCAACGTCTGCAACACGATGCTGGAGCGTCAGCCTGACGCGATGATCACCGCGGCGATCAACTCGACCATCCTGCTGCCGTGCCTGAAACGGGCCACGGAGATGGGCATTCCGGTCGTCGATCTCGACGGCAACCTCGACCACAAGATCGCGACGGATGCCGGCGTCGACATCGCGTTTTCCATCGGATCCGACAACGTCG
>JGI12316J15310_10000148_pt39 | contig 10896 bp, 10 predicted proteins | sample MarCyaLeptolynsp_FD_15310 | JGI IMG/M metagenome (IMG submission 15310)
GGGTCGATGGCGACGCGGTGCACATGGACGCGGTCCCCCTGGAGTCGTGCGGCTATCCGTTCTGGCCCAGTCTCGACTTCGACGCGCTCGCCGTCTGTCGCGTTCTGCTCGCGTCGGGCCCCCACACGGCCGAGGCGCTCCACGAGACCCTGCATGCGGACGTGGGCCGCACGCTGCACCTGCTGACCACGGCGGGGCTCTTGCGCGCCGAAGCGGGTGAGTACGAGGTCCTCGACGGCGTTCGCGACGACCTCGAATCCGCCCTGGTCAACGCCGGCGTGCTGCGGCGCGTCCGTCGTCGCCCCGCACGGGAGGTGACGTGATGCTCTCGCTTCTGTTCGCGCCCGTCGACAGCGAGGGCATGACCGTCGGCCAGCGCGTCGTCGCCGAGATCGACGCGCTCGTCGCGGCGCGCGCAACGTGGTGGCTGGTCTACGCCTTGGCCATCGCGCTGACGGTGTGGGCCGCGATCCGCGGTCTGTCGTTCGGCGCGACGTGGGTTCGACGGCACCTGCCCGACCAGGAGGTCCGGATCGCTCGCATCACTGCGGCGACCCAGGTGCTCGCAGCGCTCGCGGGGGCCGTCGTCGCGTTGGTCCCACTGTTTCGCGTTGCCCCGCTGGTGGTCAGCGCGTCGCTGCTGCTGCTGTCGTGGGCGGCGTCGCGGGTGGCCGCCCGGCAGCTGCGAAATCTGCTCGCAGGGCTTGCGCTGTCGCGCCGACGCGTGTTCCGAGAGGGGGATTCGTTGGTGCTCGGGGAGCGCCGCGGCACGGTCCGCACGATCGGTCTGTGGCGCACCAAGCTGGTACTGGACGACGGCTCGACCACGTGGGTGCCCAACTACGACCTGGCGCAGGGTGACATCACGGTGGGCGGCGTCGCGGGAGCGGCCCGCGTTCGGTTCGAGCTGCCGCTGACCACCGCCGCCTCGCCCGACACACTCGCCGAGATTCGCTCGGTGTTGTCCAAGACGCCGTACCGCCTTCCGGGCGGCACGATTACCGTCCGCGCGGGAGAGACGCTCGCCATCGAGCTCGAGACCTGGGCCAACCGAGACGCCGGCGCGATCGGGCGCCGCCTCTCCGGTCGCATCGCCGTGCTGCTCGATCCGCCCCCCGCGTCGTCCCCCCCGCCCGCCGAGGCCCCGCCTACGGAGGCCGCGTCATGAGAGCACTCTTCGCCAGCTTGCTCGCGCTCGCCGCGTGTCGCGTCGATACGATCGAGTCGCTGACCAGCGAGGAGCCCCCGATGGCGCCGCCTCGGGTCGGCTTCACGCTGCTCGCGGACGCCGAAGAGCATCGTCCCGAGATCGAGCGCATCGAGGGCGAGCTGAGGCGCCACCTCAGTGTGCTCGGCGGTCCCTACGTCGAGGGCCGGCGTCCCGGGACACACGGAGCCCGCCAGGCCGTCAGCTACCTGCTGTCGGAGCTCACCTCGATGCGCGTACTACCTGCAGCGCCGGCCGGAGGATGGGTGCAACCGGTGCCACTCCGTGTCGTGGAGTCCAAGGGCTCGCTGCGGCTGCCCGAGGCGCAAGCGCATTTGCCTGGCGTTCGTTTGGCCTACGCAGGGTCGGACGGGCTGCACGGCACCAACGCGCGCTCGGTCGAGGCGGGCATGGGCATCACCGCGCCGGAGTGGGGGCGCGACGACTACGCCGGCCTGGCCGTGCACGAGCGCATCGTCTTCATCTCGGCCGGCGTACCGAGCGAGCGCGACCCCACCAGCACGTACGCGAGCATCGACTACAAGGTCGAGCGCGCGCGCCGAGCGGGGGCGTCCGCTGCAATCATCATGACCGGATTGCCGCAGAGCGAGCCCGCATGGGCCAAAGCGGTCAACGAGTTCACCCTGCCCTACGTGCAGCCGCTCGAGCCTTCGGAGGCGATTCCGCCTGCGATCCCCTATGGCATCGCGAGCCTCGAGGCGCAGGGTCTGCTCGCAGACCTCTTGCCGGCTGCCCCCGTCGACGGCGAGCCCGTAGCGGCCGACGCGGCGCTGTCGCTGTCGGTCGAAACGACGTCGACCTTCACGAGCGACCCCAACGTCATCGGCCGCTTCATCGGCGAGCAGTCCCCCGAGCAAAGCGTCATCATCAGTGCGCACTGGGATTCGGGCGGCCATCGCCCGCCCGCAGCCGAGGGCGCCGGGGCGGAAGACAACGCCGCAGGCGTCGCAATGGCGCTGGCGGTCGCGGACCGCATCGCGCAGTGGGTCGAGATGGGCCGTCGTCCGCGTCGCTCGATCGTCTTCGTGTTCACCGCCGCGGGCAGTCTCGACGATCTGGGCACCCGCGAGTTCATCGAAGACGGGATCATGATCAACGACAACGTCGCGGCGGCCATCATCCTCAACGGCTTTGAGCTCAACGCTTCCGATGCACGTCTGGTCTCCATCGGCGCCGAGCGCAGCTCGTTGACCAATACGCTGGACCAGATCTTCGCCGACCGCCTGGCGAGCAAGCCCGCCGGGGACGAGCACGACACCCAGGCACGCGCGGACTTCGAGGACGCAGGCATCGTCGCCGTGACGGTGACGCGACGGTCCGAGACCGCCCGCATCTCCGACAAGGCGTTCGACCCCGCTTCGGACCTCCGAGGCATGGCCGAGGCCACCGACGCGATCTTCGAGCTGGTCTGGACGCTCGCCGACGCCCCGGACGTCCCGGTCCGCATCGAAGCCCCCGAGGGCTGAGAGAAAAAACTGCCGACCCCGAATCGATCGGGACCGCGCCCGGGTGTAAGAAAGCGTGCCCGTATCCGCGGTCATGCCTGCTGCGCCCGATCCTGCGCGCGTCGAGCTCGACGCGACCACCCTGGCGCGGGCACAGCGCGGGGATCAGGCGGCGTGTACCCGCTTCGTCGCGGTGTACCAGCGCCGGGTGTTCGCCGCGATCGGCCGCATTCTCGGCTCGCGGGGGACGCCCGGTCGAGTCGAGGAGCTCGCGCAGGATGCCTTCATCCGTGCCCTCACCGCGCTGCCCCGCTTCGAACGGGACGGACCCGCGAAGCTCTCGACCTGGATCCTCACGATTGCCACCCGCGTCGCGCTCAACGAGCTACGCCGGTCGAACGTCGACGTCGTTCCGCTGGCGGCGTCGGGCGATCGCGCCGGACCTGACGAGGTGGAGCGACTGCACGCCCGGCAGGCGCTGCAGGTCGCGATCGATGGACTGACCGCCGAACAGCGCGCGGTGATCGTGCTGCACGACCTCCACGGAATGAGCGACCGCGAGGTCGCCGACGCGCTCGAGGTCGGCATTGCCGCGGTCAAGTCGCGCCTGCATCGCGCACGGGTACAGCTTCGCAAGGCACTGCGCGCGCAACGGGACGAAACGGAAGGGCAACGATGACTGAGGGACCTGACGCGAACGACGTCGAGGAGGCGCTGGACACCGCGAGCGCCACCGAACCGATCACGGCGGAGGCCCTCGACTGGCCCGCCCCCGAGCCTCCGCCAGGGTTTGCCGAGCAGACGGCCGCCGCGTTCGTCGGCGCCCAGTCGGCAGCGCGTCCCCGACCGCGTTTGCGCTCCACCACGGCTTGGATTGCGGTCGGGAGCGCGATCGCGGCGGCGCTGGTGATGTGGCTCGCCCTGCCCCGCGGTACGACCGTGAGCGACTCGCTGACCACCCAGGTGCAGCGCACCGTCTCGATGGGCGACCGTGCCGTCGCCGTTGCGAGCCCCGGTACCGTGCTGCGCTGGTCGATCGATCGCGACGGCGTCGCGTCCGTCGAGCAAGACGCGGGCAGCGTCTTTTATCGCGTCGACCACGGCGGCGCGTTCGAAGTGACGACCCCTGCCGGCACCGTGACCGTGACCGGCACCTGTTTCGAAGTGGAGACCCGACCGATGAAGAGCAAGAGCACGTTGAAGGGTGCCGCGCTGGGAGCAGCCCTGGCGAGCGCCGTGGTGGTGACCGTCTACGAAGGCGGCGTGGTGCTGGCCAACGAGCGCGGCGAGCTGGCCGTCGGCCCCGGCGACAAAGCCCGTGCTCAGACCGATGCCGCGCCCCACCGCTGGGCGGACGACGACACCGAGGCGGACGACTCACCGACGCAAGTCGCTGCGGCCGCTGCCCCGTCGGACGCGCCCCCCGACGGCGCCGCGGGCCAGGTCGCTCGTCAGGCCCGCGCGCTCGAGCAAGCGCGCGCCGACGCGGTCGCCAAGGAGCAGGAAATCGCCCAGCTCCGGCAGCAGGTCACCGACCTCGGGGGTGACCCGGGCGAGCCCGGGCCGCTCGAGGTCGAGGCTCGAGCCCGTCGGTGCGCGACGCAGGGCCGGTTCGGCGACTGCCCCTTTCTCGACCCCGACGAGCAGACCCTGCGCGAGATGGCCAAGTGCGCCTCGGTGAAGGTCGACTCACCCGACTTTCTCGACAACGTCGACAGCCCGCAGGTGGCCGGGTACGCCAAGAACCTGGGCATGACCGACCCCACCGAGATCGCGGCCCTGCAGCGTGCCGCCGATGCGCACTACGAGGACTTCAGCGGCCGGCTGCGCGAGATTTTCACGCTGCTCGGCGGCGACCCGGCGATGGCCGAGGAGGCATCCGCCGCAACGATGAAGGCCTACATCGCCGACCAGGTCGACAACGAGCTGATGGGGACGGTGCAGCGTCACGTGGCCGAGGAGCGCGCCGGCCTGCGCGAGCCTCCCGCCGATCCATCGGCCCTGTCCCTCGAAGAGCAGGCGTTCCGGCTGCACGCCGAGCTCGGCAACGACTTCGAGCGCTACGTCGCCAAGGAACTCGGTCAAGCCCGCGCGCACGAGCTGCGCAAGGTCCACGACGGCTGGCCCGGCAGCACCTCGGTCAGCTCGGGCACCTGCCTCGAGTAGTGCCGCCGCGCCCTACTTGCGCTGCATCTGCAGGGTCATGTCCATCTCCATGTCCTGCTTTTGCTTCTGCCCCATGGCCTCGATGTCCATGCCCATCTTGAGCTTGATGTTCGTGGCCATGTCCGTGGGCGACAGGTAGTCGGTCGACAGCTCGAGGTTGCCGGTGCCGGCGGACTGAAACAGATTGATCTTCGCCTTGACGCCCGGCATCCCCGGCGGCTTGAAGTCGTTGTCGAGCAGCTTCTGCTCGATCGCCACCTTGAGCTTCATTCCAGCGTCGGTCTTTTCCACCATCTCGTAGTGAGCGGTCTGCTCGATCTTCATGCCGCCCTGCTCGACCGTGCCGACCGCGGTCCACTTCGCCCCGGGACCCACCGCCTCCTCGGGCAGCGGGACCTGAATCTGCGCAAAGCTCTGCTGGAGCTGCTCGGTCATTTGCTGCATCGGAGCCGGCAGCGCCTGCGGCACGTCCACGTGGCCGCCGAGCAGCGCCCCGCGCCGATCGAGCTCGAGGTGGGCCTCGAACGACTTCATCCCCTCGAGCATCGTGGCCAGCGTCTTGACCATCGTGGGGTTGGCCCCCTTCGCGTCACCGACTCGCATGCCGTCGACGATGTACGTGACGAGCATCTTGTCCTCGGCGACGTTGTCCACCTGCGCGCGGGCATCGACGATCATCGGGGGGGTGGTGACGGCGGGCATCTTCTGCCCGCCCATGGTCATGCCCATCGTCATGCCCATCGTCATTTCCACCTTCTCTTCGCTGCCCGCCTTCGGTGAAAAGCGCAGCTGCTCCTTGGGATCGCCGCCCGCGTCGTCGACGGTGACCTTCGGCGGATCGGCCTTCGCGATCTCGACGCGCTTGGTGTCCGCGCCGCCGCCGTCATCGGCCGCCTTGACCTCGGGCTCGGGCTTGGCCTCTTTGGCCTCGGCGGTCTTGGTGTCCTCCGCCGGCTTGTCGTCCTTCGAATCACACGCCGAAGGAATCAGCAGAAATGCACCGAGAATCACGGAGACGGAGCGGAGCCGCATGAGCCGAAGCTAGCATGCACCTCTCGTGCGCAAAGGCCCGGTTGGGAACGTCAGCGCCACACGGGGGGCGGCGATGCAAACGGCCCCGGGAACGGCTCTGGATCGGCCACGAAGACCGGCTCATAGGGCCGCGGCAAGACCCCGCGCGCGACGAGTCCGTCGTGGCTGTCGTAGTAAACCGTGAGCAGTGCGTCCGGCTTGCGGGTGCGCTTGCGACGGAATCGCGTCTCGTGGACCACGCTGGTCCGGGTCTCGCCGTACTCGGTCCCGATGTGATTGCGCGGTGCAGGAGCGGGGGCGAAGGCACCGTCCCCGATCGGGGCGCGGTCCTCGGTGGCGGCCTCCGGGAACGGCTCGCCTGCAGACGACCGCGTCCTGTAGTCGCCCCCGGTCTCGTAGTGCGGATGACCGACCGCGACGGGCTTGGGCTTGTTGCGCCCCTGCTTTTCGCGAAAGACGGCGACACCGATCACCCCGACGTTTTCGGGGTTGCCACGTCGAGCCGAGTAGGAGTCGGGAAGCTCGGAAAAGCGAAACGCCGCCACGTGATCGAGGGACTGCCGGTAGCCATCGATGTAGACCGACTCGAATGCCGCAAGCACGTACCCGCGCTGTTTCTTGTAATTGCCCAGCTCGCCGGACACCACATCGCGACCATCCACGGTGACCACCGCCTCGACGCGCTCGGCAGTGTTGTTGGTCAGGCGCAGGCTGTAGCGCGATCCGTTGACGCCCTCGACGAAGACCGAGCCGCCGTACAGGTGAGCGGGCAGCGAGCCGTGGTCGGTCACCAGCTCCAGGTCGACCATCTGGACGCTCCCCAGCGAGATCGACGTCGGCGAGGAGAGCACCGGCCGGTCGGGTCGCGCGCAGCCGCTGGCGGCCGAGATCGCCAACGTCGCGGCGAGGAGGGAGACAATCGAGGCAAGGCGTCGCATGGGCAGTCGGCCCCGGAACGCGGCCCGACGCGCAGCACTTACAGCGGAGCCAGCGTCACCTCGACCCCGTTTTCGCGCGAAGCCGAGCGGAGTATGCGAACCTGCCGCCGGGCGATGGGACGCGCGCGCTGGGACTGGCTGGCCGATTTGGTGGCCCGAGAGGCGATTGCCCTCACCCACGACGCCAACGACGCGCCGCGTCGCCCCGCCTTGCGTGACGCCATCTCCGGGCTCGGCTGGCGCGCGGAGTTACTGATCGACGGGCTCGCCGAGGCGCTGCAGATCGCGCCCCACGCCCTACGCCGCCCCGAGCCGACCGTGGTGCTCCAGACCGAGCCGGCCCGGCTGGCCGCGGTTTTGTCCGCGCTGCTCGATCACGCTGACCCGCGACTGCTCGCCGTCGCCGAACGCTGGCTCGATTGCCGCGAGGTCGCGTACCAGCTCCCGCCCTCGACTTTGGCGCGCTGGCTACAGTCACGGCGCGCCGTCGCCGAGCGTCTGCGGGATCGTTTGCCCCGCGAAGGCCTCGCGCTGCTCGGGCCGGATCGCCTGCGACGGCTCGCAGAGGACGCCCTCGACCCGGCAACGCGCAAAGCAGCCCAGCAGTGGGTGCAGCGGCTCGAGTAGCGATGTACGCTCCGCGCGTGCGATGGCCCGTTCGCATGATCCTGCTCGCCGCGCTGCTCGGCGCGGGCGCCTGTGAGCGTACCAAGGCGCCCGAAGCCGGCGGTGCAACCGAGACCGCGCCGATGGGCACGTGGGATCAGTGGGCCGACCTGACGCCGCTGGTCGAGGTCGCCCAGTCGCACGCGGACGAGCGCACCATCGCCGCGCTGAGCAAGGCGTCGGACCTGCTCGAGCAGGGCCAGTTCAAGGCCGCGGACGAGCATCTCGCCGGCAGCTCTGGTTCGCACGGCCGTCACTGGATCGCGGTCGCGCGCGCCGACATCGTCGCGCTCAACTTCACCGTCTGCATTCGCGGCGTCGCGTGGCGGCTCGAGAACGGCAAGCGCGGGGGTGCGACCGATCGCAAGGCAGAGTACGACGAGCAAACGCGCATCGAGCCCGGCGACGTCTCGGTGGAGGCGACGTTGACCAATCTCGATGCCGCGGTGGAGGGCGGGATGCCGGCGCTGGTGACCCAGGCCCGAATTGCGCGGGCGCGGGTTGCCGCGTTCGCCAGCCGCTGCCCGCCCAACGAAGACGTGGCTGCACTCGCCGCGAAGATCATGGAGCAGGACCTCGCCGCGCTGGCCGCCGAGTCGTTGCTCACCCCCGACCTGGCCTATCTGTGGGCCGGGGTTCAGATGTCGCGCTTTTCCGGTGCCGCCGCGCGACCGTTCCTCGAGCAGGCGCGTGAAGGCGGCTTCGATCATCCAGCGGTCACGTACATGCTCGCGGTCATCGCCCTCGAGGCGCGCGAGCTCGACCGCGCGGACGAGCTTGCCCAGGCCGCGATCGAGCAATACGCCGCCATCGACGACGCGGGTCAGCAGGCGCAGGGCCAGTTCATTCGCGGCGAGATCGCGGCCGCGAACGAGGACCTCAAAGCCGCCAAGGCGCGTTACTCGGATGCGATCGCGCGCGTCCCCGACCACGTGCCCTCGATGATCGCGCTGGCCAAGATCGCCTACCTCGAGGAAGAGGATGAAGAGGCCGCCGTTGCGCATCTCCAGGGCTCGATCGCCAGTCTGATGCTGGCTGGCAAGCCGCTCGATCCGGACACGATCGTGCTCGCGGCGAAAAACGTCGAGACGCTCGTGATCATGGCGGATGAGCCCTTCGTCTCGCAGATCGCCCGCGACGCGCTGCTCGGCGAGGTCGACAGCGAGCCCGACCCGATCCGTCGCGGCATTCGCTACTTCTTCGCCGCCACCCTCGAGGTGCGGCTGCGCGAGTACGAGCTGGCCCACGGCCATGGCGTGATGGCCCGGGACGAGTTCGAAGAGGCCGGCATTCGGCCGCCGATCGACATCGACGGTTTTCTCGACCGACTCGTCGAGGCGACACAGCGCTAGCGAGTCGCGCGGCTCAGATCATGCCGGCGTAGCCGGCCTCGGGCAGCTCGGCCAGCGCATCGGCGAGTTGGGCCTCGAGCATGCCCGCCATCTTCGCGCGCTCGCCCTCGAGGTCCCCCTCGCCCACTCCCGACTCCACCGCGGTGTCGTACTCCCAGCGATGGCGCTCGATCTTCACGGTGGGCGCGGACTGGTACGACAGCAGCGGCCACACGTAGCGCTCGAGTGCGTGCTCGGCACTGTCGGCAAGCCGCCAGCGATTGGTCAGGTGAAAGCGATCCGCGCCCTCGATCGCCGACGACAGCCGCACGCCGACGTTCGCCATCACGAACGAGCGCGCCTCGAGCAGTCGCTGCTGCACGCCGAAGGCATCCAGTCGCTCGAGGCGATCCTTGGCCGGATAGCGGTCATCGCCGCGGCGGAACGCGAGCCACGACATGAACTCGTGGCTGTGACGCCACACCAGACGCTGCGCCTCGATCCGAGCGATGGTCTTTGCGAGCCGAGTCCCGTGGCGGCTGACCATCTCCTCGCCCATCTCGTTCATCTGCTCGCGCAGCTCGCGATCGAAGCGCGACAGCGCCGCGCCCGAGTGATGCTCGTCGAGCACGACCAGCGCCATCGCGACCCCGAGGCCGACATGACCCGCCAGGGCGGCCTTGGTCTGCACAATCTGCTCGTACAGACTCGGCATCACCAAGCGGCTGGACTTCTCGTCGAGATGCTCGACTTGCTCCAGCGCCTCCCGCTTGCTCGTGGTGAGGCTCTGCCTCAGCTCGTAGACCTCGGCGTCCAGATCCGGGGTTCGGACTTGAGCGAGAAAGGTCTCCCGAGCGTTGAACATCGACGCCGCGAGGGTATGCGCGATCGGACCCCGCTGTCAGGTTTTCCGGGCTGCGCAGTCTCCGCAGTCGGAGAAAATCGACACCGATCTCCAATTCGACCGAAAACCATCTCGTGCGACGTTCGTTCGGACCCCGAGGCCGCCCCTGCCGTCGGGCGGCTCGATCGAGAAATTCGCGATGTCGCACCCTCGCCGTTTCGTCCCGAGCCACACTCCTCTATTGGCCCTCGCGCTCGTCGCGATTGGGGCATGCAACCCCACGGGCAGCGAAACCGCCGGCGACGAGGGAGAGACGCCGACGGCGGAAGCCGAAACACCGGCTCCTGGTGGACCGGTGGCAACCGTCACCGGCATCAGCGGACCGGGGGGTCTGACCTCGCCGGAACTCGCGGCGGGGACCTTCCTGGGCAAGGGCGCAGTCCTCCAGGCGGGTCAGACGGTGGAAACCCCGCGCGGCACCCTCGCCGAGCTCGAGCTTGCGGACGGCACCAAGCTCCGGCTCAACGAGGACACGGCGGTCAAGGCTCCGACCGACAAGTGGCCGCGACGGCTCGAGCTGACCCGCGGTGAGCTGGTCGCGGTGGCGGCCGCCGGGAAGTCCCCGCTCGAGATCGCGGCCGGCCCCGAGATGCTGCGCGTGAGCGCCGGCGAGGTGCAGGCCCGCAACGTGGGCGACGCGCGTCGCTACGCCGTGATCGCCGGCGCCGCTTCGCTGAAGACCCCGAGCAAGGAGCTCGAGCTCGGGCCCGGCGAGTCCATCGATGCGCCGCTACCCGAGGACACCTACGAGGAAGCGCCGCAACTGTCGCTTGCCCCGCTCGAGGACACCGCGTGGACGCGCACCTTCGTGTCGGCGGCACGCATGAGCGAGGCCGTTCCTCGCGGCGTGGGCAGCCTGACCGCCCGACGCGCCGGCACCAACACCGAGCGCCAGGCGCTGCGGCTCACCGAGCAGGCGGTCACCGTCAACATCGCGGGCCGGGTTGCTCACACCGAGATCGAGCAGGCGTTCTTCAACGACAAGCCCGCCGTGCTCGAGGGGATCTACCGCTTCCCCTTGCCTTCGGACGGGTCGGTCTCGGGCCTCGAGCTTCTGGTCGGCAACCGCTGGATGCGGGGCGAGGTGCTCGAAAAGCAACGCGCCCGCAACATCTTCAAGCAGATCGTCGACGCCACGATTCCCCGGGATCCCGCCCTGCTCGAGTGGGAACAGGGCAACCTCTTC
>JGI12316J15310_10000099_pt182 | contig 10890 bp, 10 predicted proteins | sample MarCyaLeptolynsp_FD_15310 | JGI IMG/M metagenome (IMG submission 15310)
AAAACTCAGCGGTTTCAGCAAGCGGACATGATCGGAGAACTGGACCCCGGCGGTATCGATGCGTTTCTGGGTCCGCGGGTGTGTCGAGACCACGATAGGCATACGGAAGCGCTCTGATAGGCTGTCCAATAACTCGACAAGGCGAGTGAAGCTGAGCTCAGGCTCGATATTCTCCTCTCTATGCGCGCTAACCAGAAAGAACTTGTTCTGCTCAAGCCCCAATTCATCGAGGACTTTCGAGTGTTCGATACTGTCACGATAGTGGTCAATGACCTCTGCCATCGGGCTGCCGGTCTTTACGATGAGATCAGGCTGTAACCCCTCACGAATAAGGTAGCTTCGCGCGATATCGCTATAAGGCAGGTTTACATCAGCGGTGTGATCCACAATGCGCCGAATGATCTCCTCCGGTACGCGCAGGTCGAAACATCTATTTCCCGCTTCCATGTGAAAGGTCGGGATTTTTCGGCGCTTGGCCGCGATAATCGACGAACAGCTGTTGGTGTCGCCAAGGACGAGCACTGCTTCTGGACGTACTTCCTCCAGGAGTCGATCGACGGCGATGATTACCTTACCCATAGTTTCGGCACCTGAAGAGCCGGCGGCCTCCAGAAAAAAGTCTGGCTTTCTTATGCCGAGATCCTGAAAGAAAATTTCATTCAACTCAAAGTCATAGTTCTGTCCAGTATGGACGAGTGAGTGATCGCACTCTTGATCTAACTTTGCGATGACGCGTGAAAGACGAATGATCTCTGGACGGGTCCCAACGACCGTCATGACACGTAGCTTTTTCATAGACTATGCTCACCCCGAACCATAGTGAAAGAGTGGTAAACGTCTCACTCGTCTGGCGCCAAATATTCGCCCTTAGACAAGGCGCGAATGAAAGGTAACTTCAAAAGAAGTGATTTCATGCCTTCGTGATCAAGGCGGGTGGTGTTGTGCGAGTTATAGTCTTCAGACGAACTTATTTGCACTTCACCTTTCTCGACATACTTCTCATAGTTTAGGTCGCGCAAATCTGGGGGAACCCGGAAGTATTGCCCAAGATCTTCAGCTAGGGCCATTTCTTCGCGGCTTAGCAAAACCTCAAAGAGTTTTTCGCCATGACGAGTGCCTATCTCGTTGATCTGATGCTCTGGTAGCCCGGCGAGGTCGCACATCGCATGTGCAAGAGTAGAGATGGTTGCCGCAGGCGCCTTCTGAACAAATATCTCCCCGTGGCGTCCGTGCTCGAATGCGAAAAGCACCAGATCGACCGCATCCTCCAGTGTCATCATGAAGCGCGTCATCGAAGGATCGGTGATCGTGATTGGCGTGCCCGACCGTATTTGTTCCGCGAACAAGGGTATGACTGAACCCCGCGACGCCATAACGTTGCCATAACGTGTTGTGCAAATGACAGTGCCGCCGCTGCTACGGGACTTCGCTACTGCGACCTTCTCCATCATAGCTTTCGAAATACCCATGGCGTTAATTGGGTAGACCGCCTTGTCGGTGCTCAAACAAACAACCCTGCTCACTCCACTGTTGATCGCAGCTTCGAGAACGTTCTCTGTGCCCAATACATTCGTCTTGACGGCCTCAAGAGGATGAAATTCACACGACGGGACCTGTTTAAGAGCAGCGGCATGAAAAATGTAGTCAGACCCTCGGACTGCTGGCAGAACCGAATTGTAGTCTCTCGTGTCGCCGATGAAGAACTTAAGTTTGGAATTCTGATAGCGCTTCCGCATATCGTCCTGCTTCTTCTCATCTCGGCTGAGAATGCGGATCTCTGAAAAATCCGAATCAATAAAACGGCGGAGAACGGCGTTGCCGAAAGATCCGGTTCCTCCGGTCACGAGGAGGCATTTACCTTGGAACATCGAAAAAGGTTTCCTATTACTGAAATTCGTGCATCGTCTTGACGAGCTGAGGCCAGTCTGGCGGCCGATAGCCTGTCGCCTCGCGAAAGCGATCTGAATTGAGCGAGCGGTCTATGACCATGCTATCATCCTTGCGGATGTCGATTTTTTTTCCATATATTTCAGCCACAAGCTTGAGCAATTCAAATTTGTTTATTGGATCTGCACTTACATGCCAAAGGCCAGAAAGTTCAGGCCGAGGCAGGATATGGTCCCGAACCACACGCGAGAGCTCAACGGTTGGCAAACCCGAAAAAATAGCCTTCGAGAAGCCTTTCACAGTGCCAGATTGATTGAGGAACCACCCAATTAAGCTCCGCTGACTGCCAAGCTCATGCCCAATGATCGATGTCCTCACGGTGAAGCTATTTGGGTAGTGCAGCTCACCCAAAAATTTGCTTCTGCCGTATAGGTCATCCGCATCGGCGAAATCGCCCTCAAAATAGTTGCCTTGACTGCCGGAGAATACACAGTCTGTACTGAAGTGGATGACGCGTGCGTCTAGTTTTGATACAAGCACGGCCAATTGGTGCGGCAACATCGAATTGATCGGCAAAGTAGCAAGTACATCGCCGGACTCGGCCCGTTGCTTGATCAAGCCAATGCAATTGATGACCGTATCAGGGCGGAGCTCCTCTAAGTTAGAGGTGAGTACGCCTAAGTTCTCTACATCGAACTCGGTAAGGAATCTTGCACTCTTCAAGCTCGCGAGCTCATGAGGAGGATGCGTACCGCGAGTGGTGCCGATGACCTCGAGCTCAGCGTCTTCTGCGAGAACGCGCATCATAGCATTTCCCAGCATTCCGCTGGCGCCAAGCACCAATACTTTGCTATTTGACATTTGCAGTCAGCGTCCTTCCGCCTAATCCACCAAGGTACGCTATTCCCTCGTCCCCCTGTGCCAGTAGAGGGAGCAAAATTCCAAGCCAGCTATCATCCCTCTCTTGTTTGGGCAAAGCCAAAGATGTTGCGGCTGTTTCGCTGGCCCGCATCTGAATCTTGTAGCGGGAGTGGGAAAGCGTATGCGCAAAGAAGCCAAGCCTTTCGCCAACCGCTAGCGCCATCGCTGCCAGCGCAGGAAAGCCGCAAATTGAAGCGCCGAAATGCTCACTTTCTGACCGGATAAACCTTATATAGGAAATCGCTTCAGGTTTCTTGGATGAAAGTCTTACCTGCATCAGATTGCCTTTGTACGACACGAGCCCATAGCCCGCTGAAAATGGAACTCACAATTTAAGCTAAGTCATCCCAACCTGGTGAGCCAATTGCTCGAAAAATTTGGGGCCGTCAAGCAAACTAATGGGAGAAGTTGCACGCCCCAAAAAGCGGTCCACGGCATGGGCAATGGAACTAGGGGACTCCGGGTCGAACGTCTCAGAAGGGACGCACATATCTCGTACATACGTTCGTTCTGAAGCAACAATTGGGAGGCCCAACCTAGTCGCTTCGATCAGTGGGACGCCAAAAGATTCGGCCAGACTTGGAAAAATCAATGCTCCGCAGTCAGCATACAGGTTTAGCACCTCTGGGTGTGGCAACGCTCCAAGATTGTCGATTTTGGCCCCAGATTCGGCAACAACTTGATCGAGCATTTTGCAGAGATCTGCGTTCGGCTCGGGGGCGAGCGTCAAAGCGAGAGTCGGGAAATGACCTGCCTTCGCTAGGATACTCCAAGCCTCGATGAGTCGACGATGGTTCTTGTGCGCAGAGCCGTCGCTGACGTAGACAAAATCCCACCGCGAGTGGGATCTCAAGCCAGGGCGCTGTACGGAGCTTTTGTCAGCAGAATAGTCACCCAAGTCTCCAATAAAGGGAAGCACATCAATTGGTGGAGGGTTGTCACCATACCAGCCTGCAAGTGCCCTTTCCATGGTGGGCGTTTGGACGACATAGCGTACGACGCTCGACTTGCGAGAATGAGCGATCTGGCGCTCGATAACATTGCGGAAGCGGACCCAGGGCGAGAGAACTTCTGGCGGAATCAGGTCAACAAGGTTGGCATTATGCACATAGCAGATTACTTGGCCGGGCGACCTGAACACTGGGGGCAAGCTATGAAAGCAGAGCACAATATCCCCGCGCGATGTGACCTTTCTTAAGGCCAACTCAGCTGACAGTCTTCCCGTGACACTCGACTTAAACCAATGGCAATCCAGCTCCCCAACGGCGTCTTCAAGGTAGGAACGCCCGCGCCGATCGAGGAAAAGAATGACATCTTGCCGTTCACTTATGGACAGAATTAGTGCGCGTAAGAGAACAAGTCCGCCGCCGCTAGCAACGTTGGGGGCATAAACGATGAACATGGCTATTGGCTCAGGGTTCGTTCAGGCATGGAAATCTCCCTACTAGGACGGCGTGATTGGTAATAAATTCGCTAGGGCCATTTGGCCGTTCCCAGTCTGCGTAGGCTCAGGATGCAAAGACCACGGTTTCGTATCTATCTAGTCAGGTGTCTCTTGTTGGTGCCATATCTGACGAGCCCATCTTGGCAGTCCGAAGAAACGGCACGATTTCGGGTGCCCAAGAAAATTTTCCGCATCTCAATCTGGGTTGAAGTGATAACCTAAATCGGTCGAATATCGGTAATATGCTTCTGAAGCTTCGGCAATGTTCTTTTTGCCGGAAAGGTATTTGCGGCCGCCCGATATGGTTGGGATGGTTAGGCGCTTAGCCAGAGTAGACATCCTCTCAAGGCGCAACTTCTTGCGTTCCTTTGCAATTGAGTGTGTCAGATCGCGCCCAAGGCGCTGGGCGGCTTCGGCGGTGGCTTCGTCAACCTCCCTTGAAAATTCCGGGTGCCGCAATCCACACAGCGCCAGCAAACGGACAAAGTTGAAACAGTCAACATGGGAAGGTGCGAACTTTTCAAGAGTCGCTAAGCCGGCATGCGCCCACACAGTTTCCACTGAAAAGAACTTAGGAACACCTTCGACCCAACCAGCATTCTCGAAGTCGCTCGTTTGCTTGTCGGACGACAAGCTTCCTTTGTGAGTGTTCATAGCACTCCTGCCCGAATTGCTCCCGCCGGATACCCCCGGGATCGTCAGCGGGATGTCACTTTCAAAATATTTCCCAACTCGGCATGCCAGTGCGACAGCCCCGGACATATCAGGACTGGACCCGGTGAAGAAAGTCCCTGTCTCCGAACGAATCTCGGTCAAGATTTCGCGCTGCACAATTCCGTGATAGCAGCGCGGCATATGATCGGTGCCTTGAAAAGATCGGGCCAATGCTTCGCCAAGGTCTGCGGCGGCGTCCCTCCAACGCCCAACTCCCATTTTGCGCGGGATGTATAAGCGACCAGCATGCCCGCCGCGAACAAGACGCGTGCGAAAGTCGGGCCACGCGTAGGTTGTGAATATATCTTGCGAGACAACTGGCACATTGTTTGTTTGCGCCCAGCGAGCGGCCTCAATTGCGTCGTGTGTGATACAGTCATCGTCACCTATCAGACAGACATACGACCCCGTTGCGAGTTCCATTGCAGCGTTATGGTTTTTGGTCAGGTTCGACGCCTCGTTGATCTTGACGTAGTGTAATCTCGGATCGTCACGGAACGAGCAGTCTTGTGCCTCGAGCATGCCTTGTAGCGCGAAGTCCGTGCTTGTATCCGTGACTATGACTTCAAGACCCGGCTCTGGAAAGGCGAGGATCGCCTCGATGCAAGAAATTGCATATCCGGAGCGGTTGTGGGTCGGAACCACAACGGAAAGGAGTGGATCAGTCATATGAAATTGTAGAGGGGCACAAGGAAACTCAAACCTCTTGTATCAGCTCTGTTTGATATAACGATAGCGCTAGACTTGCGGACGCGTAGACAAGCACACCGACAAAGGCAATCAATTTGTCGCGATAGAAGTAGCACAGTAACGGTACTAGTATAATTTCAACGATTCCAAATAGCTCAGAGATTCGAATTGCAAATGCGGAATTAAATGAAAGCGCTAAGTAGAAAAATAGCGATACCGCATAAAATTTAATCAAGATGGGGAAGTACGGAGATAACTCGGAGAGCCGATGTCTACACAAAATCAAAACATACAGAATGGCGTACTTTATCAAATACACTGCATTGAATGGATTCAACTTTAAGTCTCTAAGTGCCTCGGCTTGAATATAGATATCTATCTTGGTTCTTATTAACTCGATCGGAATGACATAGGTAAAGTCGAGACTAAGGTAGGTAAAGACAATTCCAGCAGGCACGGCTAGGCTAAGTAATGTTGTATCAATCTTAGTCAATTTGGGATTTGAAATTAAATACATCGGAAATATGATAAGTGATGAATAATGAAATAGCGAGGCTAGCGAAATACAGATAATGAATTTCATTGCTGCTCTCTCATATATGTAGCGAATTGATATTAGAACCAATCCGCTGGCCACCCCGGCGCGGATTTGTGTAAATTCATGCAGCAAGAAATAATTCGAAAAATATACTATTAATGCGAACCAATAGAGATCCGTCAGGCTTCGGAATGCTATGAACTTAATGCTTACTCCGATGACCGCATAAAAGAAGAAAAGAGTCGTTAGCCCTTCGGTTCTTGAGGTCGCCCGAGCGAGATCCGCGAGGAATATGAAAGATGGCTCCGCGACGAGGGATAGCGAATAGGCGTCTAGGTTGAAATAAGCGTAATAAGCTAAAGAGTCTTGATCGGCACCGACAGGACGGAGTGCGCAAAACATGATCATCGCGATCCCCGCAATGGTGTATAGCGCAATGTCTGCATATCTTGAGCGCACAACTGTAGCAAATGCAGCGAAAAAGAAGTTGATCGCGAAGAGAGCGTAAGCGGCAGCTAACATGATTCTTCCGTTTCGATTGCTTTCCGGCTTAGCCCATTTGCCCCAGCGGGAGATTGGGTCAAGGAACTGTCCTTAGAGACTCTGCCGTTAAAGAAAAACAGTAAACCTGCGTCAGCGGCAATGCGGATCAACCAAGCAAACGCAGCTCCGAGTGGGCCATAGAAGTAGACAAAAGCGAAGAGGACCAGCAAATAGAGAGGGAATTCTGCAAGATGGAGTTTGCCGGTAATATCCGCACGACCGCGTCCCTGCAGCATTGTAAATGGAATCTGAGCAACGCCGCTGACAAGCGAGGCGGCGGCCATCACTTGAAGAATTGGCCCTGCGACCGCTGCAAAATCTTCATCAATCCAGAGTGTTAGGATCTCATCAGCAAAGAGAAACAGTATCAGTGCCAAGGGAGCCATCACAAGGGCGACCAAAGCGGAATAATTGCGTACGTAGCCCTTCGTGTCTTGAATGCCATTCGCGACCGAGGCCGAAGCAAAGATCGGGAAAAGTACTGTTGCCAACGCGCTTGGAATGAGACCAATTCGCAAAATGAGTTCCTGGGGTGCCACATAGAAGGCCACCGCAGCACCGGAAGCGACGATGCCTAGGATGAAACGGTCGATGTAATTCATTAGGGGCGCGACGACGTTGCTAACAGTGAGCCAGCCTCCCGTTCTTAGAAGAGCATTCATCGAGTCCCGGTCGAAGATTCCATGCCCATTATGGCCAGGGATAGCCTTCAGCGCAAAAACAGCGTGAAGTCCGCAAGCCAAGATTCGACCGACTGCTAAGACTAGCGCGATGGTGTCCAGTCTCGGTCCTGCATACGCGACCACGATCACAGGCGCCAGAAATGTGAAGATACCCATTGGTGCGCGAATGGCATTGATCAAAGCAAACCGATGGGTGGCCTCAAGAATGCCACGGTAGCATGAAGTCATGATCACGAATGGAATTGCAGCAGCCATCCAATAAAAGGCTAGTGACACTTCGCCAACGTCACTAGGGGAAGCGAATTTTGAGGACAGAACCGGTGTCAACGCAGCCATAGCCGCTCCGCCAATGAGACCAAGAAACAGCATCGCGACACTTCCAGTGCCGGTCACTTTGTTCGCGGCGACATCATCTCCAGCCGTAAGTGCGGTCGCCATGTGCTTCGTGACCGCGCGGCCCAGGCCAAGATCGAAAATCCCAAAATAACTGACGAAAGCCCAAATTATCGTCAGAATCCCGAATTTCTCTGTGCCAAGACCGTGGATTAGCTGTGGGATCGCAAAAAGGGCAACCACCGCTGGTATGCCCAAACCCAGTATGTTGTAGAATGCGTTGCGCAACACTGTTTTGGAAACTTTGATACGCGAATACATCTGCTTGGGTTCTTATGAGTGGAGGTGCGCGAATCCGCGCAGGCTGGTCGATGTCCTAGAGGGTGGTGCCTATTCTACCGACTTCGACAACGCAAGAACCCGATTGTCGGGCGTGAGTTTTGTTGATCATATTGCCGCTGCGTGCAACCAAGCTTGGGTTTACGAAGCCACTTGTACAAGCCGCGGCGGATCAAGTTTGGCAGATAAGAGGCCTGTTCATCTGATCCATTCTGGCAAACCATAAGCAAGTGAACTCTGCCTAGTTCGCCTAACGATCCAACCTTTGTGCCGCCTTCACGCCGAGGGTGATCAGGAACGGCACCAACAATAGACTCAAGGCAACTTTCGCCAATACTTGGCCAATCAGCAGATTGGTGATGTCAAACTCTCCATAGAACGCGAGCGTGACGAATATTATGGAGTCGACCGCCTGGCTGAGTGCGGAAGCAATAGCGCCGCGGACCATCAGTCCAAATGTCGTTCCCTCGCCGGAACCACGTAGGCGATCAAAAATCCAGATATTGAGCAGAAGCGACGTGATGTAAGCCGCAGGACCCGCCATCAGAATGCGCGGAGTTTGCCCCAGCACTCGTTCAAAGGCAGCCAAATCTTCCCCACGGAACTCCGTCATCTCCGGCGAAGGGGGAAGCGACAAGACCAGGTAGATGAGCGCGGCGGACAGAGCCAACGGCAGAAAGCCCCACCAGACCAATTTCTTGGCCGTATCTTTCCCGTAGAGTTGCGAAATCGTGCTTGAGATGATCACGAGCAGCAGGAACGGAAAGATTCCGGCTTCGACCGCAAGATCGCTCGGCCAAAGTTGAACCTGTTTGAATGCTACTACGCCGGCCAAGACAGTCATGCCACCGTAGAGAATCAAAAATACAAACAGTCCGCGAGGCATCTCTATCGAGGAATTGGCGGTCGGCTCGAGCGTGGCATTGTCTGTCATGCAAGACGGTTAGTAGGCTGAGCGTGAAAAGAAAAGGTGGGCTTGCTGGTCATCTTAGTCGCTTCAACATTTGACTGGTGCGAAAAGACGGGCAAGGTGGGCTTTAGAGCGACCCACACCAATTCTATCGATTGTGCGGTTGCGGGATCAATCATCCGGGGAACACTGATTTGATGTCGATAGTCTTGAGCCTGGCGGGCATCCTCGCGATTCTCTTTCTGGCCTTTTTGCTCTCAACTGGGAAGAAGCGCATAAGCCTAAGAGTGGTTGGTGCGGCATTTGCGCTGCAAGCTCTCATGGCATTACTGGTTTTGCGAACTCCATTCGGGGTCGGAGCGATACAGTTTTTATCAGACGGGGTGATCGCCCTGCTTGATTACTCCAAGGTCGGCATAACCTCGGTTTTTGGGCCCATGGAGAGCAATCCCTTTGCGAACACCTTTGTCATCGCAGCTTTGCCCGTCATTGTGTTTTTCGCGGCGATTGTCTCTATTCTTTATCACCTTGGGATCATGCAGCGACTGGTTCGTTGGGTTGGGGGAGCGATCGGCTGGATTACGGGGATCAGCAAGGTTGAGGCCCTCGGCAGCGCTGCGAATATCTTCGTCGGGCAATCCGAAAGTCCCCTAGTGGTTCGACCTTATCTTGCGGCGCTTCCGCCGAGCCGTCTTTTCACTTTGATGAGCGTCGGAATGGCGGGCGTCGCCGGTACAATCTTGGCGGCATATGCGAGCTTTATTGGCTCGGAGGCGGTACCGTTCTTGCTCGCAGCAGCGTTCATGTCGGCGCCTGGCGGGATTTTGATGGCTAAGATCATTATGCCGGACGACGAAAGCGAGCTGGCGAAGGATGCGGCGGCCTTATCAGGCGTCGAACCAGACGATATAAAGCTCCCTGAAGCTCGTATTAGTGCCGAGGGACCGGCTGCCCTGACCGAGGGCGGGAAAGCGAATGAAGTTGAAGCAGCCGAGACTTTCGAAGAGGGGCAACAACCGGCCAACATAATCGAAGCCGCGGCGCAAGGGACCCAAACAGGTGTCAAACTTGCGGTTGCGGTTGGCGCGATGGTGATGGTTTTTGTGGCATTGGTGGCGCTTGCGAACGGTATGCTCGGCACGCTGGGCGGTTTGGTCGGATATCCGGACGTGACCTTTCAGCAATTGCTTGGCTATGTCTTCGCCCCGGTAATGTTCTTGATTGGTATCGCGGATTGGGACCAGGCTCGCGTAGCCGGTGGTCTGTTCGGCACCAAGATTGTCCTCAATGAGTTCGTTGCCTTTATTGACCTTGGAGCCATGCAAGCGGGTGAGCTCACAGAGCGCAGCCGCGCCATTGTTACGTTTGCATTGTGCGGATTTGCCAATTTTTCTTCGATTGCGATCCAGATGGCGGTGACCGGAGGGTTAGCACCGAATCAGCGTCCCGTGATTGCCCGGCTGGGCATGCGCGCGCTCGCCGCCGGCAGTCTCGCGAACTTAATGAGCGCCGCGTTGGCTGGCCTCTTCCTACCAGCATGATCAGATACTATTTGGTAAGCCATGACTGACACACTGACCGATCTAGCCTCCGTTTCGCTCGCACAACCACTCGAAGATATTGCCGACGAGCTTGGTCGGAGCTTTGCTGAATACGGGTTCGCCGTTGTCCGCGACCATGGGATTGCCCAATCACTCATTGACCGGGCCGAGGCGAAATCGCGTGAGTTCTTTGCGCTGCCAGAAGCCGTTAAGCAAGCATATCACAAACCGGGCATTGGTGGTTCGCGAGGTTACACGCCCTTCGGCACGGAAAAAGCGAAGGGTGCAGCGATCTTTGACTTGAAAGAGTTTTGGCACGTTGGCCGGTCACTGCCTGAGGGACATTC
>JGI12316J15310_10000651_pt39 | contig 10882 bp, 10 predicted proteins | sample MarCyaLeptolynsp_FD_15310 | JGI IMG/M metagenome (IMG submission 15310)
CGGGCAATGGGCGGCAACAATCTGCAGGTGTTCGTGTTCGGCGTCATTCCCCAGGTCCGGGTCGCCCTGACCGGCATCGCCATCTACACGTGGGACGTGGCTTTTCGCGCCGCGACCGTTGTCGGGTTCGTCGGCGCGGGCGGCATGGGCTGGTACCTCAAACGCAATGTGATGCAGATCGAGACCAATCGAACCGCGGCGATCCTGTTGTCGATCCTGGTCCTGGTCGTCATCTCCGAGTTCATTTCCGCCTGGGCGCGCAACCGGGTTTCGATGGCGAAGTAAGCCGGACAATTCATTCAGGCATCGAGGCTGAACACAACGTTGGTTTGTCCTGTCCCCGAGCTCGGGAAGTAATCGGTGACGACCTCCGCCTTGCCCCGATAACCGTCCCAGCCGAGCGCGCCGAACAGCATCACCGTGTCATGCATGTCGCCCTCGCCGTCGCAATAATCGGCATAGTCCGGCAGCATCTTCAGGAACGTCGCGATCTCGCCCTTCTGCCAAAGGTCGAGGACCCGCAGGTCGACCTGCCGGTTGAACTCGCTGGAGATCGTGAACGTGCCGTTGTTTTCCTTGTAAATGTCGTTCGGCCAGATCTTGTGTGACAGCGATCCCGACGCGATCAGTGCAACGTTGGACTCGCTGGCTTCGATGCCTTCGCGAATGGCTTCTCCAAGCTTGCGCGAAGATGCATGGCTGTGAACGGTACACCAGCTGGCGACGGACACGACTTTCAGATCGCTCTCCGGGTTCATGAAATGCATCGGCACCAGCGTGCCATATTCCAGACCCAGCGCATCGACCTGATGCGACAGGGTGTAAACCCCCTTGTCCACGGCCTTTTGCGCGATCAGGTCACCGAGGGCGGCGTTGCCTTCATACTCATAGTCGAGGCCCTGGATAAATTGCGGAAACTCGTTGCTGGCATAACGGCCGCTGAACCGATGATTGGCGTTGATATGATAACCCGCGTTGACGAGCCAGTGGGTGTCCAGAACGACCATCGTGTCTGCCCCCGCCGCCCGGGCGCGCCGGCCGATTTCCCGGTGACCGTCGATGGCCGCCTGGCGCTTGCCTTTCAATGGCCCGTCCATTTGCGACAGCAGCATCGTCGGGACATGCGTGGTTTTGGCCGCGAGTACAAGCTTGCCCATGGGATCATTCCCTCCAAAATATATAACATGTTAATTAATTTTGGAAAGGATACGTTGCTTTTCCGGTCTTTGATTTGACCAAAATCAATCCGCGAGAACCGCAGGCAACAAGGGCGCAAACGCGAACACTGCAGGCGTCATTCCGCCGCCGCAACCTCGCTCAGTCCCTTTGCGCCGCGCTCGAACTGCAGGCGGGCAAGACGGGCATACAGGCCATCGTCCTTGGAGATCAGGCTCTTGTGGTCGCCCTCTTCCACGATTGCGCCCTGGTTCATCACCAGGATCCGGTCGGCGGCGAGCACTGTCGCCAGCCTGTGCGCGATCACAAGCGTCGTACGGTCCTGCATAAGGCCGTCAAGTGCCTGTTGAACCAGGTCTTCGCTCTCGGCATCGAGCGCCGCGGTCGCCTCATCGAGCAACAGGATCGGGGCGTCCTTCAGGATGGCCCGGGCTATCGCGATGCGCTGGCGCTGGCCACCGGAAAGTTGCACCCCGCGTTCGCCGAGCTGGGTCTCGTACCCTTCCGGCATCGCGGAAATGAAGTCATCCGCATTCGCCGCCTTTGCCGCTCTGACAATGTCTTCGCGCGAAGCATCGGGGCGTCCATAGCGGATGTTTTCAAACACACTCGTGCCAAACACGACCGTATCCTGAGGAACAATGGCAATCTGCGCCCGCAGCGCCTGCGGGTCGACGTCCGTCACCGGAATATCGTTCACGCGGACGGTGCCTGCGGCAACATCGTAGAACCGCATCAGCAATTGAAACACCGAACTCTTGCCGGCGCCCGATGGCCCCACAATCGCGACTGTCTCGCCCGGTACAATGCTGAACGACAGGTCTTCAATGACCGTCACATCCGGCCGTGCGGGATATTGAAACCGGACATCGTTAAACGAAACCGCACCCGACAGACGTTGCGGCAATGCAGTCGGATGATCCGGGGCACGAATGTCCTGACGGGTCGCCAGGAGCTCGGCCAGCCGTTCGGCGGCGCCGGCTGCCTGGGAAAGTTCCCCCCAGACCTGGCTCAGTTCGCCGAGCGCGCCGGCGGCAAAAACCGAATACAGGACAAACTGGCTGAGCGTCCCCGCCGTCATTTCGCCATTCAGGACCGAAACCGCACCGATCCAGAGGATAGCAACGACACTCGAGAATATCAGGAAGATGGCGAAAGCGGTCAGCCCGGCCCGCGCCGCCGTGGACGAGCGGGCTGCGGCAAACGCCCGATCGACGGCTTCGCCGAACCGGCTCGCGGCGATCGTCTCGTTGGTAAAGGCCTGAACTGCCCGCACCGCGCCGATCGCTTCGGTTGCAAATGCGGACGCCAGTGCCAGTGTATCCTGCGCTTCCCTGGACTTGCGTCGCACGGAACGGCCGAACCAGACGATCGGCAAGACGATGAAAGGGATCACGATCAGGACGAGACTGGCCAGTTTCGGGCTGGTGACGACCATCATGGAAATCGCGCCGACGAACAGGAACAGATTGCGCAGTGCCAGCGATGCGCTGGAACCGACGGCAGACTTGATCTGGGTTGTGTCGGCGGTCAGCCGGGATACCACTTCACCGGATTGGGTCTTGTCGAAGAAGGAGGCGCTCAGACCGATGACATGGCTGAAGACGCTGGACCGGATATCGGCGACGACCCGTTCCCCAAGTGTCGTCACCAGATAAAACCGCATGGCACTGGCAATGGCCAAAGCCGCCGAGACAAGGACCAGCATCCCGAAATAGGAATCGATCAGATTGACGTCGGAGCCGCTGAACCCGAAATCGATCATGCGTCGCACAGCGAGCGGCAGCAAAAGCGTGACGCCTGCCGCGGCCACCAGCGCGATAAAGGCCGCCACCATCCGGCCCTTGTACTTCAAAAGGAAGGGCAAGAGGACTTTCAGCGAGGCGATCGGTCTGCGCTGGTTTTCTCTCGCCGGTTCGATTGCATCGCTGCTGGTGTTTCGCACTGTAGGCCTTTCAGGGACGGGGCGGGCAAGGGCGTGTCTGGTTTCGGTTTACCGGGGCCGAAAAACAATCGCGGCAATCTGCCTATCGGCGCCGGGATATACTTTGATTCAAGACAAACAAAACTGTTACATGGACAATGTTTGATAGAGCGCGATTACGAGCAGGCCAAGTGTTAGTTTCGCGGCACTTCATCACGTATCCGGAACTTTCTCAAGGCGGAGCTTTCCCGGAATCCGAAAGGGTCTCAAGAGTCAAGGAATGCGAAAACAAGGACCTGGAGCAATTGGCTGTCTCCTTGAAACCGCAAAATGATCCGGGAGCAGACTTTCTCGGGATCGGGGCTCACAACCACTTGCACCCAAGGCAAAGCTCGTTTATAGGAACGCTCCAACGGTATCGGACCGCGCGCCCCTTCGGTCAGGCGAGCGGTCTTTTGTTAGGCGCCACCCGCCATTGCGACCGGCGCCGACGGAGAGACGAACATGAAAAAAGACATTCATCCCGACTACCACACGATCAAGGTGGTGATGACGGACGGCACCGAATACATGACGCGTTCGACTTACGGAGCCGAAGGCGAGGAATTGCGTCTGGACATCGACCCGACAACCCATCCGGCCTGGACCGGCGGCGGTCAGCAACTGCTTGACCGGGGCGGGCGGCTTTCGCGCTTCAATAATAAATACAAAGGATTTCTCGGCTAAGAGAAATCCATCGAGGCAACAAATTACCCCGGTTTCTGACCGGGTTTTTTTTGCGCTTTTTTCCGATCTTGAGACTGTCCCGGCGCGCCGAGGCCGATTACAATTCGCCTAAAAGAGCCGGCGTCGGCCAGGCGTCGGCCGGAATCCCAAGGCGCTTCTGTTCGATCTGAACGGCTTCCCGCGTCTTGGCTCCGAGGATGCCGTCGACCTTTCCGACATCGTGGCCTCGTGCCTTGAGCTTGTTCTGCAGCTGTTTCATCTGCCCGTCGGAAAGTCCCTTTTCCGGAGATCCCGCGGCATAGCGGGGCGTTCCGCCAATCCTTGTCGCCAGGTAACCGGCGGTGATCGTGTAGACCAGCGATTTGTTCCATTCCAGGTAAATGCCAAAATTCGGATAGAGCAGGAAGGCCGGACCCTTGCGACCCTGCGGCATGACAAGCGAGGCTTGCAGAGCGCCGGAGGCCAGTTTTCCGTGGCGGGCTTTCACGCCAAGACGCGCCCAGTCGGATACCGGTTTGAGTTTGCCCAGCCCGGTCTCGTGCCACGGCATTTTGCCCGGCACGGTCACTTCCTGCATCCAGGGTTCTCCGCGCCGCCAACCGAGATGGTTGATGAAGTTCGCTGCAGTGAGGATGGCATCGGGGGAGCTCTTCTTCAGGTTGACGTGCCCATCGCCGTCGCCATCGGATCCAAACCGGACGATATCGGACGGGAGCATCTGCACCTGGCCGATTTCCCCGGCCCAGGCGCCGGTTGTCCGGGCAGGATCAAGATCGCCATTTTCCACCATCCGGATCGCCGCAATCAATTGTGGCCGAAACAGTTCCGGGCGCCGGCAATCGTGGGCGAGCGTCACCAGCGCATTGACCGTGTTGAAATCGCCCTGAACGGCGCCGAAATCGGTTTCCAGCGCCCAGAACGCCGTGATCACCGGAGCAGGCACGCCATAGTCCTTTTCCGCGCGGGCAAACACCTTCGAATATTTCTTCATGTTCCTCGCGCCGTTTTTCAGGCGGTAGGCACTGACCGAGCGTTTGGAAAACTGGAGGAAGGTTTGTTTGAAGACGCCCTGTGCCCGGTCACGACTCAACACCTTCTTGTCGATACGGCGGTTGGACAGTGTCCGGTCCGCGGCTTCCGCCGAAATTCCGGCGGCAACCGCCTCCGCCTTCACGCCGGCAAGAAAACTGTTCAGGTCGCCGCCGCATTCGGCTGCCTGCGCCGATGGCACGGAAATCATGGAAGCAACAGCCAACAGTCCGAAAGCGGTTCCGGCAAAGGCAAGCGTTCGTATCGGCATGGAAGACACAACAGACATGACAATCCCCTGGATAGTGGCGAATCCCTGCGGCAGTTGACTCCCGATCGTTCCCCCGGTCAAGCTTGGGATGCAACCCGGCCGCGATCCAACAACCGGTCCGGTTCCTCGGCATCTCACGATTGATCGGCTTCAGGTCAAATAAAAAAACGACTCGCACGACACGGCTGTACGACGTTGTGTTCGCACAGTTGCCTCGCAGATACCGGGCATGCAAAACTCCGGCCGTACTGGACGCTATCGGGGCATGACGGAATTTCATGGAAGATGCAAATACGCGCGCGGCGGTATCACAAGACTCATTCCTGGACATGGCCGCTTCGCTCGCTCGCGAAGGACGGTATGACGAAGCCGTCTCCCTTATTGAAAGAGGATTGCTGCGCGATCCCGACGATCGTGAACTGCTGGAAGCGCTTGCCGGCACCCACCTGGCGCGCGGCCGCGTCAAGGACGCGCTGACGGTCTACAATCATTTGATCGCGCTGGGCGATGTGGGAGCGCAAACCTGGTTCGCCATTGGGCAGGCGCTGATCAGAGTCAATGAGTTCGCCCAGGCGATCGGCGCGTTTCGACAAAGCCTTGCCATTGCGGACACCGGTCAGGCAAGGCACCATCTCGGGCAGGTTCTGTTTCACCTCGGCGATATTGACGGCGCGCTGGATCATCTGGAAATCGCAGCGCGCGACACGGACCTTTTGTCCTCATGGCTGGCCCTGGCGACAATCTCTCCCGGCGCGCCGTCCGCCTCGCAGGAGTCTGTGTTGCGAATCCGCCGTCAGTTCGCATCCCGGCTCGCGACATCGGCTCTGGCGGCACGGCCGAGAAAGGTCATTCCGAGAAAGCGCGGTGCGGACGAGGCGCTGCGGATCGGGTATGTCTCCTCCTGGTTTGCGTCCTCCAACTACATGAAACCGGTCTGGGCCCTGATCAACAACCACGACCGTTCCCGGTTCGAAATCCATCTCTTTTCCGACAGCCCGGCCGGCACGGTACTGGAAGGATATGACGGCCACGAACACGACCGGCTTCATCCTACCGGAGATCTCGACAATTCTGCGTTTGCGGATCTGATTGCCGAGACCGGCATCGACGTGCTCGTAGACCTCAATGCCTACAGCACGCCGGCGAGATTGGGGCTTTTCACGTCACCGCCGGCGCCCGTCTGCGCGGCGTGGTTCAACATGTACGCAACTTCCGGCCTGCCCGGTTATCACTACATCATCGGCGATGACGAAGTGATCCGTCCGCAGGACGAACAACATTATTGCGAAAGCGTCTGCCGTCTTTCGACCAGCTACCTGACCTTCACGACTCCGCACCGGACACCTCCGGTCGTCGATCCGCCCTGCCTGTCAAACGGATACATCACCTTCGGCAGTCTCATTGCCCAGTACAAAATGACACCGCAGGTGATCCGCTCATGGGCCGCCATGCTCAACGGAGCGCCGGGAAGCCGGCTGTTCCTGGCCAACAGGGCGCTCGATTCAATGGAAAACCGGCGCTGGCTGGCGGAGCGTTTCGCCGCCCTTGGCGTGGAGGGCGGTCGTCTTGAATTCTCCGGTGGTGCGCCGCATTACCGATATCTGCAATATTACGACCGGATCGATTTTGCTCTCGACGCATTTCCCTACAATGGCGGCACGACCACAATGGAGGCGATATGGCAGGGTGTTCCGGTGCTGACATTCGACGGCGACCGATGGGCGTCGCGCACGAGTCAGACCCTGCTTCGCAGAGCTCATCTGGGAGATTTTGTCTACGAGTCGTCGGAGGCTATGGTCGATGCGGCCATTCAAATGGCGGGAGATCCGGAAACGCCGGGCAACCTGCAACGACTGCGGCGCACGATGCGCCAGGAACTCGAGCGCGCCCCGGTCTGCGACGCCGCATCCCTCGCCGGCGCCATGGAAGACGCGCTTGAAGCAATGGCCATCGACACCTGATCATGCGCAGGGCGCATTGCCGGCGACAAGCCGCAATGGCGCCCGAAACGGAATTGGCACATATGGTCCTGGGATATGAAAACCGTAAACGGGTTCTGGTGACCGGCGGCGCCGGGTTCCTCGGCTCCCATCTCTGCGACCGCCTGCTTGAGGCAGGCCGTGAAGTGCTTTGTGTCGACAATCTGTTCACCGGCGCGAAACGCAACATCGAGCATCTGCACGCCAATCCGCGGTTCGAATTCCTGCGTCACGACGTGACGTTTCCCCTCCGCGTCGAGGTCGACGAAATTTACAATCTGGCATGCCCGGCATCTCCGCTCCACTATCGTCACGATCCGGTCCAGACGACCAAGACTTCCGTGCATGGCGCAATCAATATGCTGGATCTGGCCAAGCGATTGTCCTGCCCCATTCTGCAGGCATCGACCTCGGAGGTTTACGGCGACCCGGAACAGCATCCGCAATCCGAGGACTATTGGGGACGGGTCAACCCTATCGGCGCCCGCTCCTGCTATGATGAAGGCAAACGGTGCGCCGAGACATTGTTCTTCGATTACCATCGCCAGTACGGCCTGGAAATCAAGGTCGCGCGGATTTTCAACACTTACGGCCCGCGCATGCACCCGGACGACGGGCGTGTCGTTTCAAACTTCATTGTCCAGGCGCTGACGGGCCAGCCGATCACACTCTTCGGCGACGGCAGTCAAACGCGCTCCTTCTGCTATGTCGACGATCTGATTGAGGGATTGATCCGGCTGATGCGAAGCCCGCCGCAATTCACCGGACCAGTCAATCTCGGCAATCCGGAAGAACATTCCATCGGGCAACTCGCAAAACGCGTCATGGCGGAAGTCGGTGCGGACAATGACATCTTGTACAGACCGCTTCCGGACGACGATCCCAAACAGCGCAGGCCGGATATCTCGAAGGCAAGGACGAAGTTGGATTGGTCGCCGACAACCGATCTTGACGAAGGGCTGGTGAAAACCATCGATTACTTCAGGACACGGCTGCAGCTTGTCGGCTGACAGGAAGTTTCAGCACCTAACCGCTTCGGTCATCCTGTAAAAGACCCTGATACCGTTTCAGTGCTGCGCCGGTTTCGACGTAAATGCCGACGACAATGCATCCAGTTGCCGGGCAATGGGATTTGGCGAGGCGTCTTCACCATCGTCTTCCTGTTTGCTCAGCGCATTGTCCAGATGAGCGATCCGGCGCTGCAGGCCGATTGATTTTTCAACCAGCGCTCTGAGGCGTTCCGGCAATTCGTCCCAATTTGGGCCATCCGCCGTGGTCCGGATTGCGTCAATACGAACCTTGTTCTTTTCCTGCTTGGCCTGATCCTGCGACATTTCGCCCTCGTTCACGGCACGCTGCAAGAGCAGCCAGGACGCCAGTTGCATGAGACGTGTGGTCAGGCGCATGGATTCGGTAGCGTAGGTCAGGGATCCGGACCGGGTCAGGTCCTTGGATTCTTCCCGTCCATCCGTATCGAGATAGGACGCGGTTTCCTCGACGAGCGACATTCCGTCCCTGAAAAGGGTCTTGAATGTGTCCGAACCCGCCAGCTTGTCGGCAAAACGAATAGTACTGTCCGGTGTCGGCTTACCGTGCATGTCCACAATATTCTCACTCATGATACTCGCCCTTGCCTCAAAATCTCACATACACATGGGAGGGTCCAGCGGAATTTAAACACTTCGTTAACGGGATCCTCAGCAAAGACGAAGCAAGTTCCGGGCCAGCTCATATTGGGACAGGAGGCGGCAAATCCCGTTCGCCTGTCCCGTCTGCGTGAATGAATGGCTACATGGCGACCGCGCAGAGACGAGCGGACCGAAGGCGCCAACTCGGACCATGAAGAACCATCAATACCGATCGTGACCGCAAGATAGAGAACAATGGGAAGATCGAAATTCAAATAAAAAAAAGAGCCGCAAAAGCGGCTCTGAAAAGTTAACAGGGAGGCGTCAAACAGAGTGGACAGGAGCCACTCAGAATCCAGATGACTGGATGCATTTAGTAATAGTCTGGAAAGCTTAACGCATGGTTAACAAAAGTCGCGAATATGAACCAATATCGAAAATTTACTCGAAAAAAATCGTATATCGACCAATCGCATTGATGGCATAAATTCACCACACGTTACCGTGGGCACTTATGTGAACCGTTGTCTTTACGTTCAATATTCGAATGAGAAAACTGGTTCGTGAAATCAGAATTTAAATACCGAATCCGCGGCGGCTAATGATGTTTGTTTGATTTGCTTTTCCTGTTTCAATCGGTCGATTTCTGAAATCAACAACCCGATGCGTTCGTCAAGCTCTTCCAGAGAAAGTGCGCTCAAATCTTCCCCCACCTGATGCGAAATGTTTGGTTTTCGCGCGTCATCCTCATCAATCATCATGACCATCCTCCACGCTCTCTTGCAAATGCGATGCGGCGGAAATGGTAGCGCGGCCGCACCAGACCGTCCAGCGTCGGCGCTCGCGTAGGGGCCGCTGGGTTCCCGCGGACTTTTACCGCGGGTCTTCCCCCGCCGCGACTTCCCTATTATGCATGGCGAAACAAACTGATGCCCGACAGGCCTGCCGGGAGGCGAGACGCCCCACACGGAATTGCGCCGGACAGCGAGGAACGGAGACAGGAATGACACAACAGATTCCCACAATGATGACGGCGATCGCGGTGCCGCAGCCCGGCGGACCCGACATGCTTGTTCCCGAGCAGCGCGCCGTCCCCGCACCCGGCGAGACATCCATTCTGGTGGCCGTGGCAGCCGCCGGCATCAATCGCCCCGATGTCCTGCAACGCATGGGCGGTTATCCGCCCCCGCCGGGCGCGCCAGACATTCCCGGCCTGGAGATTGCCGGTACGGTCGTGGCGGTCGGTCGCAATGCAACCCGCTGGTCGATTGGCGACAAGGTCACCGCTCTGGTCCCGGGAGGCGGTTACGCGCAATATTGTGCGGTCGAGGAAACGAACGCCCTGCCGATTCCGTCGGGACTGTCGATGACGGAGGCCGCCGCACTTCCGGAAACATTCTTTACGGTCTGGTCCACGGTGTTTGATCGCGGCGGATTGAAATCAGGCGAGACGTTCCTTGTCCATGGCGGTACGTCCGGAATCGGAACCACCGCCATTCAGCTGGCCAAGAGCTTTGGTGCAACCGTCATGACCACTGCCGGATCGGATGAGAAATGCGCAGCCTGTCGGGAGCTCGGCGCCGATCTGGCGATCAACTACAAAACGACGGACTTCGGAAAAGCGGTCAAGCAGGCGACTGACGGTCGCGGCGTCGACCTCATCCTTGACATGGTTGCCGGAGACTATGTCGAGCGCAACTGGAAGGCGGCGGCGGTCGGAGGCCGGATCGTTCAGCTTGCGACGCTTAACGGCCCTTCCCAAGAGGTGAACTTCGGGCTTCTCATGGTCAAGCGCCTGACGCATACCGGAGCGACGCTGCGTCCGCGCGATACGGCTTTCAAGGCCGCGATCGCCGACAATCTGCAGCAAAAGGTCTGGCCATTGCTTGAATCCGGCGCCATCAAGCCGGTCATGGATTCGGTCTTTGCGCTGAAAGATGCCGCGAAAGCCCACGAACGCATGGAATCCAGCCGGCATATCGGAAAAATCGTTCTGTCAATGGACTGATTTTGCTGAACAATTCTCAAACTGCTCAATAGAGAATTGCGCCGAAGGATAGACAAATGTATAAGGACGCTATTCCGTCACAATATACATGACACAGCTTTGTTGACCCTGGCAGGGTTCGGCAAAGACCGGAGGAGAAAT
>JGI12316J15310_10001306_pt10 | contig 10882 bp, 10 predicted proteins | sample MarCyaLeptolynsp_FD_15310 | JGI IMG/M metagenome (IMG submission 15310)
AGATCACTGACACGGTGATTCAAGACGAACCGGTGTTCAACCGGTCGTTTTCCTCGCCGGGCAAGGCGCTGGTGTCGGTGGGCGTGATCTCGCTGCTCGCGGGCGGCATCTTGGTCGGCGCCGGCGTTGCGGTGCACCGCAAGTTCCAATCGGGCGAGGAGCGACTCGCCAAGGTCCGGCTCGACGCACGAGGGCTCCACTGGTGATCGGCGACAACGTTCCCTGGCGCATGCTCGCCCTCGGACTGGCCTTGGGGCTGGGCGCGGCGAGCAGCTCGGCATGCCGAGTGATCAATCCCGACCACTGCGCCAACCAGGCCATGCCCGGCAACCAGTGGTGCGCGACGCTGTCGAGCACGCTGCAGTTCTGCGACCCGTGCGTGGCGGAGTTTCACGGCTGCGTGGCGTCCGAACCGGTCGCCTGTCCCGACTACGTCGGCGATGACGGGGGCGACGACACTGGGGGCACCGCCGGCGCCACGAGCATGACGATGATGACCACGGTCGGAACGCTCGGAGGGTCGGGCAGCGACGGAGCCATGACCACCATGGGCGCGGACACGACCATGGGCGACGGAATGGACACGATGGGCATGGACACGATGGGCATGGACACGGCCATGGACACGTCCTCCGGAGCCGCCGAGTCCACCGGCGACACAACCGGCGGGGATACCGCGATGGGGTCCTCGTCCGGCGAGTCCACGACCGGCTGAACGGCCGCATTGACGCGATCTCCATCGTTTTTTGCGAACGTCGCGCACGCGCGAATGCGCGCCGGTGCCGAGCGCGCCGCACAAATCGTTGAATCTGTTACACAAAACTCTCGGGTAGGTGGCAGGTCAACCAGGGGGGCAGGTGTCGCAAAAAATGTGACCCGTGGCCCGGAAAGCGCGGCGCGGTTGGTGTCTCTCTTTGCGCAGGGGGACACGGAGCATGAGGAAGACCACAACGAACAGACTGCTGCGGGGGGCAGCCGTCGTGACGTTCGTGGCGGGTCTGACGGGCTGCCAGGGGGAAGAAGGCACGCCCATCGGTCCGCGCGGCGGAATCGTGAGCTCGGAGGATGGCCATTTCTCGATTGAGATCCCGGGGGGGGCGCTCATCGAGGAAGTGGACATCACGATCGAAGAGATCGACTGCGAGCTCCCCGCCGACGCGGTCGACACTTGCTACGAGGTGGGCCCGGTGGGCATGCCGCTTCTTCGACCGGCGACCGTCACCTACGACGTCGGCAAAGACATGTTCGACATCGTGGAGGCCGAGGCTCTCGCGGTGTTCTCGGAGCGCGAGGAGCACTGGGACGCTCTTGCCGACCGTGAGGTCGAGGTCGAACGCGGCGTGGTGGTCGCTTCGGCCGTCTACCTGTCGGCGTACGCGCTCGTGGCAACCGACTGAGACTCGAATCGTCCCGGGGGGGAAACGCAAGCGGGAGAGGCTGGCCGGCCCCTCCCGCTTTTTTTATGGGGTCGTGCGACCGACTCAGTGCAGCGGCTCGGAGGTGATCCGCGCGCCCGGACCAACCTGCTCCACCACGCCCCGGCCGGGCACGCCGGCGAGCGTGAACGACTCTTCGAGGATCTCGAGCAGGGCATCGGCCCGCTCCTGGCGGTCGGACAACGCGAACGTGGTCGGACCAGCCCCGGAGATGCTGCACGCGAGCGCGCCCGCCTCGAGGCACGCAGCCTTGGCATCGAGGTAGCCGGGGATCAGCCCGGCGCGGGCGGGCTCGACGATGTCGTCGGCGATCGCCTCCCCGAGCAGGGGGAGATCGTTTTGGTGCAGGGCATGGACCAGCTGGGCGAGCCGAGCCGCCTGGGTCACCGTGGCCGACAGCGGAACGGCGTCGGGCAACACGGCTCGTGCCTCGGCGGTGGGGACCGAGCAGCCCGGTGTGTACACCGACAGCCATAGATCGCGCGGGACTGGCAGCGACACCAGACGGAGCGGCGACAGGCTCGGGATCAGCACGATCCCCCCGACCACCGCGGGCGCGACGTTGTCGGGGTGGGCCGCGCCGCAGGCCACCGCTTCGGCCGCCCGGGCGGCATCGACGAGCACCGCGGCGGGCAGCGACAGCGACAGCGCCGCATCCACGGCGACCGCAGCCGCGACCGCCGACGCCCCCGAGGAGCCCAGGCCACTGCCCAGCGGCAGTCCCTTGGCCAGCGTCAGCTCGACCCCGGCCTCTTTGGGCGCATACGCGTCGAGCAGCTGCTTGGCCGCGACCGCTGCGGTGTTGGTCTCGTCTCGCGGCAGCTTGCCGTCGTCGCCCGTGACCTCGACCAGCGAGACCCCCGGGGTGTCGCTGCGGCGTGCTCGGACCCGGTCGCCGAGCGAACGCAAAGCCAAGCCGAGGCAGTCGAAGCCGGGCCCGAGGTTGGACACCGTGGCCGGCGCGAACGCTTCCACCCAGGGCCGCGGCGTCGTCATGGCACTTCTCCCAGCCCTAGCCCAGCTCAGCTCAGCGCTTGAGCGCGTCGTCGATCCAGCCCGCGAGCGAGCCGCCAAACAGCGCCTCGTTCATCATGCGACCGTTGACGAACACCGCCGGGGTCCCAGTGATGCCGATCTTGTCGCCGTCCTTGAAGTCCTTGTCGACGCGGGCGGTCGTGGCCTTGTCCGCCATCGACGCCTTGAACTTCGTCATGTCGAGCTTGATCTGCGCGGCGTAGCTCTCGAGGTCGGCGTCCGAGAGCGAGCCCTGGTTGGCGAACACGATGTCGTGCATCTCCCAGAACTTGCCCTGGTCGTGGGCCGCCTCGACCGCGATCGCGGCCTGGCGCGCACGGTCGTGGAATTCGAGCGGGAAGTGCTTGAACACCAGCTTGGCGCGACCGCGAAACTGGTCGACGGTCTTGCGCAGCTTCGGCGCCTCGTTGCGGCAGTGTGGGCACTCGAAGTCGGCAAACACCACCACGGTGATCGGCGCGTTGGGCTCGCCGTAGATCGCTCGCCCCTCGATGTCGATCTCCTTTGGCTGCAGCGCATCCACGACCTTGTCGATCGCGTTTTTGATCTGCGTGGCGGTGGCCCCGGCCGCGAGCGAGTCGGCGATGAACTGCGAGACCACCATCGAGTCGCGACACTTGTCGTCGTCGCGCAGCGACTTGGCGAGGCTGTGCGGCTTTTTGCACGCGCTGCGCTCGGTGTTGATGATCTGGAAGAACTTCGTCTTCTGGGGCTCGGTGAGGTTGGTGATGTTGACCCCCTTGGCCTCCTTGATCATGTCGGCATCGTCCGGCAACGCAGTGTCGCCGGGCTTGCCGCCGTCGTCGGCGTCGCGGCCGTCGCCGTCGTCGCTCTTGGAGGAGGGGTTCTTGGACTTGCTCGAGCCGCTAGCCTCGGGCGTCTTGGCCTCGGGCGGCGTGCAGCCGAGCGCGAAGGCCAGTCCTAGCAAGGCCGACAGCCGGGTTGGGAAGGCGCTTGGCAAGGGGTGCGCAGGCTACCTCGGCCCTCGGCATGTGTCTATCCCGCCCCGTCGCGGCCGATCCCGGGGCTTGTCCCGGACAACCCTGTGAAATCGCGGGCGTGGGCGGTGGGATCGCGCATTGACAGGATGGTCAGCGTCGGCAATACACGCGCCGTACAAGGAGGATTGCCGGTGAAGATACTGGTAACCGTCAAGCGGATTCCCGACCCCGACGAGAACCTGAAGTTCGCGAACGGCGCGGTCGACCTGGGCGCGGTGGGCAAATGGGTCCCCAACGCCTTCGACGAGTACGCGGTGGAAACGGCCCTTCGCCTCGCCGAGAAGGTGGGCACCAAGGACCGACTCGCCGAGATCATCGTCTTGTCGATCTGCCCCAAGGACAAAAAGCAGCACGTCACGCAATTCCTTGCGATGGGCGCCGACCGTGGCGTCATCGTCGACGCGGACGACACCCAGCTCGACAGCCAAACGATCGCCAAGCTGATCGCCAAGGTCTACGAGCAAGAGGGCTGTGACCTGCTCGTCGCAGGCAAGCTGTCGCAGGATGCGGAAGGCAACGAGGTCGCGCAGCGAGCGGCCGCGCTGCTCGGGCTTCCCGTGGCCAGCTTCGCAGCGACGGTTGGCTGGGACCAGGGCTCCAACGCGCTGTCGGTCGCCCGCGAGGTGGACGACGGCGTGGAGACCAAGAAGGTTCCCGTGCCGGCAGTCCTCTCGGTGGACCTTCGCATCGTGCTGCCCGAGAGCGTCAAGAACGGCGTGACGGCGGCCGACCACAAGTACCAGGAAGGCCCGCGTCTGGCGTCGCTGCGCGGGATCACCATGGCCAAGCGCAAGAAGGTCGCCGTGCACACGCCCGGTGATCTCGGCGTCGAGGCCACCTGCCGGGTCAAGGCCACCGCGATGGTGCCGCCGCCCGCCCGTCAGGCTGGTCAGATCGTGGACTCCCCGGAGACCCTGGTCGACAAGCTCGCAACGGAGGCGAAGGTTCTATGAGCAAGGTACTGGTCATCGTCGACGCGGACGACAACGGCGCCAAGGCGTCGTCGCTCCCGGGCATCACCTGCGGCAAGCAGATCGCCGAAAAGAGTGGCGGCAGCCTCGAGCTGCTGGTGGTCGGAGCCTCGGGCGCCGCAGCCGCCAAGGTCGCCGAAGCCGGCTACGGGGCGGCGGCCGTGCACAGCATCGAGCACGCCGACCTCGCGCCGTTCACCGCGGAAGCCTGGACGGACGCGGTCGTGCACGCGGTCAAGACCGTGGGCGCCACTGCCTTCGGCGGCACCGCCACCTCGACTCTGCGGGATGTCGTGCCCCGGGCAGCCGCGCTGCTCGATGCGCCGATCGTCACGGAGGTCACCGGAGTCGCCGGCGCCAACGCGTTCACCCGCGAGGTCTCGTCGGGCCGCGCCATTGCGACCCTCGAGGTCGAGGGCGCGCCGTTCGGCTTCACCACCCGCGCCAGTGAGTTCGAGCCCGCCGCGGCGGGAGCCGGCGTCAGCGTCAATCCGATCGCGGCGCCGGAGATCTCCAAGCGTGGGGTCGAGGTCGTCTCGATCGAGAAGACCGAGAGCGCACGCCCGGCCCTGACCGAAGCCGACGTCGTCGTCAGCGGCGGCCGCGGCATGCGGGAAGGCGCCAACTTCAAGGTGCTCGAGGAGCTCACCGACTTGCTCGGCGGCGCCCTCGGGGCCAGCCGGGCCGCCACCGACGCAGGCATGGTGCCGGCCGACCTCCAGGTCGGACAGACGGGCAAGGTCGTCGCGCCCAACCTGTACTTCGCGGTCGCCATCTCCGGCGCCATCCAGCACCTCGCGGGCATGAAGAGCAGCAAGACGATCGTCGCGATCAACAAGGACCCGGAGGCACCGATCTTCCAGGTGGCGGACTACGGTCTGGTCGCCAAGTGGGAGGAAGCGATGCCCAAGCTGGTCGAGCTGATCAAGGCACGACAGTAGGCGCTCCGCGCCACGACGCGGACAGTGGACGCGCGGCACCCTGCTCGGGGCCGCGCGTTTTTGCGTGCCCCGGTGCAGGTGTTCACGGGCCCGCGGGCAAACACGGCGGTAGCATCGAGTCCGTGAGCGGGGTACGGACCGGCGGGGCGGATCCTCGGTGAGCCCTGCCCCCACGCGGGAGGCAGCTTCGGCGTCGTCGGTCGGCCTTCGGCCGCCGAATCGCCAGTCCGCCGACTGGTTCGTCCGCTCGCTCGGCGTCGTGCTCGTCGCCGCGCTGCTGCACATGGCGCTGGCGCAGATTCTCTACGCGCTCATCGCTCCGCCGCAGCTGGCCTCGACCTGGGACGGCGGCGACCTGGTGGGACTCGTCGTGCTGACCACGGCGCTGGCCGAGCTGGTTTTGTTGTACCTGCGCGCGCAGTACTCGACCCCCTCGCACGCGACCCGCTCGATCCCCGCGGTGCTCCGCACGCTGCCCCCGGTGGCGCTGCTGTTGCTCGCGGTTCTCGTCGTCCCCGCGCCGCTGCTCGACCTGCCCACCGAACGACTCGTCGCCCGCCTCGCCCCCGCCCTGGGTGCGGTGTGGTCGACGGGCTTCATGCTCTCCATCCCGCTCAAGCGCATGCTGCACGCGCTCGCAATCCGAGCGCCCGCACCGTCGCTCGCAGCCACGCTCAAGAGCTTCGATCCGCCGTCGATGACCGGCGCCTACGTGCCCATCCTCGGTGGCGCGTCGCTGTCGGTCTCGATTCTCGTCTTGGGGGCGTGGGTTGGCCAAGCGTTCGCGGGAACCTCGGTCGGCGGCTGGGCGCAGCTCGCCGTGATCCCAGGCCTGGCGATCGTCGTGGCGCTCGCAGGACTCGCGGCGCTCTCGCTCGGCCAGAGTCCCGGCGAGGACCTGGTCTCGATCGCGCGCCGGCTCGACGCGGTCGGCTACGACACCCACGGCAAGAGCAGCCCCGACAACGCCGCGGGTACCCGCGTCGCACTGACGAGCACCGATCAGGTCGGCGAGCTGTTGACCAATCTCGAACGCCTCCGCGAGCACCTCGACGGCGAGCTCGCGGTGTACGAGACGGCACTCGACAAGACCCGCGCGGTCGACCGGGTCAAATCCAACTTCCTACACGCGGTCAGCCACGAGTTGCGGACCCCCCTGGGCACGATCAGCGGATACTCGCAGCTGCTGCTCGAGGGGCACCCCACCCCGCTGACCGATGCCCAGGCCGAAGACGTACGCCTCATTCGGGCGGGCGGGCACCAGCTGCTCGAGCTCATCAACGACATTCTCGACGTCTCCATGATCGAGTCGGGCGAGCTGCGCCTGGACTTCGCGAGCACCGACCTGCGTCGGGTCATTCGGGAGGTGGTCGAGATCCACCAGCCGCTCGTGCACGGCCGTGAGCTCGAGCTGCGCGCCGAGGTCCCCGACGAGTTGCCGACCGTCGAGTGCGACCGGCGACGCATCGTCCAGATCATGACCAACCTGGTCTCCAATGCGGTCAAGTTCACCGAGCGCGGCGAAATCGTGCTTAGGGCCGCGTTCGACCCGACGCGCGACCGGATCCTGATCCGCTGCCGCGACACCGGCGTGGGCATCGAGCCCGACGAGCTCGACCAGATCTTCGAGGAGTATCGCCAGGTCGGCTCGGTCAAGCGTCGCACCAAGGGCACCGGGCTCGGCCTCTCGATCGCCCGCACGATTGCCGAGCACCACGGCGGCGACCTCAGCGTGGAGTCCAGCCCGGGTGAGGGCAGCACCTTCACCCTCATGCTTCCGCTGCGCCCTCCGCTGCGCCCCACCAAGATCGACATCGCCGAGCGGACTGCCCGGGCCCGGGCCCGCCGACCGTCGCAGCGGGACATGCTGATCGTGCCCCAGCCGGAGGCCGAAGGGTGAGCGGTGACGAGACCGGTCGCGCGCGCATCGACGCCGGCCTCGACGACGAGGGCCCGATCGACCCGCGCTTGGCGGTCGAGCTGCGCCTGGTCGGCATGACGGGGTTGTTGTGGACGGCGGCCGCTGTGCAGGCGCTGTCATGGGCGTGGGCGACCGGCATTCAGCTCGCGGGTGACCGCGCCACGTGGATGGTGGTCGTGGCGGTGCAGCTCATCGCCTTCTACGCGGTCGCGGGAACGCTGGTGCGGGAGCTGCCGGTCGATCGCTGGCCGGGTCGAGGCAGCTCGCTTCGTCGCCGCCGCGTCGTGCCGCTGCTGATCAGTGGGGCGCTCTCGCTGCCGCTGGTGCCGTGGCTGTGGTGGCGCAGCCGTGCACGGCGGCCAAAGGTCGCGCCGGACAAGGCCGACCGCACGCGGATCACCCTGCTGCAGCTGCCTCGCGTCTCGGCCCTGCGCCTGCTGACGTGGGGCGCGGCGGCCTACTCGGTCAATGCGGTGGTGCTCGGCCTGACGATGCAGTGGCCTCGCGACATCACGCTCGCCCTCGCCCTGCTGTGGGTCGCACTGGTGGGGCCGGTGGCTGCGATCGCGTACGGCTGGGCGCGGGCAATCCTGCGACCGGAGTATCTGTCCGCGCCGCCGGCCGCCCACGAGCCGTTCGAACGCACGCACGACATGCGGCTGCGGCTGATCGTCAGCGCTTCGATCGCCAGTGCCGGGGCGATCGTGGCCCCGCTCGCGGCGGGGTACCTGTGGCTGTCGCAGCAGCAACTCGACGCCGGCGACGAAGGGGTGGAGCTGCTCGCGGTCGACGCGGTGGCGAGCGTGGCTGCCGGCGACGTCGCGATGGAGACGCTGCTCGAGGAGCACCCCACCGTCACACTCATCGTCGACGGTCAGGCCTACGGCGCGATGCGAGAGCGGGTTCCGGTGGGCTCGGGCCGGCTGGACACCGACGATGACGGCACGCCCGACATCTTCGTGGCGCGCGAGGGCCGAGTGACGGCGATCGTCGACCTCGATGCGGGCGACAGCGTGCCGACCGACGCGCTGTGGTTTGCCGGGTTTTCGTGCCTAGGGTGCTGTGTGCTCGCCCTGTCGCTGGTCGCCGCCGATCTGGGCCGAGACGTCGACCGCGCCAACGAGCAGGTCCGCGCCGTCGCGGAGGGGCGTGCCCCGCCGCCGATGTCCGAGAGCTCACTGTCGAGTCTCGAGATCCGCGAGCTGGTTCAGTCCGTCGATCGACTCGTCGGGCGGATCACCGAAGCGAACATCGCCAAGTACGTCGCGATCGAGAAGGCCAAGGAAGCCGACCGCCTCAAGAGCCAGTTCCTCGCGAACATGAGCCACGACCTGCGCTCGCCGCTCAACTCGATCCTCGGCTTTTCCGAGCTGCTGCTCTCGGGGATCGACGGGGAGCTCACCGACGACCAGCGCGAGCAGCTCCAGCTCGTCCACGACTCCGGCCGGCACCTGCTGCAGCAGATCGACGACATCTTGGACACGGCCAAGATCGAGGCGGGGCGGCTCGACCTCCACCCCGAGCCCACCCCTCCGGCGACGCTGCTCACCCGAGCGATCGCCAACGCGAAAAAGCGAGGTTCGGCCGACCTCGAGTACGAGCCGGAGTTCGCCGCCGGCCTTCCCCCCGTGTTCGTCGATCCCTACCGCGGCGTGCAGGCGCTGGAGAACGTGCTGCAGTTCGCGGGCGAGGGCATGGAAGTCGGCGTCATCGACATCAAGGTTCGGCGGGGCGTCAGCGAAGACCGAAGGATGGTGTTCTTCCAGGTGGGCACCCCGGTTCGGGCCGCGACCAGCGAGCAGCTCGCCGAAGCGCGTCGTGGCTTTTACCGGATCCCGGGTCATCGCGGACTCGGGCTCGGGTTGCCGATCGCGGGCTCCATTGCGGAGCTGTCGGGCGGCTCGCTCGCGATCGAGGACTTTGGTGATGCGGGCATGGAGTTCACCCTCGTCCTGCCGGCACCGGAGGCTCGGCGCGCGGTCAAGCTTCGGCTCCCCAGCGCGGGCTCGGGGCGTGACGCCCCGCCCTCGGAAGGGTCGTGAGCCGTGCTGTCGCGGCGTACGGCGTGGTCGCTCGAGGGCTCGGCCTACGTAAAGGCCCGACACCAAGCCCAAGCGGAGGCAACGATCCGCTACGATCTCGGGCAGACCAATCCGACGCGGGTCGGCCTGCTCCATCCGAGCGCGGTCTACCGGATGCTGGGCGATCCCGCCGACGCGGTGTACCGCCCCTATCCGTTCGGTGACCCGCAAGCCCGGGCGGCTGTCGCCGCCTACTACGGCAATGCGGTCAGTCCCGATCAGGTGTGGCTGACCGCGAGCACGAGCGAAGCGTACGGACAGCTGCTGACCTTGCTCGCGGACCCGGGCGATGCCGTCGCGCTGCCGCGGCCGGGCTATCCCTTGCTCGACACGCTCGCCGATGCGGTGGGGGTACGCCGCATCGGCTACCCGGTGCGCTACGACGGGCAATGGCACATCGACGTGGCCGGGCTGGCCCATGGCGCCGAGCGGGCCCAGCGGCTCGCGGCGATCATCTCCGTCTCGCCCAACAACCCCACCGGCAACGTGCTCACCGTACACGAACGCGCGGCCGTCGAGCGCCTGTGTGGCCCCGACGGCCCGGCGCACATCGTGGACGAAGTCTTCGCCGACTATCCGCTGACCGGCGCCGAACCGGCCGCGCGCGCGGCTCGTCTGCAGACCGACGCGGGTCTGTGCTTGACCGTCTCGGGGCTGTCCAAGGTCGCCGCGCTGCCCCAGCTCAAGCTGTCGTGGGTGGTCGTCGGCGGCCGGAACGAGGCTCGCGTTGCGGCGTTGCTCGAGCGAGCGCAGCACCTCGCGGACGCAACCCTGTCGGTGGGCACGCCGGTGCAGCGCGCCCTGCCCTCACTGCTCGCCGCCGCCGAGCCGATGCAGCAGCGGATTGGGGAGCGCATCCGCGGCAACCTCGCCCTGCTTCGCGATGCATCCCGTGGGCGCGCCTGGAACGTGCTGCAGGTCGACGCAGGGTGGACGGCGATGCTCCGCCTGCCCCAGGTGCTCGACGACGAAGCGTGGGCGATCGAGCTGCTCGCCGAGGGGGTTGCGACGCTGCCGGGCTACCTGTTCGACGTCCCGCCGCTGCCCCCACGCATCGCCGTCTCCCTGCTCCCCTCGCGGGAGCACTTTGCGGCGGGCGTGGAGCGGCTGGACGCCGTCGTCGAGCGGCTCAAACACGCCTGAGCTGTAGTCGGGCTCGTCCATGAGCCCCAAGATCTCATCCTGAGGAGCATTGGGTCCGGCGCACGCGCGACGAGGTGTGGCTGCGACCGTCACCCGACCCGCTGCCTGCGAGCAGCAGACACGAGCCGGACCACGACCTTCGTCGCGCGGCGCCAGTGCGGCCGACGGCAACCCGTCGGCAAGCGTGGTCCGTGTTCCGTTCGGTGCTCCTCGGGCGGTAGGCTCGAAACGAACAACAACTGGTTTGGGGGTCGACCACGACGTTCGACGGGATTAGTGGGCCGGCCGGCCGAACCGATCACGAAAAATCTCCGGCTTTTGCGGTTTCGCGCCTCAGGGTCGGAACAACAGCG
>JGI12316J15310_10001261_pt20 | contig 10863 bp, 9 predicted proteins | sample MarCyaLeptolynsp_FD_15310 | JGI IMG/M metagenome (IMG submission 15310)
GGCTTGGATTGATCAGCCCGATCGCTTCACCGAAGCCGACATTGTCCGGATCGTCGGCATGATTGCTGACCCGGGTGGTTTCATCCAGGAGCGGAAACTGGTTCTTTTTTCCCAAAACCACATTCGTGTTTTCGAACGCGTCAAATTGCTCGCGACCGCGGTTGCAATCGATGCAGGATGGCAGCAGGTTCGACCACTCTGATGCGAGCCAGTAATATCCCGGCGTTATCTTCTCCGTTTTCGTGACATGCACTTCTCCTTTCGGCCGCCAGTGCTCAACGTCCATTGGCTGCGTTCCGGCATAGCGAGACTCGCAATAGGCGCATTTGCCGTGAAACAATTGCCTCAATTGCTCGATGACCTCGCGCTCGCTGTAGCGCTCGAACGGGAAGGAGAATTTGGGCGGCCTTTCGTTCGCAGCACGGGCAGCCTCAACGGCATCCCTGTGTTCCTGGATACGCAGCAACACGGTCTCTTTCTCACTGCGATGGGCAAGTTTGGGCGGCTTGACGGTTGATCCGTAAAGTTTGTCCAGGACCGCGGGGCCGGCATGCGGACGTTCGACTCTGATCATCGGGTATCGCCCCTGTGCACAATGGTATCAGCCGGTACCGTTGATCGCGGTTCTGCGGTCCCAGATATCGCGCACCCGCTTGACAACTTCGGCCCTGCGCGCCCGGCGTTTTTGCATGTAATCCTCCGGGCTGCTTGCCTGTATGGTCGAGCGTTCCGCGAGATAGGCATCGACCTCATCCGCAATGATCTGATCCCGCCGCGTATATCCCAGAGACGGTGGCGCGCGCTCGTAAAGATATCGATAGAGGCTGTTCAGAGTTCTGGTTTCAGCTGATGAGCGCTCGCTCTCGGGGATGGCAAGGAGACGGTAATAATGCTGGAACCGGCGCTCCAGATCCGGGTCTATGGTCGAATCGAGACCGAAAAACTCCGAAGTCAGGAGCTGATCGACCCGGAGCCGGCTCGGATCCCTTTCGACCGGATCCAAAAGAACACCGAATCCCGGATGTTTTTCCACCCGAACCACTTCCTTCGTTCGAAGGCCGCGAAGACATAACGGTTCATGCGTCGACACGATGAACTGGACCTGAGGAAACAATCGGCGCAGCTTGGCGGTGATGGCCATCTGCCATCTCGGATGCAAGTGGGCGCCTATTTCATCGATCAGGACGATGCCGGTCGCGCTCCCCATTGCACTTAACCCGGCACCCAGTCCCCGCATGATGTCGACGGCCATTGCGATAACGGCGCGGTACCCGTCGCTCGCCAGTTCGATCGGAATTCCCGCGACGGTGACCTCCTCTCTCGTCCTGTCGCGCGCCAGAAGAGGTTCGTTCGCCGCTAGATCGGGTTCATCGTTTTCCAGAGCGAGACCTTCATGTTCCAGAAGGCCGGAAATTACCGGCGCGGCAATGTTGAAATCGCCATCACCCAGACCGGACAACAACCAGGATTTGGCGTCCGTGACCTCAAAACGCGGATCGAAGAGATTCGAGATTTCAACCGGCAGCGCCTCTTGCTGCTCGGAACTGCTCTTGCGGCCCGACTGCAACAGCCGGGTTGCGCCATAGGCCCGCACGAAGGTCTGAATGTCAGGCTCTCCGGAAAATCGCCTCGTGTCCAGGTCCGCCTCGCCTTCGTCGGTCTGATCGCTTCGCGGACCGGCAAAGACCCACCAATGGGTTCGGGCATTGAACCTCAGATCAATCCGGGTATCGCCGGTAAAGGTGATGAGGATACGGCCCTGATGTATCTCCTCGTCGGATCCCGGAGATGGCCGCCTCAGCAGCGAAGACCAGACAAGGTCGCAATCCTGCATGATTTCCGTCAGGCGGCGACCGGCCAGCGCCAGGCTGATCGCCTGCAGCAGACAGCTTTTCCCGGATCCATTTTCTCCCAGGAATGCCCACCACCGTTTGGCGCCGACAATCCGCGACTGGTTCCTCACGCCGTAACTGGGTTCCAGATCGATTTTCAACTCGCTCTGCCCGAGGGAGCCGAAGTCCAGGTTTACCTCGTTGATTGCCTTGAAGTTCCTGATCTTTATCGCCGTTATGGAATCCGAGCGATGGACGACCGGCCGAACAACATCATCGTCTTCAGCCGTCGAGCCGGATATGGCAATGGCAGGTTTCCCGGTGGTCGCCGGCCCGGCCTGTTGCCCGTCCGCGACGACGCCGGGGCTCAAATATTGCTGCCGGGCGTCGAGGTGGCGCATCAGGGCATCCCCGAGACCGCGATTTGCAAATGTCCGATCGGCATGATCGGCAAGTTGTTTTTGGATGTCGGGCGCCAACGGGTATGCAAGATTGTCCCAATAGCGGCGGTCACAGAGTATCGAAGCGGACAATTCGCTCGGACACCGGTCCACGACGAATTCGAGCACCTCTGCAATGACCTTGGGATCAGATCTGCCTTCGCGCCGCAATTGGTTGGCGAGATCGAGTACGAGCGCCTGGCGGCGGGCCGCCGTGAAATCCAGCAGAGGTGAAATCGTCCCATCGAGGGCCTCAAGGGCGCTGCTTACGGCAGCGGGCCCCGCGGATCTGAAGACCGCCTTCAGAAGCTTCCTGGTTTCCCGCACGGCCGTCAGTCGGAGCGGCAGCAGACGCGCATTGTTCAGATCGTAAACACGAATGGAATGGACACCCTTGAGCGCAGACGCGTTCGGCAGCCGTTTGGACGAGTAGGTTTTCAGGCCAAATACGTCACGCGCCCCCACCGGCCCCGTTCGGTAAAACGCCAGATGCCATGCCGGGTCACTTTCGGGATCGGGGGTGCATGGATCGAGCAGAAGGCTTGCTTCGTTGCTTTGGGCATACGTTCCCGGCGCATAATCGGCCGGAACTTCATCTCTCGGTCCGATCACCGGAAACTGAGTGCCTTTTGCAATCGAGACCAATGGCGACGACACATACCAGTTGCTCCACTCCGCAATCAGCCACCAATAGTGGAGAGGGCTTGCCTGGTTATCCGTTCCCAGGGCATCGGAACCGGGCCGGTGCAGTGCAAGTGCCGGCAGCCATTCCTCCTTGTCATTTCCGCTTATGTTGAGCTTGACCTCGGAATAGGCACATTTGCCGTTGAATTGATCGAGAAGACGGGCCGACACGTCCGGCAGGAAACCGTTGAACTCGTCAGCCCATTGATAGGAATCCTGGGTTTTCCGTGTCCCGCCTTTCAGGAAAAACCCGGAAAGCCTTTGGCGGAATTCCTGCATCCGGTCGCTTTCGAAAATCTTCGGCGCCAAGGATCGCTCCACCCGGATCATCAAAAATCTCCTTCTCGTTATGGCAAGCAGAGATACAGACTTGGATTATCGAACTGAGACAGTGACAACGATAGGTGAAGCTTTGCCCATAGCCAAGTCTTGGGGATGGATTGGTCGAATCATTTGAACTCCTTTCAAAGGACCAAATACTCCAACGTAACTCGGCCAAATATTTTGACAAACTGATCCGAAACCAAAGCCAAACAAGGTTCGAAACATGTGTTTCGGGCCATTGGACAGACAAATCTGTAGGTTATGATGCCGAGCCCGAAACCGGACACTCCGGTCCTCGGAGTGAAAACCTCAGCCGTCGCAACAAACGTTCCGTTCAGACTGGGTTCATGTGCAAACTGATCTGCTTCGGACCGGGAAAATACCAATCCATCCAACCGGGACATCCGATGACCAAACTGATTGAGACATTCTGCCGATCTGCCGCCGGAGCCGCCCTCGCGCTCACCGCTGTCATTCTTGTCACACATCCGGCAAAGGCCGAAGGCTACGGCGGTTTTCAAGCCTACCTCGTCAACATGCAGCCGAACGAGAGTCTGGCGGTGCGCAGGGGCCCGAGCGAAAATGACGAAAAGGTCGGCGCGCTGCCCGGTCAGGCAGAAGATATTCAGGTCATCTGGTGCAACACCTATGGCGGGAAATCCTGGTGCGATGTCCGTTGGAAGGATCTTCGCGGTTGGGTCGTCGGTGACAATCTGCAGAATGTCGAGGGCGGATGACGGGTCCTGGCGACGTGAGCCGACCGTGTGTGCGTTATGGTCTCGCTTGGTCCGACCGAAACATTTGCATCCTTGTCGAATGCCCCGCTATTCCGGCGGAACTCATTCAAACGTTTCGATGAGTTGATCCATGACCAGCAGGCGCCATGGGTTCGAAGCGTTTGATCGGGAGAACCAGGCGGACCTGTCTGACCGGAAAAAGTCCCGGGACGTTTTTCGGGACGGGCATCAATTGGAGGTTTGATTGGACCCGCGCCCCGTCCGCACCTCCCCCATATCGTTCCAGACATCCTGCGCGACGAGTTTTCCGTCCCTGACCAGAAAGCGGTCGATGAACCGGATTCCGGAAAACGCTGTTCCGTCCAGCCACTCCCCGGCAAGCGTGCCGAAACAATAGACGGTAACGCCGTCGGCGCCGGGCGCGACATCGAACCCGTCATAGTCCTTTGCAACGCGCCGGTACCGGTCCCTCGCCCAGTCGACCAGGTCTTCAAGCCGGGAAAACCTGTTGCCACCCGGAAATGTCATATGAAACCCATCACCGAGACAGGACCGCGCCGCATCAAGATCGCGGGCTTCCATGGCACCGAGAAACGTCCGCACCAGGTCTTCGGGATCCGGCAGCGCAATGCCCGGCGTCTTTGCCGTGCGGCCGCGCATATAGCTTGTCGGCCTGACCTCTTCGATCGCCACCGTGACGCCCTCGACCGGCGCCGCGATCACCGAGCGCACTGCGTCGGTCAGTCGTTCGCCGATGCGCACCCGCGTGGCGTCGTCGTAGCCCTCGATCAGGGTCACCTTGATCACCGGCATGTCCGATCCCTCTCGATAGCGCCAGACGATCCCATATCGCACTGGACATAAAGATATATTGATATACCATTAGCATATCGATTTCATCCCGCAAACCCGGTTATGGCCCCGGAAACGATAATGTCCAGCACAGCCCTGTCGTCCGATTCGCCGTTTGATTCGACCGACCCCCGACCGATGACCGATCTGTCATCCCAGTCGCGCGTGCCGCTCTATCACCAGATCTATGTCGTCCTGCGCGACAACATCGTCTCCGGTCGCATCCAGTCCGGAGAGCTCCTGCCCGGCGAACAGGATCTGGCCCGCGACTTCAATGTCTCCCGCATAACCGCCAAACGCGCCCTCAACGAACTGGCGGCCAGCGGATTTGTCGTGCGCGAGCGCGGCCGGGGCACGCGGGTGACCGAACAGCCGCCGCAACCGTCGGCAAGAACCTCGCTCGACGGCTGGCTGGAGAACATCTCCCAGATGGGCGTTGCGACCGAAGCCCGGGTTCTGGAATTCGGCTACGTCCCGGCGTCCGCGCCGGTCGCGCGATCCCTGGAAATTTCAGAAGGCGACCGGGTGCAGCGTGCCGTCCGCGTGCGATCCCGGGCCGGGCACAGCCTGTCCTATCTGACCACGTGGCTGCCGGGTGCGATCGGCGACGGATTCGGCCCGGAAGATCTGGAACAACAGCCGCTCCTGCAATTGCTCGAACGCGCCGGCGTTCAGGTCGCCTCCGCCCGCCAGACCGTCAGCGCGACTCTGGCCGACCCGATCGTCGCATCGGCGCTCGACATCGATGCCGGCGCCGCGCTTCTGGAAATCACCCGCATTGTTTCGGATCGCGATGGCCGGCCCGTGGAGTTCATTCGCGTGCTGTACCGGCCGGACCGCTATCAGTTCGAGATGGACCTGAAGCGGGTCGGGGAACGCGAAACCTCGCAATGGGCCCGTCACCGCGAAACGAACATGAACGAGGATAGTGCCCCATGACGTCCCGTCACGCGCCATCGCCGCCGGCCACCCTGGCGCAGAAGATCATCGCCCGGGCCGCCGGGCGCGATCATGTCACGCCCGGCGAGGTGGTCACCGCATCCGTCGACCTCGCCATGATCCACGATTCCGGCGGCCCGCGGCGGGTCGAGCCGATCCTGCAGCGCCTGGGCGCGCCGCTGTTCGATCGCGACAAGGTGGTGCTGATTTCCGATCATTTCGTGCCCGGCAACGACGAGCCGTCGAAGCAGATCCTCGAAGTCACGCGGCGCTGGGCCAGGGAACGCAATGTCAGCTTTTATGACGGCGAGGGCATCTGTCATGTGGTCCTGCCGGAGCGCGGCCATCTGGCGCCGGGCATGTTCGTGGTTGGCGGAGACAGCCATTCCCCGACCGGCGGCGCATTTGGAGCTTACATGTTCGGCATCGGCGCAACGGAAATGGCCGGCGTGCTCGCCACCGGCGAGATCTGGATCCGGGTGCCCGACACGATCCTGATCGAATGGTCCGGCCGGCTCGGTCCGGGCCTGACCGCCAAGGACATCATGCTGGCGCTCTGCGGTCGGCTCGGCATGGACGGCGGCAAATATCAGGCCGTGCAATATGCCGGCGAGGCGATTGCCGCGCTCGACATGCAGGAACGCATGACGCTTGCCAACATGGCGGCCGAACTCGGCGCCCAGACCGGTTTGATCGCGCCGGACGCCGTCACCCACGACTTCATTCGCGCCGCCGGCGGCAATCCCGACGCCATAACGGGAAACGGGTGCGACCACGACTGGCAGACCGATCCCGGCGCGCCGGTTGCGGAGCATCATCTTTTCGACGCCGGCGCCCTCGCACCACAGATCGCGGCGCCGCATTCACCGGCCAACGCCGCCGACGTCGCGGATTATCCGCAAACGCCGGTCGACGTCGCCTATATCGGCGCCTGTACCGGAGCCAAATATATCGACCTCCGGCGCGCCGCCGACATCCTGCGCGGACGGACCTGCGCCAGCGGAGTCAAACTGCTGGTGGCGCCCGCGTCAAGGCGCGATCAGGATCGCGCCGAGGCCGAGGGCATCATGGCCGTTTTCGAGGAGGCCGGCGCAACCATCCTGCCCAATGCCTGCGGCATCTGCGCCGGTTACGGCACAGCCCGCCTCGGCGAGGATGTTACCTGCATCTCGTCGACCGCGCGCAATTTCCGGGGACGCATGGGCGCGGCCTCGTCGAACGTCTATCTCGGGTCCCCCTATTCGGTTGCCGCCGCCGCAATTTCCGGTCGGATCATCGATCCGCGCGACCTCCTGCCGAAAGGAAACGCATGATGGGCAAAGTGTTCCGGTTCGGCGACAATATCGACACCGACGTGCTCGCGCCCGGCCAGTACATGGCCGCCCCGCTCGACGTTCTGGCGAGCCATTGCCTGGAAGCGGTTGCGCCGGAATTTGCCGGTTCCGTCCGTCCCGGCGATATCGTCCTGGCGGGCCGCAATTTCGGAATGGGTTCGTCACGAGAACAGGCTGCGCAAGCCCTGAAACATCTCGGCATAGCCGGCATCGTCGCACACTCCTTCGGCGGCATCTTCTACCGCAACGCCATCAATCTGGGCCTGCCGGTCTTTGTCCACGAGGATCCGATTGCCGCCGATCCGGGAGACGCCATGGTGCTTGATGTCGATGCCGCCCGCCTCACCCACAAGGCGACGGGTCGGGTGACGGTGCTTGAGCCCCTGCCCGGCTTTCTCCTCGAATTGATCCGGGATGGCGGTCTCGTGCCGCATCTGGAAAAACGCTTTGCCGCAAAGGAACCCCGTCCATGACGCCCACGCACAGCAATGGCAGTCTGAAACAGCGCCTGCGCCGGAAACCGATCCTGCTTGCGCCCGGCATCTACGACGCCCTGACCGGCCTGATTGCCGGGCAAAGCGGCGCCGAAGCCGTCTATCTTTCCGGTGCAAGCATCGCCTACACCCGCTTCGGGCGCCCCGATATCGGCCTGGTGACCATGAGCGAGGTTGCCGACACGGTCGCCGCCATTCGCGACCGGATCGATTTGCCGATCCTCGTCGACGCCGATACCGGGTTCGGCAATGCCTTGAACGTTCAGCGCACCGTACGCGCCTTCGAGCGGGCCGGCGCCGCGGCGCTGCAGTTTGAAGACCAGACATTGCCGAAGCGCTGCGGCCACCTTGACGGCAAGACCCTTGTCTCCGTCTCCGAAATGATCGGCAAGATAAGGGCGGCCACGGATGCAAGGGCCAGTGACGAAACCCTGATCATTGCCCGCACCGACGCCATCGCCGTCGAAGGACTGTCCGCCGCACTTGACCGGGCTTCGGCCTATGCCGAGGCAGGCGCCGACATTCTTTTCGTCGAGGCGCCGAAATCGCGTTCCGAGATGGACACGATCATCGCCACGCTTGGCCACGCGGCGCCCTTGATGGCCAACATGGTGGAAGGCGGCAAGACACCGTCCCTGTCAGCGCCCCAGTTGGACGAGATCGGCTATCGTCTGGTGATTTTCCCCGGCGGCGCCGTCCGGATGCTGGCCGCCGGCGCGCAGGCCTATTACGGCAATCTCATAACCAATGGAAGCAACCAGGCGATGCTGGACAGGATGCTCGATTTTTCCGGCCTCAACGATCTGCTCGGTACGCCCGACATGCTGCGGCTCGGCAAATTCTATGACGGGGAGACCGCGAAATGACCATGGACCCCGTCACCCTCGCCATCCTGAAGGGGCGGCTTGAACAGATTGCCGACGAGATGGACGCGACCCTGTTCCGCTCGGCCTTCAATCCGATCATCGCCGAGGCCCATGACGCCTCCCACGGCATCTACGATGCGAAGACCGGCGACACGCTCGTCCAGGGAAAGTCCGGTCTGCCGATCTTTGTCGGCGTGATGGCGTTTGCGGTCAAGGCCGTCATCGACAAGGCGGAAAAACAGGGCGGCCCGCGCGACGGCGACGTCTGGATTTTCAACGATCCCTATGACGGCGGCACCCATCTGTCGGATTTCCGGCTGGTTCAGCCCCTGTTCCGGGACGGCAGGGTATTCTGTTACCTCGCCTCTGTCGGCCATTGGCACGATGTCGGCGGCAATGTCCCGGGCAATTACAATCCCGTTGCCACGGAGAGTTTCCAGGAAGGCATGCTGATCCCGCCGGTCAAGCTGTTCGAGAACGGCGAAATGCGCCAAGACATTGTCGACATCCTGTCGGCGAATTCACGCCTGCCCGGTTCGCTCTACGGCGATCTCAACGGCCAGATCAATGCGCTCAACCTCGGCGTCCGGCGCATGAACGACCTGCTCGACGATTATGGCGACGGTACCGTGTCAGACGCCCTCGCCGAGCTCAAGGACCGGGCCGCGCAATTGATGCGCGCCGAAATCGCCGCTCTTCCCGACGGCGTGATCTCGGCGGAGGATTATCTCGACAATGACGGGATCGCCGACACGCCGTTGAAGATCGCGCTCGACCTGACGATTGCCGGCGACACGATGAGCCTGGATTTCACACGTTCGTCGCCCGCCTGCGCCGGCCCGGTCAACATTTCCCGTTCGACCACGATTGCGGCCTGCTATGTGGCGCTCAAACATGTGTTCGGCGACGTGCCGGCCAATGCCGGCGTGCTCGAGCCGGTGGCCTTTCACATCGATCCCGGCTCGCTGTTGTCGGTGACCGCGCCGAAACCGGTCGGCGGATATACCGAAACCATCCTGCGCCTGATCGACGTGGTGTTTCAGGCGGTCGCAAAGATCGCGCCCGAGCGTTCCAACGGCTGTGCCTACGGCACGATCAACGCCCTCTCGCTTTCGGGCCACCGCCGCGACGGACGGCGCTGGGTGATGTTTTCGTTTTTCGGCGGCGGCCATGGCGGCCACCCGCTCGGCGATGGCCTCAACCACGGCAATGCGCCGATATCGACCGCGACCATCCCGCCGCTGGAGATCCTCGAGGCCGCCTATCCCGTCAAGTTCACCCAATGGGCCTTGCGCCCCGATTCCGGCGGACCCGGCGAACATCGCGGCGGGCTTGGCGCCGTCTACGAGATCGAACTGCTGGAGGAAGAAGCCGATGTGTTCCTGTTCGGAGAGCGCGGCAAGTTCGCTCCCGAAGGCGTTGCCGGAGGCGAACCGGCTGCGCTGAACCGGTTCGTATTTGAAAGGAACGGTGTCAAGGTCTCGCCTCCGCTCGCCTCCAAAATGGTCGGCGTCAAGCTGCGCAAGGGCAAATCGGTGCGCCTGGAAACGCCGGGCGGCGGCGGCTACGGCCCGCCCGACCGTCGCGCGCGATCGGCCATTGAACGCGATCTCGCGCTTGGTTATGTCAGTCCCGAAAAAGCCGTGAACGATTATGACTATCAGCCGGAGGCAGAGACATGAGTTCGCCGCGCATCATCGTCGGCGTCGATGTCGGCGGCACGTTCACCGACGTGTTTTTCTGGAACGAAACCAGTCGGACCGTCTCCACGGCAAAGGTGCCTTCCACCCGCGACGACCAGTCCAGGGGATTCATCGAAGGCATCGGCAAACAGGTTTCCGACTTTTCCGACATTACGACGGTTGTGCACGGAACCACGGTCGGCACCAACGCGCTCCTGGAACGCAAGGGCGCCCGCACCGGCATCATCACAACGACCGGGTTTCGCGACGTGCTGGAAATGCGCCGCCGCGACCGGCCGACGACCTGGGGCCTGTGGGGCATGTTCGATCCGGTCGTGCCTCGCGATCTGCGGTTGGAAGTCGACGAGCGTACCCTGTCCGACGGCACCGTCGCACAATCGGTCGATCTCGATCAGGTTCGGGCCCGGGCGCAGGATCTGATCGGGGCCGGATGCGACGCGGTCTGCGTGTTTTTCATCAACGGCTACGCCAATTCCGAAAACGAGCGCCTGGCGGTAGAGGCCGTGCGCGACATGTGGCCGACCCCGAACGTCACCGCGGCCACGGAAATCATTCCAGAGATCCGCGAATTCGAACGCCTGTCGACCGCAACCCTCAACGCCTATCTGCAACCGATTGTCTCGCGCTATCTCTATCGGCTGGAGAATGCGCTTCTGGC
>JGI12316J15310_10000736_pt6 | contig 10859 bp, 8 predicted proteins | sample MarCyaLeptolynsp_FD_15310 | JGI IMG/M metagenome (IMG submission 15310)
GCGAAGGTCCCCGAGCCCGAGCCGAATCCGCGTGCGGAGGTAGTGCTCTTCGGCCTCGTCCAGTCGCAGCGGATCAGGCTTGTCGAGCACCGCCACCCGGGCGTGACGTCCCCACGTCTCCGCCTCGTCGAAGCGCTCGATTGCCGCGTTGGCGGACATCAGCGAGCGCGCCGCCCGGAACGCCACCTCCCAGGACCCCGCCGCCACGGCCTCGAAGTACGCGTTGGCGAGCGTCTCGATCGCCTCGGGCGAGCGGCCCGCCTCCAGCATGCAGCGTCCCTCCAAGAACCGCGTCGAGGCCACCAGCGGCGGCCAATCCAGCGCTTGGGCGTGCGTGCGGGCTCGCGTCGCGACGCGGAGCGCTTCGACGGGCAGTCCCCCGTGGCGCAGCTTGTCCGACGCGGTCATCAGGCTTCGCGTCTTGCGGATCTCGGTCCGCAGCGTCGGCGGCGGAACCGGGAGGCGCTCGAGCAAGGCCGGGTCCAGACACGCCTCGATCGGGTCGAGGTAGGACGCCAATCGCACCGCTCGACGGGCCGCACGGGCGTCGCCGTCCGCAATTTGGGTCACCGTGGCTTCGAGCTGCAGCCGGCGGTCTTCGAAGCACCACTGCGAACGATCGGCCACCTCTGCGTCCCAGGTTCGCTCGATCTCGGCCATGCGGCAGACCTCCGCCCGGCCCGCTTGCCACGACTCGCGATAGGTATCGAGCCAAGGGATGAGCGTGTCTGCGGTGCGTTCCGCGAACCGGACGCCGGTGGCCATCAGCCCATCGCGCAGGCGCTTGCGGGCGGCATCGTTCCAGACCTCTGCGATCGCGGCCCCTTCGTCCTCGCACTGAGCCAGCAACGCGGCCTGCTCCGCCTCCTGCTCGGCCTGGGCCGCGACGAGCCCGGCGATGGGCAGCGCCAGGACACCGAGCCCGACCAGGGCCAACTGCCAGCGCCAGCGCCCTCGCCCACGCTCGAGCGCCTGCAGCAGGGCCACCATCGACGGCCAGCGTTGCTCGTGACGCGCCCGAAGTCCCCGTTCCAGCGTCTTGCGTAGCCACCGGGGCACCCGCCGGCTCTTGGGCATCGCGTCGAGTCGGTCGGCGGCTGCATTGCCCAGCACTTCTGCGAACGACGACCCGGCGAACGGACGCTGACCATACAGCGCTTCCCACACCGTCACGCAAAAGGAGAACTGATCGACGGCGGCCGTGAGGGCCACGGTCCCGATCTGTTCGGGAGCCATGTACGCCGGCGTCCCCGCCGCGCGCCGGGCGGTCTTTTCGTCCAGCACCAGCTCGGAGCGCACGTCGTCGACGTCGGGATCGCTCGGCTTGGACTCGATGACTCGACCCGAGCGTGCGAGACCGAAGTCCATCACGAGCACTTCGCCCGTGGTCGCGACCATGACGTTCTCCGGCTTGAAGTCGCGGTGCACCAGGCCCCGCTCGTGCGCCGCCGCGAGGCCGCGACCGGCCGGGATCGCGATGTCGAGGACTTCTCGCCAGGTACGTGGTGCTGCGGTCGACCACGCCCGCAGCGTCTGGCCGTCCACGAACTCCATCGCCAGGTAGACCATGGTGTCGTGCTCCCCGGTGTCGTAGATGCGCACGACGTTGGGGTCGGCGAGCTTGGCCATCGCCTGGGCCTCTTGCAGCAGCCAGCGCCGTTTTTTGGGGCTCGTCGCTCCAAACAGCAGTTTCAGGGCGATCTTGCGGTCGAGCTCGGGATCGTAGGCGAGATAGACGATGCCCATGCCGCCGGCGCCGAGCGGTCGCAACACGACGTAGCGCCCGAGTTGGGTGCCCCGCCCCAGCGTTGCTGCGCGGCGCTCGTCTTCGTCCCTCGACCGGGCCGATTTACTCCCGCTGGTGCCGCCGACCTCGTCGGGCGTGCTCTGGTCAGAAGCACCCTTCATCGACATGGCGCCATCCCGCGTGCCACCGCCGACAGTGTATGGGTGATCCGGCGTGAGCGCGATTGAGAACGCGCTTCAAAACGCGCTTCAAGACGCGCTTCAAAACGCGCTTCAAAATGCGATCGAGGCGGTCGCGCCGGCCTGCGAGCGGCTGAGCATTGGGCTGACGCGCAGGCTCATCAATGCCTTGCTCTGGCGCGTATACGCCAGCGAGTAGCCGAGCATGCCCGCGCCGAGGCTGATCGCGAGCGTGCCGATGTCGTTGTACAGCCAGCGCTGCGGCCGGACCGAGGCGATGCAACGCAGGTCTTCGTCACAACGGTGCTCTTGATGCCAAAAGTGAATGTTGCGCCCCACCACCCACGCGGACGCGATGCCCATCGTCATGATGCCGGTGAACTTCGCGAACGTCGGAACCTTGGGCGTGCGCCGTCGGTGGTGGACGTCCCGGGTCGCGGCTGCGTTGCCGAACAACCCCCCTGCCCCCGCGCTGCTCGCGACCATCATCGCCATGCCTACGGTCGCGTAGCCTCGGATCTGGGCGTCGACCTCGCTCGAGGCCAGGCACGGATCGGACTCGGGATTGCCCGTGTCGGCACACTGCCGCAGCAGAACCCCGCGACCGATCTGGATCCCCACCGCTGCGCCCAAGCCGAGCACGCCGGCGCCGAGGACGACCCCGCCCGAGCGCCGAAACCGTCGAATGCTCTTGCGCACGGTGCTGGAGCTGGGCTTGGGGCCTACGGGCGACTCCACGGCGGGGGCGAGCAACGCGACGGTCGTCGGGGCGGACACGGTCGGCGCGGGTTCGGGCGGGGGCACGACCAGTGCGAGCACAACCCCCAACATCGACCCTGCTGACGCGACCAGTACCGGCAACCCAACCGAGCTAGCACGCGATCGGGGGCGTGGTTAGAGGGCTTTGCCCCTGGGGGGATCCCCGGGGGATCAGCAGGTCGCACACATCAGCGACTCGACCTCTTCGACGCAGGTCGCATCCCAGGCGAACAGACAGCAGAACGGATCGTCGAGGCACACGCAGGCCTCGATGATCAGGTTGCCGCACAGGGGGTCGCTCTGGGCCGTGCAACACGGCCCACCCGTCGGGGCCGGCCCGCCGGGCATGCCACCGCCATCGCCGGGCATGTCACCGTCGCCTCCACCGCCTCCACCGCCGTCATCCGCAACGCCGCCATCGTCGCCGGGCATCCCGCCGTCGCCGCCATCGTCTCCGCCGGGACAGTCTCCACACCCGAGCTCCTCGACCATTGCGGCGCACGCATCGTCCCACAGCGTGTCACAGCAAAACGGATCGTCTTCACAGACACAGGCGGCCAGCTGGGCCTCGGCGCATCCGGGTCCTTCGCCCTCGAGGCAGCACGAGCCCATGTTCATGTCCTGCGCTCCGTCGTCGCCTTCGTCTGGCTCGCCGCCTTCGTCGGCGGCCCCGCATTCCAGGCAGCCGAGCAGCACGCCTTCCTCGACACACTCCTGCGTCCACTCGTCGTCGCAGCACTGGGGCAGCTCGTCGCACACGCACTGCGACGGTCCGGGCTCACTGCACCCCGGTGATGGGTGTCGCATGCAGCAATCGCTGCCGACAGCGCCATCGTCGACCCCCTCGTCGGCCCCTTCGTCGTCGCCCGGCGCATCGTCGAACGGTCCGCTGTCGGTCCCGTCGCCCCCGTCTCCGTCGTCGGCCCCGTCTGCGCTGGGCTGCGCGCCGCCGGTGTACGGCGTCGGCGAAAACGGCGAGCTTGCTCCGCCGGCGCACGCCGTTGCGAACGTCAAAGCGCCCAGCAGACCGAGCGCAATCCCCCGCCCTGCGTGCAGTCGGCCCAATCCCACCATGAACCAGTCCCCCATCCCCACGGTCCCGTGGGTTGGTCGGCGGCGGAGGTTCCCACTCGGCCACGCGCGGCGGGTTGCCGCGGATCGCCGTCCCCACTGGCGCGTCCGTCACGTACGCGCCCCCACCGGTCGATCCAGACCGTTCCCGGCCGCATGTACACAAACTGGTGATGGGGTCCCACCGATTACCGTGGGTTTGGGGCGAAACGGTCGACACGTGCCCGACGATGGACAACGATCGTCAAGAGACGTGTCGAGCCTGCACTGACCAGCTCGATTTCGCTCAGGGGGTGACACCATGCGCACAACCATGCGCCATTGTTCATGGACGACCGCGGCGGCGGTCCTGGGCCTCGTGGTGGGCTGCGGCAAGGCCGACGGCGACGCGCGCGACAGCGTCGCCGGGACCGACAGCCTCGGCTCGCTGTCCCAAGGCAACGACGATGATGAAGACGCTGATGAAGACGCCGACGGTGACGACGACGCGGACGACGACGCGGACGGCGACGCGGACGGCGACGGCGACGGCACGACCAAGTTCGACGTCGCCTCCCCCGACGGCGTTCTGTCCTGCGATCAGGCGGGCAGCGGCGACACCCACTCGTACATCTGGATCGCCAACAGCTCCGAGAGCACCGTCTCCAAGATCAACACGGTGACGATGGTCGAGGAGGCGCGCTACATGACGCGCGACACCGCGGGCAACCCCTCCCGCACCTCGGTGGCACTGTCGGGCAACATGGCGGTCGCCAACCGCAGCGGCGGCGTCTCGAAGTTCTACAGCAACATCGCCGACTGTCAGGACACCAACGGCACGCCGGGAATTCAGACCTCGACCGGGCCCAATGACGTCCTGACCTGGGATCAGGAGGAGTGCCGCGCCTGGTACACGCCGTTTGGCTACTCGACCCAGCGCCCCCTGGCGTGGGCGCACGGCGTGGTCAATCAGGAGACGTGCGAGTACGAAAACGAGAAGCTGTGGACCGCCGGAGGCAACAACGCCGGGACGGCCGACGTCGTGCTGATGGACGGCGAGACCGGCGTGGTCGAGGACATGGTCACGATCGACAACGTCGTCGGCTGGGCCCAGCTGTACGGCGGCGCGGTGGATGGCGAAGGCAACTTCTGGACCGTCGACCACAACTGGGACGGCCCGAGCACCCTGATCCGCGTGGGCCAGGACATGGGCGTCGACACGTGGCCCGTCGAACAAGAGGTCCACTACGGCTTGGCCGTGGACGTCAAAGGCCGGGCGTGGCTGTGCGGCGGCGGCGGAGCGTCGCGCTTCGACCCGGTCACCCAGAGCTGGGCGCACCTCGCTCCGATGAGCAGCGGCAACGCACTGGGCGGCTGCATGACCGATGGCCAGGGCACGCTGTGGACGAGCCCCTACAACAACCCGCTGCTGGTCGGCATCGACACCGAGACGGTCACCGTGGTGGCGACCTGGGACATCCCCTCGTACGTGCACGGGGTCAGCATCGATTTTCAGGGCAACGTGTGGGGCGTGGAGTTCTCGGGCGACGAGGCGTTTCGGGTCGACCCCGCCACCGGCAACTACGACACGGTGGGCGGCTTGATCGGGGCGTACACCTACAGCGACATGACTGGCTTCGCGCTGTCTTCGGTGGGCGCGCCGAGCGGCTGAGCCGGACAGTGATCAATGTTAGCTATTCCCAACCATTGGAACTATTACTTGACGATTTATTTGTAAGCTGACATGGTGTTCCTGCACCACGGATGGGGCTTGTCGACCTCATTCGCGCCAGGAGTCGCCATGCCTACCCGTCCGCTCGCCACCCTCGTCATCGCCATCGGCCTGATTGTCCTCCCCGGCTGCACCCCGTTCGAGTTCGAGGGCAAGCCGGCAGATGGGGCCTTCCCTGCGAGCACGTTCGTCGCGGGTGACCAGAGCCGGTCCACGCTCGAATCGGTGCAGTCGGCCTGCGAGTCGTACTGCGCCGGCGCGGTGGAATGCGATGCGGCCGATGACGCGGACACCTGCATCGCCGACTGCGTCGAGCCCAAGCTCACCGCCATGGAGGCTCAGCCTCAAAGCGATGCCACCGCGGACTGCACGAGCGACTACATGGCCTCGATGTCCTGCGCCATCGAGCCGGTGTGCGAGGAGTTCACCGCCTGCGACGAGGCGCTGGACACCTTCGTGTCATGCGCCTCGACCCTGGCTCCGTAGCCTCCGTAGCCTCCGTAGCCTCCGTAGCCTCCGTAGCCTCCGCAGCCTCCGTAGCCTCCGTAGCCTCCGTAGCCTCCGTAGCCTCCGTAGCCTCCGTAGCCTCCGTCGGCTCCGTGGTCTTCCCGTGCGGTTCCCCGAACGCACCCATCACCACATGAGCGCTCGGCGCATACGTGTCGAACGACCCGCATTCGCGTCTTGGCGCTCCGATGACGCGAGATAACAAACGGGCCAATGGCGAGCCTCCCGCACGCGCGCAATCGTAGACTGATTGCATGCATGGTTCGCCACACCTGACCAAAATCCTCGTTCTCGGCCTGTCCGCCCTGACGCCCGCGTGCAGCGGAGACGACGGCGGCTCCTCCGGAGGGGCCGATGGCGGCGGAGGATCGGGCGACGCTGGCGAGGGTGACGGAGGGGGCCCAGATGGGGGCGCAGATGGGGGCGGAGACGGCCAAACCACCGACGGAGGCTCCGGGCCCACCCCACCCCCGCCGCCGCCCGGTGGGCTGGACCCGGCGGGGTCGGTCCAGACGACGACATTCGACGAGATCCCAGGTGGACTGCCGTTGGGGCTCGAGGACTACTACAGCTTTCACTTCATTGGTGGTCCCGCGAACGTCTCGTCCGCGCAGCAGATGTACTTCGATAGCTGCCAGACGGAGGATGGCGAGACTCGCTTCTTTGCGTCGATGAGCGTGGGGAACTCGGAGGACTGCCCGAGCGACCAACGTTATGGTCAGGGCGGTTGCCACGGCGGATTGGTGGAGGCGACCTATCAGGAAGACACGGGACTCGTCGCGACCGGGCGCAGCGCGTTTCTTCCTGAATGCATCGAGGGCTACGGCGTTGCCGCGGGGCCAAACTGCGAAACGGTGGGCCTGTTGTGCCGTCGCGAGAACCGTGCCGCGGACAACGCCGAGTTGACCAAGAACTCCCTACTCACCCACCCCGAGGCGGAGTGGATGACCCACCCGGACAACGCGGAAGCGGGCGGAGAGTCCACCATGGAGGAGATCTGGCTGTACGAATGGCCGGACGGCGACATCACGGGAACGCCGGAGCGCTACGTCGTGCACCGCGCCATCGGCACCTCCTATGGCAAGTACTCCCTCGTGCTCGGCGACGACGACACGTACGGGATCGGGATTCGCTCCGACGTGTTCTCGGGGGTCATCATGCACTCGGCCGATGCATTGTTGGTGCTCGATCACAGCACATTCGACTTCACCAATCGCGGCTACCATTGGTCATGCGGGGCCGGTCACACCACTACGAACTACATTGGCTACAACCCCTTCTCGGGACAATATGCATCGCATTGTCTCACCGACCACAATGCGGACGGGGTCTCCGGATCCGGCCAAATGTTTACGTGGACCGAATCCGGCAAAGAGAACTCCTACTGGCTCAACTACTTCTGGGAGGATGGAGCCGAGATCGGCGCCGCGGCCAGCATCCGGCCGACCTCGGACGGGGGTTGGATCGCCGCGATGGTCACCGCCCCATCTCTGACGGGCCCGACGGACACGTCGTTCGTCGAGTCCGGTGCGCCCACGTGGATCGGCCTCGGCCGATTCACCCCCGACGGAGTCCTCATCGGGGAGGTGCAATGGGTCGTGGCCGACGAGGAGGGGCTCGTGTCACACCCGCAGCTCGCCTCGCTGGGAGACGACCGCTTCGTGCTCGGCTACGGATCGATGCGCCGCTTCTCGACCGACTTCGACGGCGATCCGGGTTGGACGATCGACCTCAAGGTGCCCCAGGAGTACCACCTGTTCGAAGTCGACGCCGAGGGCGTCCAGACCAGCGAGCAGTTGGACCTGCCCCTCGATGTCGGCTGGGGCGCGTGGGACGAGCTCGTCCCGCTCGGCGATGGGCGGGTCGCGTGGGCCTACACGCCGACGGCAACCCTCGAGGCCGACCCCGGAGACAAGGTCAACCCGATCATCCGAGACCGCCTCAACGCCCACGTCTACACGAGCGCAGCCCAGTGACCATGTGACCGCGTGACCGACGCCCGGTCCCGCCGTGGGCGAGGCTCGCGAGCCAGGCCCGGCGGGGCCGTGGACCCCGCTGGCCGGATCGAGCGCTACGGGGGAGTGCTCGCAGCAGGATTCGAACCTGCGACCTACGGTTTAGGAAACCGTTGCTCTATCCTGCTGAGCTATGCGAGCGGAGCCGGGAGCCTAGCCGACGCATCGGTGGGTGTCCACGCGCCTCCGTCAGCACGCAAAGAAGAAATCCGGCCCGTCCAGGCACCAAATCTCAGCCTCGACCGTCAGGCTCAGGTCGACATCGCCCGCGGTGGAGCCGATGGTGCCCGACGCTCCCGTGAGGGGGCCGTCGGAGGCGGTGACGACTCGCGGGGCGCCATCGGGGTCCAGGGCGGCCCCCTGCACGTCCGTGGCGCGGAGGAACTGCTGGTAGGCGCGGCTGTTGCGGATGAAGTTGAGCAAGTAGGCCTCGTCGTTGGTGCCGATGAGGTAGTGCTCTTCGGTCCCGTCGGGGAGCGCGGAGTTGTCGGGGAGCTCGCGGGCCAGGACTACCGCCTGCACCGAGACGGTGACGTTGGGATAGAGCACCGGGGCGCCCTGCTCGAAGTTGCCGTCGTGCACGTCGGCGGAGAACTCGGTGGTCAGCCCCAGGCCGAGATCGTCCAGGGAGAACGTCTCGTTGGGCGCGAGCGAGTACTCGCCGTCGGAGAAGTCGTCGACGATGGGGTCGCCGCCGCCGTCGAGCAGCTCGATGCGCGCCGCGAGCTGCATGTCGTGGGGCGGATTGAACAGCGGGATGTGGGCCAGGAAGTGGTGGTCGTTGCCGAGCAGCGCCATGCCATGAAAGCCCACGCGGTTGCCGGCGACACACTCGACGCACACGGGGTCGGACGGCAGCATGGCTGCGCCTCCGGTGGTGCTGCCTTCGGTCGTGTCGCCGGAGGTGGCGTCGCCCGAGGTCTCGTCGCCCGAGGTGCCCGTCGTCTCGTCCGGGCCGGTGCTCGTCGTGCCGTCGTCGCCGGTTTCCGTGTCCGCGGTGCCCGAGTCGATCCCCGTGCTGGTGTCGGGGCCCGACGAGCTCGTCGGCGACGTCGTGCCGGTCGACGCAGTGGACACGCCGGCGGTGTCGGCCCCGGTGGCCTCCGAGGACTCCGAGTCCTCTGCCGCACCATCGTCGGCGCACGCCGCCAGCGTCATCGCCAAGCACGCCGACGTCGCGACCGTGCGTCGTCCAAGCACGAGTCCAGACATGAATCCAGGCATGAATCCAAGCATGGCGCGCAGTGTACTCGCTTCAGGACGCGTCGCAGTCGCCGACCGGGCTCGCCCCACCCGGCCCGAGCTCGGCGCACTGGCGGCGCCCGTCCAGCCCCACGACGACGATCCGGTGCGCCGCCGCCCGCTCGGGCGTCCCCAGCCACCACGCCGTCCATTCGAATCGACCACGATGCACGCCCGTCACGATCGAGACGAAGGCACCATCGGTCGGCGCGTCGATGTCCGTCCACCCGCCGTCGCGGCGCACTTCGACCGAGAGCTGCGGCAGGACCACCGCCAGCGGATCGACCGGCGGCCAGGTGGGCACGGCGTCGGAAAAGCGCACGCTCGGCCGCCCCGAGAGGTCGAAGTCGCGTTCGAACGTCTCACGGCGTTGCGCGGACCACCGGCGCGCCCGCGGTTCGAACGAGCGCTCGCGACCGGGCCGATACGCGTACGTCGCATCCACGGCCACCGTGCCCCGCTCGGCGATCGCCGCGGTTTGCTGGGCCAGCAGCGGCCCCTCGTACGGACCGTAGAGCGTCGAGCTGCCCTCGTAGTGCTGCAGCGCGTATTCCTGCGGGGTGGTCACGTACTCGAGGTGACCGTGGGCCAGTCCGATCCCCACGACGTCATCCCGTGCGACGTCGAGGGCCGTGGCCACCGCGCCGCGCACCCGCTGGCCCATCACGGTGGAGAACTCACCGGGCAGCGTCGAGAGCACGATCGGCCCAACCCGATACACCCCGATCGCCACCCGCCGCGGCACGTGGTCGGCGGGCAGCGACAGCTCGAGCAACGCGGGCGGCACGGGAGGCCGCTTGGTCCCCTGCCCCGCCAAGCGCTCCCGCTTGGCAACTCGCCCCTCGACGTAGCCGCGCGTCGCCCAGCGCGTCCGACCATCTTCGGCCCCGCCGAGTGTGGCCGTGCCGGGCAGGCCTCGTTTCGCCGTACGCGCTTGCGGGCCCCCGGGCACCTCGACTCGCTGATCGGCCACGTCCACGCGGCCAAAGGCCGCCGCGATGCGGTCGAGCTCGATCGGCTCGGCAGCTTCGGCCACGACCGCGATCGCGTCACCGAGACGGCGACCGAGCCGCGTCGTCTCGCGCCGCCCCTGCTCCTGCCACGCCGGCGACACGTCCCCTTCCGCTCCGTTGAACAGGGCGACCACCCCGCCGGTCTGGTGTGCCGCCCGAGCCACCGCAACCCCAAACACGTCACCGCCGTAGACAGGCGTGCGATTGGACATCGCCGTCGGGTGCATCGCGAACACGGCCACCGTCCCGATGGATCGCTGTGGCTGCGCGGCTGCGTCCGCCTGCAGGACGAACACGCGCGGGTCGACGGGGCGCTGTGTGGCCGCCTCCGGGTTTTGCCGCCACGGCTCGAGACTGCGGTTGCGCACCATCCCCTCGACGTTGGCGCTCGCCCAGCGGATCCGGGCCGGCTCGACCGCCCGCGCCGCCGCGGCGATCGACGCCGCAATCCCGTGCGCCGTCCGCTCGAACAGCGCGCGGTCGAACCCGGGCCGTGGCCCGACGAAGCGGCTGAACATTCTCGACGTCGCAAGGTTGGCCGGCCCGTGGTGGGTGTGGGTCGCCGCGACGACGATCGAGTCCCGCGACAGCTGCGGCTGCCCGTACTCGGTCGCG
>JGI12316J15310_10000476_pt1 | contig 10842 bp, 5 predicted proteins | sample MarCyaLeptolynsp_FD_15310 | JGI IMG/M metagenome (IMG submission 15310)
TCATCCCGATTATCAGGAAGACATTCTTGGTGATTTGGACGAATACTATGAATCAAATCTTTCAGAGAAGGGAAAGCGCTATGCAGACGCTAAATTTCTAGCGGATGTCATATTGCTATTCAGACTTTCTCTACTCAAAAAACAACTCTTTAGAACGCAAATAATCTATACAGCTATGGTCAAAAACGTCTTTAAAACAGCATTACGCATCTTTTGGAAAGAGCGAGGTTATTCGGTCATGAACATATTTGGGCTTACAGTAGGTATTGCAGCCAGTATGCTTCTGTTACTTTATGTACAGTCTGAAAAGTCCGTCAATAGATTTCATAATGACATTGATAATATTTATCAGGTCATGGAACACCAGACCTACCCAGGAGGAATTTACACCTACGAATCTAACCCAGGACCCTTGGTCACAGTGTTTAAGGATGAAATGCCAGAGGTGGATTATATGGCCGCATTTACCTGGACTGAGGAGTTGCTTTTTGTAGTCAATGGTGATGGTCATAGAGAAACTGGCCGCTGGGCCAGTGAGGACTTCTTTCAAATCTTTGAGGTCGACTTTATTGAGGGTTCCAAGGAAGGGTCGCTCCAAGAACCCACCGACCTTTATATTTCAGAGAGTATGAGAAATAGACTCTTTGGCAACTCCAATGCCCTGTCAAAATCAATAGAAGTAAATGCATGGGGAGACTTTCGTATTGCAGGAGTTTTCAAGGATATACCTAACGAAAGTACAATTGACTTTGATTTCATCATGCCTTATGAACCCTGGCGTGTTAGAAACGATTGGGTAGAAGACTGGGGCAATAATGGCATTAGAGGCATCGCTAAGCTAAGACCTGGTGTCGATATGAACGCCTTTAACACTAAAATTGCGGATTACGTGGATAACAAAATCCCAGACGAAGAATCAATCGTCACCATATTCATTCAACCCTTCAAGGACAGGTACCTGTACAATAATTATGAGAATGGAGTTCTTTCGGATGGGCGCATTGTCTATGTAAAGCTCTTTACCGCAGTTGCTTTCTTTATTCTTCTGATCGCCATCATCAACTTTATGAATCTTTCCACGGCAAGGTCCACCAAGCGTGCTAAAGAAGTTGGTGTAAAAAAGGTTGTTGGCTCAACCAGGTCACAATTACAGTTCCAGTTTATGATGGAATCCATGCTTTTGGCTTTGATATCAACAGTACTGGCCGGACTGTTGGTTTCAGCGGTAATCCAGCCTCTAAATGTCTTGGTAGGAAAAGAAATGAGTTTTTCTCTTTTGGCATGGGATCAGTCAATTTGGTTAATATCTATCGGGCTGGGGGTCGGTATATTAGCAGGGGTCTACCCTTCTTTTGTGCTTTCAAGCTTTAAGGCCCTAAGTGTTCTGAAAGGATCATTTAAAACCTCAAGTTGGTCCAATGGCATGAGAAAAGGGCTGGTGATTTTCCAGTTCACCATCTCTACAGTATTGATCATTTCTACCTTAATTATTCGCAGTCAGATGGATTATATTAAGAACAAGAGCCTAGGTTATAAGAAAGAACATCTGGTGAGAATACCTGTTGAAGGAGCCATGCAAAGTCGATCGGTAAGAGAACAGTTGAGATCCAATATCTTATCCAACCCCAACTTCACGCATGCGTCTTTCTCTGTCGGTTCTCCCATCAGTGTGGGTAGCTCTACATCCGGAGGGTATTCATGGGAAGGAAAAGTAGGTGAACATGACAATAACTTTTACATTATTCGAACTGACGCTGCCTTTGTAGACACCTATGGAATGGAAATCATAGAAGGAAGGGACTTTGATGTTAAGCTTGCCACTGACACCATGAATCTGATCATTAATGAGCAAGCCGCGAAGGTCATGAATGTGGATGACCCATTGTCTGTACCAGTGACCTTCTGGGGCCGAACAGGACGGGTAGTGGGCATAGTAAAAGACTTCCACTTTAGTTCTTTACACGAGAGCATTGAACCCATGGTGATTTCCTACCGCCCAAATTTTGCCATCTCCTTAACGGTGAGAATGACCGGCCAAAATATACCTCAAAGCCTAAAATATCTGGAAAATGTAGTTAGTGAGATTAACCCTAATCACCCATTTGACTACAATTTTGTCGATGAGAACTATGAACAGCTTTACCAAAGCGAATCAACAATTGGCGTGCTCACAGACTATTTCTCGGCCATTGCCATATTTATTTCATTACTAGGCCTCTTTGGTCTTTCAAGTTTTGCCGCAGAGCAAAGAATAAAGGAAATAGGAGTTCGAAAGGTTCTGGGCGCCAATATCTTCAATCTCATTCTATTGATGTCGAAAGGATTTCTAGTCTTAGTCGGCATTGGTTTTGTTTTGGCTGCCCCTATCGGCTATAGTTTCATGAGTAACTGGCTGGACACCTTTGAGTATAGTGTTAGAATAGGTCCGGCTGTATTTGTTCTGGCTGCAGGTATCTCCTTGCTAATCACCATTATTACCGTGAGTTTTCATGCGCTGAAAGCGGCATACGCCAATCCTGTGAAAAGTCTACGTTATGAATAATTCTCCAGAAAGCTGACACCAATCCAGCTGTGTCAGCTTTCCTCACATCAACTGTCATCAATGTTCAAGCGAATCGCCCTTTGGTTATTTAAATCCTATTGCCACCCTGACTTTCAAGAAGACATTCTTGGAGATCTAGATGAATACTATGAATTGAATCTTTCAAAGAAAGGGACGCGTTATGCAAATGCGAAATTCCTAGCCGATGTAATTCTTCTCTTTCGACTTTCATTGCTCAAAAAACAACTCTTTAGAACGCAAATAATCTATACAGCTATGGTCAAAAACATCTTTAAAACAGCGCTCCGAGTCTTTTGGAGAGAGCGCGCATACTCGGTCATGAATATTCTCGGACTTACTGTAGGTATCACCGCCAGCGTGCTATTATTACTTTATGTTCAATCTGAAAAATCAGTCAATAAATTTCATAAAGACATCGATCAAATATATCAGGTCATGTTGCATCAAACTTACGAAGGAGGAATTCGGACATTCAATGAAACACCTGGCCCTTTAGTCACAACATTTAAGGATGAGATGCCAGAAGTTGAATACATGGCTGCTTATTCATGGCCCATGGATATTTCTGTAAGAGTTGAAGAACGGGGCTTTAGAGAAGCAGGAAGGTTCGCAAGCGAAGACTTCTTCAAGATTTTCTATGTTGATTTCATTGAAGGTCAAAAAGAAAGCACACTAATTGAGCCGACAGCGGTTTATATTTCCAAAAGTTTGAAAGAACGCCTTTTCGGACTGGAATCGGCACTAACCGCTTCCATTGAGGTCGACAGTTGGGGTCAGTTTCAGGTAGGAGGTGTCTTTGAAGACATCCCGAATGAGAGCACAATAAATTTTGACATTATATTACCTTACCAGCCATTTCGAGAAGTTAATAGCTGGTTGGAAGGCTGGGACAATTCAGGAGTAAGAGGAATTGTAAAGCTGAGCGAAGATGCCACAGTGAGTCCATTTAATGAAAAAATCAAGGACTATGTTGCCAAAAAATTAGTTGACCAAGAGAATAACGTATCAATATTCCTTCAACCCTTTCAGGACCGATACTTATACAATGACTTCGAAAATGGCACTATCAAAGGAGGTAGAATAGTATATGTCAAACTACTCACAATTGTGGCATATTTCATACTGTTCATTGCCTGTGTCAATTTTATCAATTTAGCCACGGCAAGGTCCACTAAACGAGCGAAAGAGGTGGGGGTCAAGAAAGTAGTGGGTTCAACTAGGACACAGTTGCATATTCAGTTCATGACCGAGTCCGTTTTATTGTCTTTGATCTCTACTACACTAGCCGGGGTTTTAGTTATGACGGTGCTTGAGCCTCTCAATCTCTTAGTAGGAAAAAGTATAGTTTTTTCGATTTTGGATTTTAAGCAAGCCTCATGGCTACTTTCTATTGGTCTTCTTGTGGGTATTTTAGCCGGTATCTACCCCTCATTTGTTTTATCCCGTTTCAAAACTCTCAGCGTGCTGAAGGGGTCTTTTAGAACTTCCGGATGGTCCAAAGGTGTAAGAAAGGCTTTGGTTGTTTTTCAATTCACCATTTCTACGGTCCTTATTATTTCTACCCTAATTATTCGCAATCAAATGCAATATATCACAAGTAAAAACCTTGGCTATGACAAAGAACATTTGATTGCGATTTCAATGCAGGGTACACTCAGGGATCGATCTACTCAGCAAAACTTAAAGGCTTCGCTACTTTCCAACCCTAACTTTACACATGTTAGTTTTTCTGGGGGAACCCCGTTGACTTTCTATGCTGCTACTGATGCTGGGTTTACATGGGAAGGTAAGCAAGGAGATTTGGATAACAAGTTCAATATCATTCGAACAGATGCTGATTTTGTTGACACTTATGGTATGGAAATCATTGAGGGTAGAAACTTCAATGAAGAGTTGGCGACAGATACTTTGAATTTCATTATCAACGAAGAAGCGGCCCGAATTATGAAAGTCGAAGACCCTCTTACCAAAACGGTTTCGTTATGGGGAAGTTCGGGAAGAATAGTTGGCATAGTCAAGGATTTCCACTTTAAATCACTACACGAAAAAATAGGCCCTGCCGTACTGCATTACAGACCAAACCTACCTGTCAATCTTACAGCGAGAATTACTGGGCAGAATATTCCTGAAAGTCTTGACTACCTAGAGAGCAAAGTCCTTGAGTTCAATCCAAACTACCCTGTAGATTATACTTTTCTAGATGAAGACTATGAACAACTCTATCAAAGTGAAACCACCATTGCTACTTTGACTGACTACTTTTCCACAATCGCTGTGTTTATATCATTGCTCGGACTTTTTGGTCTATCGAGCTTTACTGCCGAACAGCGTACAAAAGAAATAGGCATAAGAAAAATTCTCGGTGCGGATAGCTTCAACTTGATAAGCATCACATCCAAAGGGTTTCTCTTTCTAGTAGGCTTAGGTTTTCTAATCGCCATCCCTATCTCCTATTCATTTATGAGCAATTGGCTAGAAACCTTTGAGTACAGTGTGAAAATTAACCTCTCCATATTTCTCTTCGCTGCAGGAATCACTATTCTGATCACTATGCTAACCATAAGCTATCACGCATTAAAATCTGCCTATGCTAACCCAGTGCACAGCTTACGCTATGAATAGGACTCAAACCTTGACCAAAGAAGGAAATCGATCGTGAGAAGTAAAGGTCTTCATAAATTGATTTAATGCTCCCCCTTCTCTCAAAAGTTTAGCGGGTGTCCCATGGACATCCGTTCTTCCATCTTCAAGTAGATATAGGTAATCAGACTTAATGGCCACCGATGGATTATGCGTTATTTGAAGGATTAAGATCTCGCATTTAAGCTTCTGAATAATCTTTTCGACCAATATCTCTCCCCGCCAATCCAGCGATGAGGTTGCCTCATCCAATAACAGCACTTTCGGTCGATGATAAAGAGCCCTTAGCAGGCTAAGTATCCTTTTTTGACCTCCAGAGAGCTTTATTCCATTTTCCCCCAAAACAGAATCCATTCTAAGGGGCTGGTCAGTAAATAGCTGAAGCCCGAGGTCCATTATGAGTGTTTCTACTCGCTGTTTCGCCACCTGATCTTTCTCACCGATTGACTTGATGGCTACATTCTCCCAAAATGTAGCATTAAAAACCTTTGTTTCCTGTGGGACTACTCCCACTATTCCCCTCCAGTTCATTTTTGATTCATAGATATCCTGACCATTAAAGCAAACTGCGCCAGAAATTGGATTATATAGTGCAGCCAATAGGTTGATTAACGTGCTTTTTCCACTAGCACTTTCACCAAGTAAAGTCACAAGTCTTCCCGCTCTCAAGTTCAACGATACATCCTTTAGCAAAGGTGTATGTCCCGGGAATGAAAAAGACAGACGATGAACCCTCAGTTCGTTTTTAGATTTAACGATAAGGGCTTCTTCATTCCTTGACTCCTCAGTTCTTTGACTAATTAAATCATACATTCGCTCGAAAGAGATTTTTGCTTGCTCGAAATCAATTAAAGCATATGCCATTTCTGTAGTGCGTGCAGAAGCAATAGATGAAATGGAAATTATTGCCAGGAAGTTTCCCATTTCTAAACTCCCATGGAGCACCTTGAAACATGAGATTCCAATCACTAACATTGTAATGAGAATAGCCATGGACTGAACGACTAACCCAAAGTTCATCCCCACCTTTTCTGCTTTAAAAACGCTATTGCGAAAAGTACGGTAAAGGGCCAATGCATTTCTTCCAAACCTTACCTCAGCCTGCCGCGACTTGATCACATCCAAACCCGTGATTACATCAACATAATTAGCATTGTTCATCGCATGGCTCACCATTGCTTCTCTTTGAGAAGCACTGACTTGCTTTCTTCGGTTAAGGACTACTGCAAATAATATGGGTAAGAGTATGAGGTTAGTTAAGGCCAACTGAACATCATAGACAAACAACAAACTCAGGGCAACTACTATGACCAAAAAACCTATTGCGCCATCTTCAATCCATTTGGTAGTAGATTCTTCAATGTCTTCTACATCTTCTAATCGCGTTATTAAGTCTCCGGTCTTTTTGCTGTCAAAAAACGATTTGGGCAAATGGAGTAACTTATCAAAGAACCTTTTGATCAAATTGGCATTGAAATCTCTACTAAACAGCGCAGTATAATGACTTCGAGCATAGGAAAGTACCAAAGCCAAAACCAGAAAAACAGCCCATAAAAGCACTCCATTGAGAATAATCGTATGGTTCCTTGATGGCAGCAGTTCATCGACCAGACGTTCGGTGAAGATTGAGGTAGTGAATAACAGAACCGCATGTAGTATCCCCAAAACCAGAACTTGGAAGAGCGCCCTTCTGTGCCTCTTAAAAAGAGGGAAAAACCACGCTCCTGCTACATTCGATTTGCCTTTGGGAAGATTAAGCTCCTTTCTGAACTTAAGCCGGAGCAATACTCCTTGCCACTCGCTCATTAGTTGATTGTCGGTGTATTGTTTTAGCCCATCCTCGGGGTCGGCAATCAGCCATTTGCCCTTCTCTTTTCCTATACACAAGACAAAGTGTTGTTGATGATCATGCTTGCGTACGTGAAGAATAAAGAGGTCATCCGTGTCAGATAAATCCGTAAGAGTGGCTCTAAAAGCTCCTCCCTCAAACCCAATTTGGTTAGCCGCTTGTTGCAGACCCAATAGATTGACGCCTTCCGTATTCGTACCGGTCAATACTCTTATATGTTCAAGCGAATCTATATACCCATGCCATTTAATGGCCATCAAGAGACATGCTGAACCACAGTCCTTTTGGTCATGCTGGTATACCATGACTCGTTTGAGAAATGTTGATTTATCCAATCTGAATTTTTCGGAGAAATATGGAAACTTAGAAGCTTAGTTTAACCTTAGCAGCTTTCAAAGGCATTTAACAAGCCCTTCGATACTTTCTCATGTTTCGAATATATCGTCTGGAAAGGGGTTTCAGTTTTAGTCTTCTTCGATATAAACGAGCGCAGCGATCGCCTCCTATGATCTGACTAGATTCCGTTTCTGTTAGCTTTATCATAATGAAAATGATTTAAGTTTTAGTGTCGAATCTATACTCAACCTAACGAAAAAAATTCGTTCGAACATAGCCTTTTGATGAACAACAATTTTCTAATATTGAACAACTTAAATTGTGAAAGCTATGGGTCCTTCAATAGACAATTAATGCCAAAATGAATCTGTTAGCCCTCAAAAAAGGAGTTTTATTATCCTTAATTTTTTATCAATTTATGCTTGAATAAAAAGCCCCATGAATAACAAAATTCAAACCCTATCGGGATACTTTCATGAGTATCAGAAAAGCGTTTTAGACCCAGAGACATTTTGGGCGAGAATTGGTGAGTCATTCCATTGGAGAAAACACTGGGAACAAACACTATCGTGGGATTTTGACGGCCCTGATGTCAAATGGTTTGTCAATGGTAAATTGAACATCACCGAAAACATTTTCGAAAGGCACCTCCATACCAAAGGAGACACCCCGGCCATCATTTGGGAGCCTAACGATCCTCAAGAAACGAACAGGATCGTCACCTACCGTGAGCTTTATGAAATGACCAATCAATTCTGTAATGCCTTGGAAACTCAGGGTATTCAGAAAGGCGATCGAGTCATTATTTATATGCCCATGGTGCCGGAAGCAGCTGTTGCCATGTTGGCCTGTGCCAGAATTGGGGCTATCCACTCCGTTGTATTCGCTGGTTTTTCATCCTCATCGCTTGCCGATAGAATCAATGACTGTCAAGCCAAGGCGGTGCTGACATCTGATGGTAATTTCAGAGGAGCCAAGCAAATTCCTGTGAAAGCAGTGGTCGATGAAGCTGTCGAAAATACGCCCAGTATTGAGAAAGTGATTGTACTCAAACGTACGGGTGATGAAGTGATAATGAGGGATGGAAGAGATGTATGGTGGCATGATACCATAGCGGGCCAATCGACCACTTATGTTGCCAAAGAAATGGATGCAGAAGACATGCTCTTTATTCTCTATACCTCTGGTTCAACAGGAAAGCCAAAAGGCGTTGTACATACGACAGGGGGCTATATGGTCTATGCTGAATATTCCTTTTCCAATGTTTTTCAATACACTCCTGGTGATATTTACTGGTGTACAGCCGATATTGGCTGGATCACGGGACACTCCTATATTGTCTATGGTCCTTTGTTAGCAGGAGGCACTACTTTGATGTTTGAGGGAGTTCCAACCTTCCCGCATGCCGGAAGGTTCTGGGAGATTGTAGACAAATACAAAGTCAATCAATTCTATACTGCACCAACCGCCATTCGCGCGCTACAGGTTTTTGGTTTGGAACCGATTGAACCCTATTCACTAGCATCTTTGAAAGTAATCGGCTCCGTGGGCGAGCCTATCAACGAAGAAGCATGGCATTGGTACCACGATCATATCGGCAAGGGCAATTGCCCCTTAGTTGATACCTGGTGGCAAACAGAAACGGGTGGGATTATGATCTCCGCTCTCGCGGGAATAACACCCAACAAACCCGCTCACGCCTCACTCCCTCTTCCTGGTATACAAACCATCATTGTAGACGCTGATGGCAAGGAGTTAAAAGGCAACAATGTAGAGGGCAATCTCTGTATTAAATTTCCATGGCCATCAATGCTTAGAACCACTTATGGTGATCATGAGAAATGCAAAAACGTCTATTTCTCTGCTTATAAAGGAATGTACTTTACCGGTGACGGTGTCAAAAGGGATCATGATGGTTATTTGAGAATTCTGGGCAGAGTCGATGATGTAATCAATGTCTCTGGTCACAGAATGGGCACTGCTGAAGTAGAAAACGCCATTAATGAACACCCAAAGGTGATCGAATCGGCTGTTGTTGGCTACCCCCATGAGGTCAAAGGACAGGGCATTTATGCTTATGTGATTTGCGATATGGAAGGCCGTTCTGAAGAGAGTCTGAAAGAACAAATCAAAGATACGGTTAGAAAAATTATTGGTCCGATCGCTAAGCCGGATATGGTACAAATAGTGCCTGGTCTTCCCAAAACACGGTCAGGAAAAATCATGAGACGGATTCTGAGAAAAGTGGCCAGTGGTGACATCTCGAGTTTGGGTGATACCTCCACCCTACTCAATCCAGAGGTGGTAGATAGCATAATTGAAGGAGCAGGTCTTAAGAAATAAACATGTCAAATACAGGCTTGATCATTGAAGAACGTAGTCGAGACATTGGAGACTTCCTTGTTGGTCGGCTGATCCCATTCCGTAAAAAAAGAATGGTAGGCCCATTCATTTTTATAGACCACATGGGGCCCTCTACAGTCAAGCCTGGTCATTATATGGACATTGGACAGCATCCCCACATTGGACTTTCGACTTTAACCTATTTACTGGAAGGGCAAATAATGCACCGCGATACACTGGGCACAGAACAGCTGGTATCCCCTGGATCAGTAGGCTTTATGACATCAGGAAGTGGAATTGTCCACACAGAAAGAACGCCTCCACAATTACGAGATGGTGGGGAATACCCAGTACATGGCTATCAAATCTGGATAGCACTTCCGAAAGCCTTACAAAAGATGAGGCCTGAATTCTCTTATACCGCTGCCGATGACCTTCCCAAGTGGTCTGAGGGCCCAATCAACTATATTTTAGTGGCTGGTGAGGGCTATGGATATCAGTCTCCTGTTCCAGTATTCTCTCATCTTTTTATGATTGAAGCAAAAACAGACAAGACTGCTATTCTGGATGTAAAAGGGCAAGTCAAAGGAGAAGTAGGTATTGTTGTTGTTGATGGTCACATCGATGCCTGTGGAGAACGTATAGAGAAAGGAAATATGCTCGTTTCTAAAGAAGAAGACATCTGTAAAATCGTTCTGGGTGAGAACACTCATGTTTTCCTTTTTGGAGGAGAGCCCTTCGCAGAGGAGAGGTTTATCTATTGGAACTTTGTATCTACAGAAAAGGACCTTATTGAAGAAGCTAAAAAAGCATGGAAAGAGCTTCAATTCGAGATGGTCCCTGGTGAATCTGGGTATATCCCTTTACCAGAATTTTAGCTCACAATTGTTTTCAAAGGAGTCAAAGTGAGTTATTTCCTGAGCAGCAACCAAATTCCTGCTTAGATGGTCAATAAAAAAGGAAAACAATGTGATTTTGGTCAGCGCTGATCCCTATATTTAAGTATAAATCTTAGTCCCATTTCAAGAGAATATCTATTTGTTTTTAGCCTGCTTGGAGTCTTCAATGGAGTCTTTTTGACAAGCTACTTTCTGTTCAGCAAAAGGGGCAG
>JGI12316J15310_10000235_pt32 | contig 10829 bp, 10 predicted proteins | sample MarCyaLeptolynsp_FD_15310 | JGI IMG/M metagenome (IMG submission 15310)
CATAAATGTCGCCAGATTCAGGGATATCGGGTTCCGTGGCCTCGCAAGTTGTCGAAACAGCGGGGACGGTGCGAATTTTTACCTCGACAGATGCTTGTTCTGCGCCATGGGCAATTTTATATGCCATTTCTCGTGTGGCGCCATTTCGGCTATAGTACAAAACGAGGATTGGGCCCATTTATAGAACCTCCAATACCCTTTCGGGAGGTCTCGCAATAACAGCTTTGCCATTGGCAAGTACTATAGGACGCTGTAGAAGAATAGGGTGCTGAATAATCGCATTAATCAAATCATCATCTGATGCTGTTTCAATGTCGAGCCCGGTCTGAGCCCATTCATTTTCACCAGTGCGTATCATGTGCTTTGCAGAAATGCCTAAGCTAATAATGTGTCTGAGTTCTTCTTGAGTAGGAGTAGTGTTTAAGTACTCAATCACCTCAGTATCAGTATTCTTTTCGTCAAGAATAGATTTGGTTTGGCGGCATTTGGAGCATTTGGGATTGTAGTAAATGATTGTACTAACCATGAAATTTCTCGTCTACTGAAGTAATAAAAGAGGGTAATGAATAATATGTTTGTTGTTGTAATTAGACGCTAAGTGTTAGATAAGTACAAGAACTTTAAGTTTTGTTTGAAAGATTATAACGCGGCATGATCAAATAGATGAAATGTATAATTTCTTGTACATTTTTAAAACTCATTACCAAATATATGTTTAGTTATTTACAGAACGTCACATGAAATGAAAAAACTTACAGATCGTACGAAAAAAAAATATTTAATTTTGTGTGCTTCGTTCCTGCTTGCAATATCTGTCAATGCTGAAGCTGGCCTGCCATCAGAAGAACAGATTGTAGAGTGGTTAAAAGAGCTTAAACCACTTCAGAAGGTCCATTATTCTTGGCATATGCCAAGTGAGCTTCTTAAAAGTCCTAATGACCCACGTTTGTATCATTATGCTAGATTGACGCATGCGATTAGTTTAAGGGGAGAGGCTATTGAACAATGGCAAGTAAATAATGCTGTTAGAGTTTGTAGAAAGGTAAATAGAAGCAAGCCAGATATACCTTGTACTTTAGCCATAAACTACTCGCCATGGCATAGAAAGTTTGGTGATAATTTACCAGCTACAGATTTTGGAAAATCATACCTTGAGGAAATCGATGCATATAAAGATATGCTTGGTTCAATGCAAACAGCATTAGATATAGCTAATCAAATACATAATACAGATATTGAGCTTTCAGCTATCTTGCTTGATTCTGAAAGATTTCATGTGATGCAAAAAAGAAATGATTTAAATATTAAAATCACAAAAAGACATGGGCTTGTTGTAAATGTAGATGAGTGGAATAGGTCAATAACACAAAAGCATAAAGAGATTTTTAATATATCCAGAGCATATTTTCCAAATGCAAGAATCGAGCAATACGAACGTGGCGGCTGGAAGAGAGCTGCGAGCTCGTCCGGTTGGATGCGTTCTCAATGGTATACGTTGGATGAGCCAGGTGAAACTTATTCAGTTTCATTGTATAGAATATTGGAAATTGGCATCACTCGTGAGACTTTTGCAAGGACTGTAGAAAGTGCAATCAAGGAAAATATCGAAGAAGTTACACCATATGTGGCACTTGGTGCAGGACAACGAAGGAAAGTCGATAAGTTTCATAGCTGGGAGCCATGGGATTTTGATGTTTTTTATTCTTGGCAGCTTGGTGCAGAGTTAAATATCCCTTGGTATGGCGATAGGTCTGAAAGGTATGCGCCTTGGAATTTCGCAAAAGTAATTATTTTCTTTCCTTCACCCTTTGCAAAGAGATACCCGGCGTGGCCAAAGCATTTTGTTGCATATGTAAGAGGTGCTAACAGTTTAAAAAGATTAGATGACCTTGAAGTAAAGTAAAAGGATGAGTATTTCGACTAGAAGGATTGCGATTAATATTCTTTCGCAGTGGGGAATGCAAGTAGGAAATATTGTTATTTCCTTTGCATTGATAGCATATGTGCTTAATTGGATGACTGCAGAGCATTACGGAGGTTGGGCTGTAATTATCTCTATAATAGGTTATGTCACTATGCTAGATGCCGGTATGTCTGCAGCGGCTCAGTATTATGTTGCACGATATTCAACGCACGATGATAGTCTTAAGCTAAGCCGATTTTACAGTGCTACGTATATGATTTACGGATTAGCAGCCGTTTTTTCTGTACTGGTTTGTTATGTGATTGCTGCATATTATTCGGAACTGTTTCCAAAAATACCTGATAAAGCTGCAGTGGAAAGCGAGTTGGCGCTATATTGGGTCGCTGCAGCGATGTTCTTTTTTATGATGGCTATGCCGGCTCAGGGTGCACTTCAAGGTCTTCAACGACACTATATTAGTAATGCGATTGAACTGTTTTCTTTGATTGTGCGTTTCTTTGCGGTTGTGCTTATGTTCAATGTTTCCTATCCAACCCTTGAATATCTGGGGATGGCATTCTTCTGTGCTGCTTTAGTAAAACTTATTCTGTGTCTGATCTTTATTAGTCAAGTATGTCCGCATATAAAGTTTGATTTAGGACTTATTAATTCTGTTGCCATGAAAGATGTATTTTCTTTTGGTGGGCACTCTACTTTCTGGACAATTTCGAATGTCATAATTAGAGAGAGTGGTCCACTTGTGACTGCAATTGTGGTTGGAGCAAAAGAGTCAACATATATTTATGTCGGTATAAGACTTGTGCGTGCCGTAGGTGTTTTTATAAGGAGTGCAGCACAAGTATTTTTGCCCGTTACAGCGTCATTGTATGAAACTGGGCATATGGTAATGATTCGGCAGGCAACTCTTGAAGGGACTAAGATGTGTGCTCTGATGGCCTTATCAGGTGCAGCCATTTTGATGATTTTTGGTGAATCAGTTCTTTTTCAATGGTTAGGGGAAGATGGTCTTAGTGCATACGGGATCGTGGTTTTGTTTTCAATTTTTATGACAATAAACTGGATCACAAATGTGCAGCAAAAAGTAGTAATGGGCATGAGAATCTTGTGGCCAATCACACACATAATGATGTTCAGATTAATTACAGGCTTATTATTTTCTATATGGTTCGGATTGCTATGGGGTGTAGAAGGAGTTGTGCTTGGACTTGTATTACCGGAGACGCTCACAAATTTTATTGTAATACCATGGTTAATAGCTAACCATGTAGGATTGAGTATATTGGACAATTTGAAATCTATGCTAATTCCTATAGTTATATGCATAGTCATAGCAATTGTTGGTGTGGTCCTAACTAGAATATGGGAGCCTGATAAGCTTGTAATACTAATATTTGAATGTCTAATACTGTTGCTGCTGTTTATATTGATGGTGTTCAATTTTGGGATCGACCAGAGAAAGCGTGCGGTTATTTTGCAACAGTTTATTAAGGTTAAATAGTCTAAATCAGTGCGCTTAAATGATAGGTGAGTATGAATTATATAAGGAAAGAAATTTGTTGCGTTGCAAAATAATATAAAGAGATGACTGTCATTGTTGTGTCATCATTTGCTGGTAAAGATCTATGGATATTCTTCTAATATTTGGCTTAAGTCTAATTGCAATCATTATTTTGCTGTTGATCCCAGCAATGGGTATCTCGATGCTGCTTATGGTGCCTTTGATTAAGCCAGCTGCTGTGACTTATATTCCGTTATTTAGAACTATCGACCTCACAGTGATGGTTAATGTCATCGTGGCGCTTCTCGGAATATGGACATATTTCAGAGCAAAAGTTATACATAGGAAACTTAACATTCCATGGCCACTTCTCATAAGCCTAGTTATTATAATTGTTGTATTTCTTATAGGATTAATGTGGACGACTGCTCCGCTCTATGGTGAGCAGAAGACAATTCGCATGCTAGGGATAGGGCTTCCATTTCTGATATTGCCAGCTTTATTTATCAGAACTAATGAGCATGCTATGAGCGTTATGCGAGTATTAATTCTTGTTGCCGGTTTTGTTGCTTTAGTATTGTTGTTTGGCCCAGATGTCAATTTGCATACTGAGAGATATGGTTCTTATTATGATCGCAAAACCTTTCTCGGCTCGGATCCAAATACGCCATCGGTTGTCGTCATGGTCGGAATTCTTTTGGTGGTTCTGTATATGGTTGCTGGTATACCATCTAAGTGGGTCAAGCAGTACGGCATGATATTTATACCTTTAGGTGTGTTGGCAATCCTAGCATCAGGGTCAAGAGCAAATATCATTGGGCTGTTTACGGCATTATTATTTATACCCTTTCTGAACAAAGGTAGCATGACGAGAAATTTCACCATCATTGCATTCGTTACACTGATTGTAATTTTGGCACTTGCAGCAATTCTAACTTTTCTGAATATCGATATTCCGATGATGAGATGGCTTGGCTTTTTTGAGCAGCTAAAAGAAGGAGATTTGACGAGTACTCGTACACCTGCATGGATATTCTGTATCACAGAGGCGTGGGATAAATATGCTTTGTTTGGGCATGGTCCAGGCAGTTATGCGAAGGATTTTATTGGGGCCGACGCGCAGTACTATCCACATAATATTATCCTGGAAGCCCTTTATGAAGCAGGTGTGGTTGGTATGGTAGCAATCATCACTTTTTTGTACCTTTGTTTCAGAATAGCTCGGAAAGGAATGATGATCGCACGTAACAAGGAAGAGCGCTTCCTTGTAGCCGCGCCAAGTGCGATTGTGTTGGCTATGAGTGTAACGGCTATGACTCATTGGAACCTGGATTCAGCTAGGTTCCTTTATTTGTTTGCAGGCATACTGTCAGTAACTGTGGCCAGTATCATCGATCAGGTTAGATATGAGCGAAGTTCGTCTAATTCTACGAGGTATGCGCGTGGCAGGTAACAGAAGATTGATCATCAATGCTGATGATTTTGGTTGGGGGAAAAAACTTACTGACAAAATCATCGAATGTCATGTTAACGGAATTGTTACGAGTACGACATTGATGGTGAACATGCAGGGAGCTGAGTATGCTGCATCTAGAACTCCCGACTTTCCGAATCTGAGTGTTGGTTTGCATCTCAATCTAACCGAGGGGATTCCGATTGCAGATGTTGGTGCTGTTCCTGATCTTGTTGACACGACTGGGAATTTTCCTGGTAATGCTGCTCAAAGCAAAAGATTATGGAGCGGAGATAGTTATTATGAACAAGTTCGTAAAGAAGTAGAAGCACAGCTCCGACGTTTCTTTGATTTGGGTATTGAGCCTACACACTGTGACAGTCATCACGGGATCCACAAGATGCCTGTTGTACAGAGAGCGATGATTGATGTTTTCAAGAGATACGGGCTCACAAAATTACGAACGACTCTGAGTTACCATCGCATGAGAAGAGATGTATTTTCTATCGTTGGTATCATTCCGTGGTCGAAGCAAAACATTAAGAGGTTTCCTGCGATCATGATGCATATGCGTAGCCATATTCAGTTGAAGAAGGCAGGTTTCACGATGCCTGATTGGAAAGCAACAACTACAATGGGTGTTCCATCAGGTACAACGCCAACGGAGAAGTTTATTGCTTGTATCGCTGCGACACCGGATGGTTGTTCAGAAATTTTGGTGCACCCTGGCGATCATGGTGAACAAGATACTCCCTCAGATTGGCATCTAAAAACCTGGCAGGATGATACTGCAATGTGTCTGGATCCACAGGTAGCAGAATTCATCAGGGAATCCGGTATAGAGCTTATTTCTTACCGTCAACTCTGAGCTGCATAGTTTTTATTTTTATACTAATGGCTCGCATACTGTTTCTCCTTACACGAACGCCTTGGCGCGACTTTCGGCCCTACGATATCCAGGCGCCTGCGTTGATTGATGCAGGTTATGTTGTGATTTACGCCTCTAATGCAGAGGAAGAAGTTGCCGAGCGAGATTTTGATTGGATGTTGCTAGACAAGAAGGAATGTAAACTTGCTCGTCGTATTGGTGCGCTTAGTCTGTATCGAAAGGTTCTGCAGGCCAGGCCTGATATCGTTCAGCTATGTTCCCTAGAGCAACTTCCGCTTGGCATCGTTTTGGCGTGGCTTGGTAAATGCAAAGTCGTTTACGATTGTAGAGAAGATATGGCATCAGCTTTGTATGAACGTCGAAATCGTTATCCGGTCTTGATCAGAAAGATGATCTTCAAGATGGTCAGGATAATTGAAGGGCTGGCAGATAGATATTTCGATGGTGTAATAACAGCTGATCCTGGCGTGTATGAACTTTTCGACCAGATGCCCAAAGAACGTAAGCTGATTTGTTACAACGCTGCTTTATTAAAACAGTTTCCTAATATTTATCCAGCGCTTGGTTTGCGTGAGTTTGAGTTGGTTGTCCTGGGTTCGATGTCTTCACACCGTTCCGGAACACAAGATGTTCTCGACGCCATGAACATATTGCATTCAAACGGGCACAAGGTAAAACTGTTACTAATCGGTGCTCCCGAGAATGAAATGGTCGATGAGATTCAAAATAGGATTGATTCGTACGGGCTTCAGGCTTATGTGCACTGCACTGGTCTATTATCACATTCTGATGTGCAGTCAGAACTCATAAAGGCAAAGATCGGAATTGTATCTTTGCATGACTATCCAAAATTTCATCGTAATATTGCGTGCAAAGCTTTCGAGTATATGGCATGTGGTATGCCAACAATTGCATCGGATCTTCCGCCTCAACGCCTGTTCTTGGATGATTCTGTAGCCTTATTTTACCCACCCGGTGATGTAGGGGCACTTGCGGAAAATATCCTGTCATTAATCAGAGATGAAGCATCCATGGGCCAGATGGGTAACTTGGCGAGAAAGCTTGTAGATAAAGAGTGGAATGGTGATCGTGAACAATCGAAACTGAAGGATTTCTACGGCAGACTTTTGCAGTTGCCTGGTAGGTGTGGATAGATGGAAACAAAACTAACTAGGTCGATTTATGACATTTCTCCTTCCTTTATACGCAATTGTTCAGCGAGTCTGTTTGGCTTGGCCAAAAATCAACGTAGACGTAGTGGTGATTATGGAAAATGGCTAGAAAATTTTAATGAAAAAAAGAATTGGTCTGAGTCGCGATTGCGAGAATATCAGGATCAGATGCTTATCCAGCAGGTGTCTGAAGCATTCCACAATGTTCCTTACTACTCGGAACTATTCAAAAGATTGGGTCTTGTTGCAAAGGATATTAGAAGTGTGGATGACTTGCCAAAACTACCTATACTTAATAAAGAAGATGTCATTGAAGCTGGTAGCAATTTGATCAACACTCGATTTAAAGAGAAAGATTTTAATTGGTCCACAACCAGTGGTTCTACTGGAACGCCGCTCAGAGTTCCTAGAACAACCAACATCGAGCAAATGGAGTGGGCATTTCTTGAGTCAAGATACTTAGACGATAAAGTAAAAGGTCGTCCATATTCGTCTTTTACTGGATTGGAGTTGATACCGTCAAGCCAGACTAAGCCGCCATTCTGGGTTGATAATTGGGCCAATAAGCAGAGGATGTACAGCATCTTCCATATGAATCCACAAAATCTGGCTTACTATATTGAATCGTTGAATGAGAACTATAGTTATTATTTCCTCGGTTATCCAAGTGCCATATATACCATTTCAAAATATATGTTGGATAACTCCATCAGACTCGATTCTCCACCCAAATATGTATTTAGCGGTTCCGAGGAGCTACAACCGCATTATGAAGAAACTATACGTGAGGCCTTTGACTGTAAGGTTATGAACCGGTATGGGCAAAATGAATTTGTGGGATCTATAACTATCCGTGAGTGTGGTTGCCTTCATTATGATATGGATTATTCAATCCTCGAGTTTGTTTCGATTGGTACGACAGATGATGGGTTGATTCTGGCGGAGATCATTGCCACGAACATGCATGATACTGCTTGGCCGCTTTTAAGATATCGTACCGGAGATTTGGTGGTATACGATCCTGATGAAAAGTGTAGTAGCGGTTGTCCAGGCCAGGTGATTCGAAGAATCCATGGTAGGACAGGTATGTACTTCACATTGCCGGATGGAAGCAGAGTCACAAATATTTCAGTCATAGCTAAGAAATGTACTAATGTAAAACTTATTCAGGTGTGTCAAAAGGAATTGGGGTCCTTAGAAATACATGTAGTGAAAGACGAGCAATACAGTATAAATGATGAAAAAAATATGCTGGAGCAATTCCGTAGAAAGATAGGAAACAAAATTGAAATGAAGATAGTTTACGTTAATGATATTAAGCGTACACGCTCAGGAAAATACATATCCATTATTAATCAAGTTGACAGTCAGGTAGAAGATCTTGAGTTGATAGATCATAGGGCTGAGTACAAATTATAAATACAATTCAGCTAATCATTATCACGAAATCGGATCAGAATCTAAGAGGAGTACCATCATAAATCACCAAAAACGTAAACCAGTGATCCTCTTTCTCACCTCTTCCTGGAAGAATATCGATGATAATATCCGGCGTGGGGAGAAACCTGGTGGAGTTCCTTCCGTTGCAGGTATCTGGGAAGCTTGTCACAGGCAGGGGTATGAATGTCACGTCTTTATAATGACGCATACTGAACCGGGTTGGCCAAGAAAAACTGAAGAGCTGGATGGTATAACATTCCATTGGATGGACTTTCCATTGAGAAGTATTACCCGTTGGTTACAGGATCATGGTGTCATGGGGCTGGCAAAGCCCTTATGGTTTTTTTGGCAATTGCAATTTCTTGTCCGAATACTTCGAAGTGGTGTTAAGCCGGATGTGATTTATTCAATGAGAACCACGTTTGTATTTGCTGGGTTAATATTGAAATGGGTCTTTGGTGCGAAATTGGTCCTTAGAATGTATGGCACATTTCTCTATCAGTATTGGTTCGAGCAAAAGAATTGGATGCGGCGAATATCCAATCTAGGAAGTCTTCTTGCCCATCGTATACCTATGGATTTGTTGATAATGACTAATGATGGAACTAGGGGTTATAAAGTTGCAGAGTGGATTGGGTTCCCTATGCATAAATATCGTTTCTGGATTAACGGTGTAAATAAAGAGATGCGTCTTAAAGGTTTTAATAGTAAAGCCTTTATGGAAGAAAATGGTATACCTGTAGATAGTATTATATTAATGACACTTGGAAGGTTGACCTTCTGGAAACGAATTGATCGAGTTATAGATGCAATGCCAGAAGTATTAAAAGAAGTGCCGAATGCTCGTTTAATGATTGTTGGTGATGGAGAACTTCAGTCTGAGCTTGAGCAGCATGCACAGAAAAAAGGTGTTAGTGACTCAATTATTTTTGTAGGGGCTGTGCCGCATCACATGATTAAGGAATATTTAAATGCATGTGATATTTTTATTATCAATAACGATCTTACCAATATGTGCAATACTTTAATTGAGGCTTTAACAGCTGGCTGCTGTGTCATAACCCGCGACATTGGAGCAACAACTGATATAGTGACCAATGACATAAATGCATGTGTCATGAAAACAGAAGATGTAGATAATATTGCAGCTCCAATTATTGATTTATGTCAGAGTACTGACAAGCGTAAAGCTTTAGCGGATCAAGCATATGCTGACGCAATGAATCGCTTTGAAACGTGGGAAGAGCGAATGATGAAAGAAGTAGAAGAAATTGCAGGGTTGATGAAGGCTGAAAATTTTCCTGATCGCAGGTAAGTACAGAGTATCTCTGTAATGTTCGCTTTATAAATTTTCTATACAGTTTTTTACAACTTAGTTTGGATTATAAAATAGAGCTTAAAAATTTAGTTTAGAATTATTATGAAACAAGTTCTCCAAGACCTTAAGTCAGGTGATACGATTATTGAAGATGTGCCATGTCCTTCAGTAAAGGCTGGTCACTTGCTTATTTCTACTTCGCATACACTTATTTCTGCTGGCACTGAAAGGATGCTGGTTGATTTTGGTAAAGCTAATTTGATTGATAAGGCAAGACAACAGCCCGATAAAGTCAAAATGGTGATTGATAAAGTTAAAACAGATGGTTTGGCACCAACTATTCAGTCAGTTAAAAATAAATTAGATCAGCCATTGCCTATGGGTTACTGCAATGTAGGGACTGTTATTGAAGTAGGCAAAGGTGTTGAAGGTTTTGCGGTGGGAGATCGTGTGGCATCAAATGGTAAACACGCTGAAGTTGTGTGCGTACCAAAAAATTTGTGTGCCAAGATTCCTGATAATGTTTCTGAAGAGGCTGCGGCCTTTACTGTTATTTCATCCATTGCTTTACAGGGCATACGTTTAGTTCAGCCAACGCTTGGTGAACGAATCATTGTAACAGGGTTGGGTTTGATTGGGTTGCTAACTGTTCAGTTATTGCGTGCTCAAGGTTGTTCAGTTCTTGGCATTGATATGGACTCTGGCAAATGTGAATTAGCGCGACAGTTTGGTGCGGAGACAGTGAACTTGTCACAAGGACAAGATCCTATTGCGGCGGCTAATACTTTTTCTAAAAGTCAGGGTGTTGATGCAGTGTTGATTACTGCTTCAACTAAAAGTAATGAGCCAGTCCATCAAGCTGCCACTATGTGTCGTAAGCGTGGAAGAATTGTTCTTGTGGGTGTCGTGGGTCTTGAATTGTCCCGCGCTGACTTTTATGAAAAAGAATTGTCTTTTCAAGTGTCATGCTCTTATGGTCCAGGACGATATGACTCTAACTATGAAGAAATGGGTAATGATTATCCTCAAGCATATGTGCGTTGGACTGAACAGCGGAACTTTGAGGCTGTATTAGACCTGCTCGCAAATCAGTCAATTGATATTCAATCTCTTATCACACATCGTTTTAATATAG
>JGI12316J15310_10001987_pt1 | contig 10815 bp, 11 predicted proteins | sample MarCyaLeptolynsp_FD_15310 | JGI IMG/M metagenome (IMG submission 15310)
ATGTGTTTGCCCGCGGAAAACGACGCGTCGACCTGCCCGCCAAGCACATATTGCAGCATTTCGGCCGAGCTCTTGGTGGACACGAGTTTGAACCCGGCCCCGTCCTGCTTGTTGATTGCCTGCAAAACCAGTTCCTGCGGCTTGGCATCGAACGCAACGGCGGCGCCGCCGTTCGCCTTGGAATGGGCGACGAGGCCCTTGAGATCGTCAAACGGCGCGTCGGCCTTGGCAATGATCGCCAACTGCGCCCGGGCGACGGTGGCCAGATAGTCGAAACTGTCGAGGTCGAAGGCAAGTTTGTCGGCTCGCAGGACCAGATTGATCATAATCGGCATGTTGACGCCAAGACCGATGACAGTCCCGTTGGCCGGAGCCTTCGCAATCCCGGTAAACATTGCGACACCGCCGCCGCCCGGCTTGTTTTCGGCAACGATATCCCATCCGGTCTGTTCTTCCAGCGTCGCGGCGATGACCCGCCCAAGCGTATCGGTTTCTCCGCCGGCCCCGAACCCGATCTGCAATTTGATCGGCCCGGACGGAGCCCAGTCCGCGGCCAGGATCGGCCCCGACGCGATCACCATCAATCCGGCAAACGCGCCGGCCACAAATGTTTTGAACTTCATGCCATTCCCTCCCATGGGTTCCATGCATTCAAGGTTTTCAAGCCGTCTCGTCGGCTTTCGTTCGCTCATTCGTCGAATCTGGTTTCGGACGTCCGCTCTGTTTTTCACCCCCGGTTTCCTTCTGTCCGAAGCGCGCCGCGACCGCCAGTCGGCGCGTCATGTCGAGAAACTGCGCCATCTCCTCCGGCGACAAGGTGTCATCAATGGCCTGGCACCGTGCGGAAACCGCAGGCAGAACCTCCCTGAAACGATCGTGTCCCTCTTGTGTCAGCGAATACAACCATATCCGCCTGTCGCGATCCGATCTGCGTGACGTGATCAGGCCTCTCGCCTGCATCAGCGACAGGGATCGGCTGACATGGGCCTGTTCCATTTTTGCATAATCCACCAGCGCCTTCTGGGGCACGGCCTCCCGTTGCGACAGGGCTACACAGATCCTCCAGTCGACCAGACTCAGATCTCCCTCACTCGCAAGCAGGTTCGACAATTGCGCCCGCATAAGTCGCGAGAGCCGGTGCGTTGCCATGGACAGAATACTGGCGCCAGGGGGAACATGGTCCAGCTCAAGCGGGTCCGGTGATGTCGTCCGAACCTCCCAATCCGGATCGGGCACGGTGAGAGGCGCACGCGGTGATGTCATCATGTCACAAATTTACATGACAAGTCATTTAATGACAAGGCATGAAACTGGGACTGCGATCTGCTCCGGGGCCGATGACACCGCGCAGGCGATGATATCTGACGTGCCTCTATCCGGTTCGCAACTCTTTGCGGATTACAAGTTTCAGTCCGGACCACACTTCGTCGACTGCACAGACTTTCACATCGACAAGACCCATTGGCAGCGCGACGTCTCGCACCACATTCTCAGTGACATCTGTCGCCACCTTCGACGCCTTCTTGGGCCAGGAGATCCAGATCATTCCGTCCTGTTTGATAAGGTCTCGCATCCGTCGGACTTGTTCATCCAACTCAGTGCGGCTTTTGGTGAACATGTGAGCAAGGTCGATATTTTCGGTCGCTCCGGACAGGACCGTCACGCCGTCGGGCAGAGGCGAAACCAGATCCGAATAGTGATCGGGGGGATTGACAACGAACAGATTGAAACCGGGCTTTATGCCAAGTTTACGGACAAGAGGTGTTCCGCAAGAGCCGGCCATGTTTTACAACGCCATGATGAAATCACATTCCGGCGAAGGAAAAACGATCGCAGGGTACTCGGTCTGGACAAACAGTATCATCCGCCGATGAGCACGGTAAAACAGCCCGTGGTGATTGCGCCGCCTTTGGCTGTCGGATCGCCGATGCGGGCCGCCATCAGACTGTTGATGTAGACTGTGAACGATCCCATGGCGATCAGATCGACATTTGCCGGAGGCGGTCCGACGCACACACAGCGGTCCGTAACGCGGGCGGCGGGCAATTTTCCAATCACAGTGTTGAAGGATGTCGGGGGAATGATCGGCAGGCCGGGCGGGATTGGTGTCATGGGACACATGTGCATGTCTGTAATGCGAGCGGACGGGCGGCCAACCATAATTCTTTAATCCATGCGTTCATTCATCAACAGGCTATACATACGCACGAAAGCCTGCCGATTCAATGCAATCCGCCATTCTCCGCCCGGTACAGCCGGAGAATCCGATACGGCACTGACCGGCGGTCAGCGCTCAAAGCCATTCCGTCTCAATCCCGCAATTTGACGACGACAGACGCATCATCGTCTTTTTTCTCGCCATCTTCCGAGACGGTTTCGGTCATGTCAGCATCTGCACTTTCTGCCGGCAGCTCGTCCTCCACCACCGGTTCGTCGATCACCGACACACTCTCGTCGAACGAAATCTGATAGCTGCCGATCAGCGCTTTCAGCTCGCGGATCTGATCTTCGGCGGAATCGTACTTGATCTTGAAATGCTGCAGTTTCTGGTTTTCCGCCATGAGCGCGCTGATATTTTCCTTGTAGCGCTCGTTCTGCTTCTTTTCCTGATTCAGGTCGGTCAGCATGGCATTGTAGCGCACGTTCAGTTCATGCAGCTTGCTGTTTGTGTTGAGAAGATCGTTGCGGTCGACTTCCTGGTTCTTCTGCCCCGCATCCAGCAATTGTTCGATTTCCTGCAGGCGCCGCATCAGATCCCGGTTGCGTTCCTTGAACTTCTTGTTCTCCGCGGTCATGTCCTGAAGCGATTGCGCGCCGATGCGCCGTTGCGACGTCAGGTTCTTTATCTCCGAATTCAGAGAATAAACCTGATTGTCATGTTTGCGCTGCTCCTCTTCCAACCGGGATTTGTTATATTCCAGTTCCTGCGAAGACACGTCGAGTTTGGAACCGAGGTCGATATTTTCGTTTTTCGTTTCCGAGAGTTCCCGTTTCACCGATTCCAGCGCGGCGGTCAGGTCCTTGTTTTTCTTCAGCTCTTCATCCAGAAGTGCGACACTTTCAGACAGGTTCTGCTGGAGTTCGGACTCGCGCTTGGTCAGCGAATCCAGTTCCGTTTTCAGGCTTTCGGCGTGGTCTTCCAGACTGTGGAACTGTGCCCGCAGATCGGCATGACTGTCGTTGAGGCTTGCCAATTGGGTGTTGGAGTCAAGCAGCTTGGTGCTTTGCAGCCTGTATTGTTCGTTGATTTTCTTGTTGTTGTCCCGGATCGCGACGATATCGTTGCGCGAGGTTTCCAGCGCCGTACGCGTTTCCAGTCCGCGTTTGCGAAGGGCGTGGATCTCCGACGTGCTTTCTTCCAGCCGCGTGGTCAGCGATTCGACCTGATGGGTCAGATCAAGCAGGTTGGTCGTCAGCTTGGCGTTTTCGCTCTTCAGGCGAACTTCCGTCTCAACCTGGGTTCTGCTGACGTCAATGAACTCGGAGAGAGAACTGATGCTCGTGCCGGATTCGACCGCCAGGGCGCCGATTTGCTCGAAAGCCCGATTGAGGGAACCGATGCGCCCTTTCAGTCCATCAAGCTTGCGTTGCTGTTCCTGAAGCTTGAGTGTAAGCGGAGAAATCGTCTCGACATTGGACGCCGGAGCATCGCCCGCCCCTGCAGTTTCGCTCAAAACCGCATCCTGATCTGCGCGGGCTGCCGCTGAATGCCGTTCCGGTTCTGTCATGGCGGTGTCTTTTGTGCTCTTAGAAAAAATGCCCATGGGATGACCTCTTTACTGAGGACCGCGCAAAGGCGGCCACTGCTACGCGCCACCCGTCGGTGGCTCTCCCTCATCATTTGTTAACAACAAGTTAACAAAATTGCGCCTGAAACTCCATGAAATAGTTACCGCAGCACAATTCGACGCCAAGCAAAGATTGAAATACCAGAATATGTACAACAATAACGGGATTTTAATGATGTTTTATGAAAATATTTCCCCATTCCAGCCCAAAAGTGGAAAAAACCTGTAGCGACCTATGACCGGTATTGGCAATTAAGATCATCCGGCGCCCCGCCGGGAATCGGTTTCTCCCGCACACCGACCGGATTCGCCTTCATTCCGCCGCCTTGGCCTTCGCGAACTTTGCGGCCTCTTCCGCTACAAGCTCCTTCTTGGACAATTTGCCAACCGTCGTTTTCGGCAATTCGTCCCGAATCTCGATTTCATCCGGGCGCTCGATGACCGACAGATGATCCTCAAGGAAGGTCTGCAACTCTTCGGGGGTGACGGTGCCGCCATCGATCAGGGTCACGAACAGTTTCGGCGCCTGCCCGCGATAGGAGTCCGGAATTCCGATTGCGACCGCTTCCGCGATCTGCGGATGCTGATAGGCGGCTTCCTCGATCACACGCGGATAGACATTGTATCCGGAACAAATGATGAGATCCTTGATCCGGTCGACCAGAAATATGTAGCCATCCTCGTCGATGTAGCCGACATCGCCGGTATGCAGCCGCCCGTTCTTCAAGACGTCGTCGGTTTCCTTCGGACGTTGCCAATATCCGAGCATGACCTGCGGGCCGATCACGCAGACTTCCCCGCGCTCACCCTGCGGCATGACGATTTCGGGATCCTCCAGGCTTCTGATTTCCACAATTGTGCCAACCATCGGCGGGCCGATGGAACCCGCCTTGATTTCACCCCCGATCGGGTTGGACGACACGATCGGAGAGGTTTCTGTCAGGCCGTACCCTTCCACGAGCCTGCAACCGGACTTGCGCTCGAACTCATCCTTCACTTCCAGAGGCAAGGGGGCGCCGCCGGAAATGCAACTGCGGATCGAGGACAGGTCGTAGCTGGCAATGTCGGGAGCATTGTTGATCGCCGTATACAGGGTGGGCACGCCCGGAAACAGGGTCGGCCGGGTGCGTTTGATGGTTTCGAGCAATTGCTTGATGTCGAAGCGCGGCAACAGCACCATCTGCGCCCCGATCAGGACGGCCAGATTCTGGGCGCAGGTCATGGCGAACACATGAAAGAACGGCAACATGCACAGGATCTTTTCCTTGCCGGCCTCCGCACTGTCGAAAAATGTCCGCATCTGTTCCATGTTCGCCGACAGGTTGGCGTGGCTCAGCATGGCGCCCTTTGGCCGGCCCGTCGTGCCCCCGGTATATTGCAGGACCGCAACGTCGGTTTCCGGTTCGATGGCGACCGGCTGCGGCCTGCCGTCATTGGCGATCAGGTCGGTGTAGGGAATGTGGGTCTCGTCCGTCGGGTAAGCTGCCTTGTCCCCCCGTTTGAAGATATTGAACAGGACGTTTTTCGGAAACGGCAAGGCCTGGCTCATCGAGCATATGACGATGCGCTTGAAGTGCCCATCGCGCCGCACCGCTTCGACCTTGTCGTAGATCAGTTTGAGATCCAGGGTCACCATGATCTCGGTTTCAGAATCATCGGCCTGAAAAGCCAGTTCCCGCTCCACGTAGAGCGGATTGTAGTTCACCACCGTTCCCCCGGCCTTCAGGATGCCGAAATAGACCGCCGGGAAATACGGACAATTCGGCAGACAGATGCCGACCTTTGTTCCCTTGACCACACCAAGGGACTGCAATCCCTTGGCCACCTTGTCGGCCTGTTCGCCAAGGTCCTGGAACGTATAGGTCTTGCCCAGGAAATCGATCGCTGTCGTGTCGGCATAAACGCTTGCGGCATTGTCGAGATAATCGGAAAGCGGGCGCGGCGTGAAACTGTCGAGCCAGTCGGCCATGATGTGATCCTCCTTGTCGGGACTGCGCCTGTACCTGGGCCTGGGCCTGTACCTGGGCCTGTACCAGGCGTCCGGCGCACGAGCCCCGTTCGCGCCCCTCGTTCGGGGCAGCCTTTGCCGTCCATAATGCATATTTAGGGATCGAAGACCAAGTGTCGAACGGTCTTCGGGTACGCCGTGTTCAATACGCCGCAGACCGACAAAGGCCCGACTGGCCAAACACGGCGCACAATGCACGGCCCCGGCTGTAAACGCTGGTTTCAGGCTTCGGCGAAACTGGTGATGACGTGTTGTGCGAACGCCTCGGCGGCCGGACCGAGCCTGCGGATCCGCTTCAACCCCATCTGATAGGTGCCAAGCGGCGGCAGGCCGTGGCGATCGTCCAGTTTCCGCAACGGTGCCTCAATCAGCGAAACCGGGAACGGCGCGATCGCCAGATCGGCGAGGATCGCGGCTTTCTGGCCGGCCCAGTGCGGGCTCGTATAGGCGATCCGGTAGGCCAGACCGTTCTCCTCAAGCGCTGAAAACGCAGCCGCCCGCCAGGCGCATTCAAGATCGGCGAGCGCCAGGGGAATCGGATTGCGTTCGTGCGCCCAGCCGCCAGTCAGCCCGGCCCAGACCAGGGATTCGGTGGCAATCACCTCGACTTCGTCGCCGGGCTCATCGCCATCACCGATCGTAACAAGGATCAGATCCAGTTCCCCGCGGGCCATCAGCCGGTGCAGCCGTTTGCTTGCCTCCATCATGACATTGACCTGCACGGCGGGATGGGTCTGGGCGAAGCGCGCCAGAATCGCAGGCAGGCGCCTGGTCCCGATGTCGTCGGGTGTCCCGATCCGGACCACGCCCTCGATCGGCGGGGCCCGAAAATGCCGAACCGCTTCCTCATTGAGCTTCAAAATCCGCCGCGCATAGGCGCGCAGGGCCTCCCCATCCCCTGTCAGATGGACCGATCGGCTGTCACGAATGAACAACGGCCGCTGCAGGATATCTTCAAGCTTCTTGATCTGCATGCTCACCGCCGAAGGCGTGCGATAGACCTGTTGCGCCGCACGGGTGAAGCTCTTTGTGTCTGAGACCGTCATAAATGTTCGCAAAACATCGATATCGAGGTCGGGTAACGGTGAGGTGGACGTATCCGGCACGGCATGGCTCCATTGGCTTCATCAGCGGACATTCTAGCAGTATTTCGCCATCATTCAATTTTTTTGAATGATGGAGTGAATTCTTTTCGTTTGATTGATGACTAAGTTTGCCCCATATACGGATCACAAGATCAGACGGTGAATTAACCAACGTTTACAAACTGTTAACCGCGCCCAACCGAGACGCATAAGGAGAGAGCCATGTCCATCGCTTACGATGCCACTTTTGTTTCCACTCATGCCGGACATCGCTCGACAAGCAATCCGATCAGCGGGCTGGTCAATGCGTTCCGTGCGCTCGTGTCTCAATACGAAGAATTCAAGGATCGTCGCACGTCGCTCAAGACGCTCCTGCAGCTCGACGAAACCATGCTGGAAGATGTTGGCATGACCCGTGGCGACATCCGGTGGGCCGCCCGCCTGCCGCTTTCCGTAAACGCATCCCTGGAGCTGCGCAAGATCGCGGAACGGCGTCGCCTGCGCGGTTGATCCGACGCGGACTTTCGCATCACACAGTTCAGAATTTCGCATGATCCCGAAACGGTTCGCCGTTTCGGGATCATGTGATTCCAGACCGGAAACGCCGCGAAAACCAATCATTCAATTTTTTTGAATGAACCAGTGAATTCTTTTCGTTTGATTGATGCCGGTATCCGCCCCATATACGCATCAGAAGATAAAACGACGGATTAACAAACGTTTACAATGTGTTAACCGAAATTAACCTAGACGCAAAAGGAGAGAGCCATGTCCATCACTTACGATGCAAACCTTGTTTCAACTCATGCCGGACAGCGCTCGACGAGCAATCCGGTGACCGGACTGTTCGGTGCTTTCCGCGCCATCGTGTCCCAATACGAAGAATTCCGCGACCGTCGCGATTCGTTCAAGGCGCTTCTGCAGCTTGACGAAAGAATGCTGGAAGATATCGGCATGACCCGTGGCGACGTTCGCTGGGCAGCCCGCCTGCCGCTTTCGGTAAACGCATCCCTGGAGCTGCGCAAACTCGCGGAACGCCGTCGCGGCTGACCCGACAACAGTCTCCCAAGCAGACTATCTGCACACCTGCATGATCCCGGAATGGCGCGCCATTTCGGGATCATGTGCTTTTGGGGTTGCAACTTGCCGAGCCGGGATTCGCTCTTGCGCGTTTCCCGGTCGTGCAGAACCAGCGAAAATTCCGGGGCCCAGTGCCCCGCAGGTTAATCTGTTCAGCCGATCCCGTCTGAACAGGAACCTCCTTAAATCACCAGCCGCTCGCCCGTTACCGGCTTTTGCGCCGGCAGGCCGAATTCCCGGCCGCACTCGGCAATCAGACACCAGAGATAGTCAGCCATCGACCAGCGCACGAAGATATCGAAGCCCGGACCGGCCTCCGCATCGTCGTCGACCCGCTGATAAAGGGTCGCCTGGGAATGCATCAGCATGGTCCCGCGCACCTCGCCGGCCTTGAAGCTCCGCCTGTGTACATCCAGCATGGTGAGCTTCATGAGGATTTCCCGCGCCGCGGCGCCGGACAGACAGATCGTGGTGTAATAGTCGCTCACATCGGCAATCTGATGGTGCACGCCGGCAAGGGCCTCACCAAGCGACGCGGCAACCGCGCGTTCAGCGTCCGGTTCGGTAACAATCATCCATTCGTCCGGCGAAAGCCATAAAATGTCGGCCTTGTCGCCGGAAGCGGTCTTCGGCGAGGTCTTGGGAAGATCAAGACCGAGAACCTTGCTGACGGCCGCCTGGACCTGATCGTGCGCGCCGCGCAGGATCAGTTTGCCGAGGAACTTCCTTTCCTCCAGCCCGGCCTTTCCGTCTGGAGCGCGAAGCGCAGTGCGGTCATGCAGTGGAGAACGGCGTTGCGGAGCACCCATCAGTTCGCCTCCTCGGGCTTGAGAAAATCGGTCTCGGCAATTTTTGCGGCAATCGGTGTTGCGCCGCCACAGGTGACATAGACGGTCTCGCCCATGCGCGCGCCGCCGCTTTCGATCAGCGCCATGGCGATCGAGCGCCCGGCATTCGGGCTCATGTAGCTTGACGTGACCCAGCCGAGCATGGGCACAGGCGGTGCCGGCTCCTGCGGCGTCGCGATGACATGCGCGCCTTCGACAAGCACCACGTCCGGATCCACCGTCAACAGTCCGACCAGTTGTTTCCGGTCTTCGCGTTTGGTGTCGTCGCGCATCAGCGAGCGCTTGCCGATGAAATCGCCCTTTTTGAGACTGACGCTCCAGTCCATCCGCAGATCGAGCGGCGTGACCGTCCCGTCAGTTTCCTGGCCGACAATGACAAAGCCCTTTTCCGCCCGCAACAGGTGCATGGCCTCGGTTCCGTAAGGCGTAATGTCATGGACTTCGCCGGCCGCCATCACCCGTTCCCACAGCCAATGGCCGTAGCTGGCCGCGATGTTGATCTCGAACGACATTTCACCGGTGAACGAAATCCGGAACACACGCACCGGAATACCGTCGATCGTCGCGTCGAGCCAGCTCATGAACGGCATGTCGGCGGGATCGTCGGGCAGGCCTTCGCAGAGCGCCTTGACGACGTCCGGCGATTTCGGCCCGCACAGCGAAGCCACCGCCCATTGTTCCGTCGTCGTGGTGAGATAAACGTCGAGATCCGGCCACTCGGTCTGGAGGTAATCCTCCAGCATGCCCAGCACGCGCGGCGCACCGCCTGTCGTCGTGGTCATGTGAAAGTGATCGTCCGCAATGCAGGCGGTCACGCCATCATCCAGAATCATACCGTCTTCGCCAAGCATGAAGCCGTAACGACACCGGCCCGGCGCCAATTTGCTCCAGGCATTCGTATAGACCCGGTTGAGAAAGGTACGGGCATCCTTGCCGCGCACATCGATCTTGCCGAGCGTCGACGCATCGAGAACGCCGACACCGGTGCGCGCCGCCTTCGATTCGCGTTGCACCGCTTGTTCGAACGTTTCCGACCCGCGCGGATAGGCCCGTGCCCGGATCCAGTCGCCAACCGTTTCAAACACCGGGTTCTGCGCCCGGTGCCAGGCATGCATCGGCGTGCCGCGCCGCGGCAGAAAGTGATCGCCGACATGCTGGCCGGCCAGCGCTCCGAAGGTGACGGGTTTGAACGGCTGCCGGAAGGTCGTCACCCCGACATCGGGCACCGGTTTGCCCATGGCGCCCGACAGAATGCCGAACGCATTCATGTTGGCGATCTTGCCCTGATCCGTGCCCATGCCGGTCGTGGTGTAGCGCTTGACATGCTCCACGGACCGGTAGCCCTCGTTGTAGGCCAGGTGCAGGTCCTTGGCCGTCACATCGTCCTGCAGATCCACGAAAGCCCGAGACTTGGACCGTTCACCGAGCACCGGCAGTTCCCAGGCCGCTTCCACATTGACGCTTTCACCGATGAGTGTTTCGATTGTCGGCGCGCCCGCGTCGGACGGCTCGTATCCCGCCCGCTCCACGGCCGCACGCCCGGCGGCGGCGCCTTCCGCAATCGCCGACCCAAGGTCCATGGTTCCGTTCGCCGCGCCGGCGGATTGTTCCGCCTGGAACGAAACGCCCGGCCGGAAGCCCGCGCTCTCCTCATCATATTTCAGCTTGCCGCGGGACTGAGAGAACAGGGCGACATTCGGCGTCCACCCGCCGGACGTGGCGAGCAGGTCGAGCGGCACTTCCTCCGGCGTACCGATCAGCGACCGGCCATCCGGGCCCAGGCCCATGACGTCGGCGCTCTTGATATGCTTGCGCCCGTCGGTCGCGACCACCGTCGACGACAGCCGCACGGGAATACGCAGATCGGCGGCCTGGGCTATGAGCGCATCTGAAACCGTCCTGCGGGTATCGATGATCGTGACCACGTCGGCGCCCGCCGCCTTCAGATCGAAGGCCGTCTGCCAGGCCGTGTCGTTGTTGGTGAATATGCCCGCCCGCTTGCCGGC